>Ga0065711_1031312_pt1 | contig 30007 bp, 26 predicted proteins | sample Hoacrofraction12_FD_59098 | JGI IMG/M metagenome (GOLD analysis project Ga0065711, IMG submission 59098) | Hoatzin crop microbial communities from Cojedes, Venezuela - Epithelial fraction 12 v2 (version 2) | ecosystem: Host-associated > Birds > Digestive system > Esophagus > Crop | place...
GCCGCCCCCCGGGCGCCTTCGGCCCCGGCTCCGAGAAACAGGCGTTTGGAAGAGGCGTTTGCTGGGGTGCGGCGGGGCCCCGGGCTCCTGCCAGGCCTGGCAGAGCCTCTGGACCTGATGGCTTCCATGTCCTCCGCGGTGCCAAACCGCCCTCAGGCTTGGAGAGAGAAATAATTATGCTTTCGTTTTGATTTCTAGTCGCTATTCTTTGTCACTGGCAGGGGAGAAAACCTGGGAAGCCAGCTGCTATCGTGCCCCATCCTGCATTGAAGCAGGCTCATTTTGAAACAATTGTTTTGCTTTGGCTTTTTTTGTAAAGCAATGATGTAAGCATTTCAGCTCTCCCACTTTTTCGGGGGCAAAACACCATTCTGTTGAACATTTCAGAACATGGGCGGCTGGAAATGCTAAACTGCATTAAACATGGGCATGGTTTCCCCTCCGAGAAGAGCCTCGCAGGGGGGTGAGTGCCTGGGGGCCATGGAGCTCCCGGCCTTGCCTGCTCATGCTCTTCACCCTCTTCTTTAACTGATTATTGCAAACCTGCGTGTAGAAGTGAAATACTTTCCTGCAACAATTACGACTTAAACCAGGGCATCATGCTAGGATGTAACTCTCAGCGTCACCTGTAACGTGAGGAAGCTCCTTTCCAGCGAGACACTCCCCTGGCTCTTGCCCACGGGAGCAGCCGCACGCTTCAGCGTTAGATCTGGTTTCCCTTTCGGTACCAAGTGTGTCTGGTTTCACTCACTGTCATCTGTGCCATCTCAAGGGGATTCTTACCTGGCTGGGAAACAGGACATGGATACAGGCTGACCATTGGCCATGGTAATTTTGTGGTTTTATTTTTCCAGATTTTCATGCTGCCCTGTTAGCTCCACTTTCTCCAGGTGCCTGCTCCAGCTCTAATCTCTGTTCAAAACAGACTAAAGTTATAAGCCTGTAAAACACCCCAGACTGGTGGTAGTGGCCATTGCAACCACTGGTCAAGGTGGGCTTCCCATCCCTACTTCTGTCTTTCAATTTTATGTGTACAAGTGCATGATGGAGCAGCTGTTAGTGCCCCAAACAGCCAGGCACTGCTTAGCGCCACTAAGCCCTTAATCTCATCTCCTATCCACTTGGACATACCTCATGCTTTGCAGTTGGGGTCTGATGACCCTGAGAGATGTTCAGTCCCTTCAACTCCACCGTGGCCCTTGGGAGACATTTGTCACCTTGCATGACCGGGTCTCCTTTTGCAGTGGCCTCACCTTCTGCCAAGCTGAAGTTAAGTTTGCAAAATTGGGTCTGCCATATGGCACAGTATCTGACTGGCCAGTCTGAAACATGGCTTCATTCGTTTACAGAGCAGATCTTCATAAAATGAATGAGTTCACTTACTGAAAGGAGGATACCAATTTGCTCTTGTTTAAGGTTACAGTAAGGTGTTACATATTTGATGACTGCCATTACATCATCATCTGTTGGCCACAAGTACAGCGCAGTTCATTCACTGCTTGTGTGCTGTGGGCTGGTACAGCACCTCTGTGCCTGCAGAGCCACAGTTTGTGTCCCAGCGTCATCTTTCGAAAGAAGATGAGCAGGGCCTTCGTTAAGTTTATCACTTCACAAAATGGTTGTCTGATAGACAAAGGCATATAGCTATAGCCATGTATACACACACAGACATGATGGACAATTTCGCTGGGTTACCGCACTGACAAGTGTTTTAAAATCTGCTGCAGCACCAAGAAGCTGCGAGTGGCAGAAAGGGCTGGGAAATCTATTGTTTAGAAGCAGTTAACAACTTGCCTTCTGATAACCTGCTTAATGTTGTTTAAACTTATCTTAATTAGTAGTACATTTGGAGAGATTATACTAAATCCTCATAACAGGAAGCCGTATTGGAATGGCGCTTTCCTGCTTTACAAGGCAGTCTAAGATCCTTACCGCCTCAGAAACAAAGCACTAAAGGGAACCTAGGAAAGAAATACTTACGGTGAGTGTAATGGTATGGATGGGTTGACCACAGCATCACAAGGAGCAGGATGCAAGCCAGCTGCTCAGTGCGCTGTGGCTGGAGTGCGATGGTGGCACGAGGACAGGTGCCACCATCAGCTGAGCACGGGTCCACCGTGCCCTGCTGTTCTCAAGTCCCTACTCTGGAGCCTTGGTTCAGCATTCAGTTATGCCTTCTCCTGTTACAGTTCAGAGCAAAATTCCTCCTCAGCTAAGTCATACACAATCAAACTGTTCTGCTAATGCGAATCAGGACTCAATAAACTTCCCGGAATTTCAACAGTGTGGCCCTTGCTTATATAGCTCTGGCTCAGTCAAGCATTTGGCTGAACACTTAGTTTTAAGTGCTTGCTTAATTGATGCTGACTTACCTCTCCAAGTTCTTTGCTTAGTGAGGGCCAAAGAATACACATAATATTCAGCAGGGAAGACTAGCATTTGCGTTTGCTTCTGCACCAATAATCAATTTCTTAACACTGACAAGCAAGAAAGAAGTGTGAGTTTTCTATAGATCCTTTTGCAGACACTACCAGAACTGCTCAAAACTATTGACACCACAGATGTGGACTTCAGAGTATCTGATAACATAAATTTCCTTTGAAAGGCCAATTGTGGTCATGAAGAAAAATGTGATACAATATCATCTTCCAATTTCTAGCTTTGCTCTGTAGGTTTCATTTTTAATGACTGCACACATCTCTGACAAAATATGTCTATGTGAGTATTACAGACAGTAATGGAGAAATCCGCATTGACTGTCTAGCTACCAAACATGTTAATGACAGTAGCTGAAAGCTGGAATGGTTAATAAGCAGACACAAGATATCATAGGGCTCATTTTTAAAATGGATTATCTGACACAGAATGTCAACTGTACTTATGAATATCTGATGTTAAAAAACATTTTTGTGTCGTGGTTCTCATCTCACATACAGGGCTATAATGAAGGAATAATTCTCTTGGAACAAATGTCATTACTGGGATGAGAACAGATTCAGTCCTTTAGGTTTCAGTCCAGCTCTGGTTGCTATTGTTGGAAAGACTCCTGCTGAACTTTAATGAACAAAAAACAAATGCAAAAATCCAAGTGGCATAGATACAAATTATATACATTTATTTTTATTCATTTTAAATAACATTCTTCTGTATAAATTCTGACATATATTCAAATCACACTTTTTTTTTTTTAGAAATGCATTTGTAAGCATAGCATATGCTTAGGAGACGCCTTATTTGGATGTGTAGCAAGACTCAAGGGTTTCAGTTGGGAGTAAGTACAACTTTTAAGGCCCACATTTTTCTTATTTTAATCCATCCCTCTGACAAATAAAGAGCAGAGTCCTGTAGGAGCCCATTTTAAAACTTCAAAGAGAAACATATTTTTATATCCTTTATTTAAAGGAGACTGTGCAAACTTTCTGCCACATTTACATTGCATGTAACATTTCAGGTGATGATGCTGTATAGCAGCGGTTAACTGGCCCAGGATACCTGAAGGATGCTGAATACATCCCCTCCTCTTTCATAAATGGCTTCCAGCATGCTAAGTTTGCTCAGCCTGCTCCAAGGAAATTATCATTCCAATGGATGACATCTCCTGACAGCTCCCCAGGGCTAGTGCTCCACACAGTTATTTCTAGCTACAGTCCTTCATAAGATTCGAGACCATCTATTCACATTAACCCAGTCACTTTTTTGCATGTCTGTTGCACTCTGCTTACCAAATGCTCTCCTAAGTTGTGAGCCACCCAGGCTGCCCCACACCTTTGACACATCATTGCTTTTTGCCCTTTATCTGCTCCATGATATCCTCTTACCTTCAGTTACTTGACTGTGGAACTGAACTCACCCCATCCAACTGAACTCACCCCATCCAACTGAACTCACCCCATCCAGACCAGCTGGGTCCACAAGGCCCTCACGACCCTAAGGATCGTGCCTTGAGAGCTTGTTTCACACATTCAGCAAGCCCTCATCTGCCTCGTTGTACCTTCTCCATGCTCTACAGCTACCGTACCACGCCATCGACTGCCCTTCTCCATGACAGCCACACCACTGCAGCCAGACAGCAGCATGCCCTGTCAGGGTGGCCTTTCAGGAATGCTACATGTATTGGCATCAACTTCAGCCCTAGAAGTCACCTAGATGCCTTCCCCTTGTCTTGCTAGCTTCTGAGTTGGGCCTTAATGCCACCCTGTAAGTCCATTTCTGGTTTACCTGCCCATACCCCAACGTGGCATAGGGCAAACCTCAACATCTGGGAAGCTTCATGACAAGCTATAACACACGGCAGGTCCTGGTGGCCCCACTGGTACCCTGGAACAGGTGTTTTAGCTCTGCACTCCCTCAAAATACAATGCAGGCCTAAGCTGACTGGAGATGTTACCAGCTCGGCTTCTTCCTCACCTCCTGTGGCACCCAGGAGACAGCTGCACGACTGATGGACAGAGCAAAGAGGGTCTAATCTCACACCACCGAAGTCAAATATCAAGCTGTTTATTCTTTCTTTGCTGAGGCATCGATCTCCTTTTATAAATGTTGTTCCTCTGTGCCAAAGGGGGGGCTGGCTGGAGCTGGCTGGTATTTTCCTGCCGAGTCATTTTGCCATCTGACAAGCATCGTCCCAGTGCCACATCCTCGCTGTGCTCGTTCCTGCTAAAGAACATCCTGTGCTTTCCTCTGCCATCCAAACCTGGGCAGCCAGGTCCTCCCTGCCCAGCCCAGCTTCCCATCACATCTGCAGGGGCCGTCTAGAACCCTTCATCCAGATGTGCGACCCACAGACAACAGCACAGCTGTACTGCCCTCCCCTGCAGACTGACTGAAAGGCATCCTTACCTCCTCCTCTTTTCAAACCCGAGGCTCAGACATAAAGCATTTGGAGTCATTTGGAGGTCAGAAGCAGCCCAGATGCAAACGCCTCCTGTGCAGTGGTAGGCATGGACCTGAAGGGCTCGGCATCTGAACTCACACTCTGGTTTTGCAGATGGGTCATTATTTCTACAGCAAGAGAAAAATCAAAGCCTATTCCTGTTACAAAGTAGCCTACAGTCATACCAAAATTTGAGGAAGAGGTGTTCTGTGGCAAGGATTAAATATCTACCATAACAGTTTAGAAACATTAAAGTGAATCACCTGTCCTTCACTTTGCCTGCGAGCATTAGTCCCAGAAGAGAACACTTCTAAATGACCTTCTCCCACCCTCTTAAGTGACCAAGTGCAAGTGTATTGCTAAATCAGCACTGCTAAATAATTACAATTTTTAGGAAATTTTCTCTTTTGTCACCACTCTGCTCTTTAAAAGTTTGATGAGTAACTCGAGGATTAGCAACATCCAGATTTTCTCCTCCAGTCCTCCCCCATTTCATAATAAAAAGGAACATTGCTCTGAATGACATCAGCCAAATTTATTACCTAAACTATGGGACCTCACCCAGGCCCATAACCGGCAACAGGAGCTTTTCCATCGGCTCAGGCCTATGTGCAGTATCACATTCTGCCCTCACCGCTTCCCTTGGTCACCCTCAACTACTTTCCTTCACACTTGCCGTGCCTCATCTTTAAATCAGGCAGCAAGTTTTTGAGGCAGAAATCGTATCTTTGTGCACATGTTTAAAGCACCTATTCCCCCCCCAAAGTCTCCAATGATAAGAAAAGCCTCCATGCAGCACCAGAAAGCAAATAAATAATCGCCACATTCTTCCTACCATTTCTCATCTTGAGAAATACTTACTTTTGCCTGGCTCTGAGGATGCATCAGTCAGCTCCTGCTGACCTTTAGCAGGTACTTCATTTATCCTCAGCATCAGTCGCTTGCAAAGCACCAACACGCACAGCAACGCAGCTTTAGTTCTGAGGTTGGTCATGAGTTAGGTGAAATATTTGTTTCACGCCCTGCTTAAATGTAATGGTATTGATTTTTGTGGGTTGGACCTGGCGGCTCCCCAGCACGTGGAGGGCACGGTGACTGCCTCGTGGCATGCATGGATGCTGCAGGTACCAGCGAGGAGCTCCGTGGTGTGACCTCCCTGCGCTGTCCTTCTCCCTTTGCTAACAGTCCACCAGCCTCCCACGAAAATCAGGGGAATCTGTCAAACCTGAAGTCCCCTGGAGGTTTTCTGACAGCTGATTCCCCACCATCACTTGTGCTACATAAATTTCCTGAAAGGATCCATGCACTTTCAGCTTTTAAGCCTAGAATCGCAGATCAGCTCCTGCGAGCTCTTCGGCTGAAAGCCATTTCCACTCAAATCCAGGAGATTTTTGCTTTTGCCCTTGTAGAGGCCAGGAGGCTGCGCTCGCCCTCCGGCAAGTCCCTCCGTCAGCATGGGAGAGACGGCAACGAGATCCACTCCTGTGATGAGCAGCCGCGTCGGAAAAGCTCGGCCATTGAGATCAGGCTCTCAATGCATTCACGACAGTGTATTTGCATTTTGTGTAAAGATCTAAAAGCAAGTAACAGGATGGTACATCCAATTTTTGGACACCTACTGGGACCTAGTCATGGCGACACTGGTATTCACTCTGTATTTAAAGAAATGGGAAAATTTGACAGATGCAAGTAGGGAGCACTCACATTTTCTTTAAAAAAGAAAGTTATTCAATGACACTAGAAGAAAAGCTTTAAGCAGTCGGTGTTTGCCAGAGTCCCAGCTCCAACAATATTGCCATCTAATTTACAGTATTTTAAACAATCCTCATTTTTTTTTCCTTTTTAAACAACGTCACTAACCGCTGTACAATTAAAATCTAGATGATAAAATATGACTTGGGAAACAGGGGAAGTTGGGAAGGGGGGTTCATGGTTGTGTTGTTGGGTATTTTTTTGGTTGGTTGGTGGGTTGTCCTTTTTACAAATAATTACAAATACAATTCCAAGAAGATATATTACATTTTATATACAGAACACACCATTTCTATCAGGGTAGGGTATTAAGCCTAGCTTTCATTTTACATGGCAACCCTGAGATGTCGTCGTCTTCCCTTGCACAGAAACTATACAAGTTCATTAACTCCTTCTAGAAAACAAAATGGATTGCTATGTTTTAATAGCATCATCACCCTGTATAAATACTCAAAAAGGGAAAAGCTTAGTCTCTTCCCTCACTCCAATATTTTCATGATTTTTTTTCCCCCCCATTTCCCTGCTTAATGGAAACTGGTAATGGTGACTTTTCAAGTGTGCAACTCCCTCCTCTACTTGCCTTTTGGTAGTACAGTGAATGATTATTTCCCTTTTTTTGTCCTCCTTTTCAAACCAATTTATATCAGGAACTAACATGAAGCCCTTACAAAGGTCTTTTTCCTGAAAATCCACTGTTAATTCACGAGCTACTTTTCAAACTAAAGGATGCAGACATAAGCGTTAGGTTGGCTGGAAATCAAGTAGCTTCCGATTAATCGTGGGGTACCACTTTCTCCACCTACCACCTCTGCATAAAAAAATAAAATCTTAAGGTCAGCATAATCAAGTCTTAACAACAGTGAATTCTATGGACCTTTCTGGAGAACAGGACACTGAATGCATTCCACCACATTACCCGAAATTCGGATGTACTACACCTTTTTCTGTTCACCTACAAGCTACAGCGTGCCCAGCGTAAGAGTATCTGAAGAGCAAATTCCTCTGTGTGGAGCCTTGGCATGGATCCTGATACCCCTTCAACAAGCACTGTAACTTTTTTAAGCCAACTTTGGAATAGCTGGATCACTTCTTCTAAGCTTTATAATTATGCATGGGAGTCGTCAGCGTTAGCTGTCCATTCGGTGCGACTTCATTCCCATCGTCTTCCAAAAGCCCCGAAACATCAGCGTTGGGTATGCTGTCATGGTAGCTGCTAAAACTGATGTTGTCCTCTTTGAGTTCAATGGTCCAAAAAGGAGCGTTGAGTTTTCTGTTTTGATACTCACGGTACATGTAGACAGCACCCACAAAGCCCATTAGCAGGACCACAACAATGATGATAACTGTCAAAATAATGATGTTAAACTGAGTCCATGAAACATCTGCAAAAGCAGAGGTACTATTGTCAGAGGAACTTATAGGAAATATAGTCTGTATAGTTGTTGGTGACAACGTACTGTTTATCACTGCCATTGAAAATGATGTTGCCTTGCTGGCATTTGGAGCAGAAGTTGTAAACTCCCTTGTTTCTGGGCCAAGAGTAGCTTCTACAAAACAAATAAAAAATGATCAATAAAAATATGGTAAGCTGGAACCAAACACAAACACAAGAGATTTTACATTTATATCACAGTTATTATGGCAATTAAGTCTACGCTGTTAAAGCTGGTATTTTTCCAAAATAGTTTACAAAAATGGTTAGCCAGGGTTGGTTTCGTTTTTTTAAAATAATTCTGTGTGCTAAGTGCTCACAGACTGCAGCATTCCTATGAAGAATTTGGTGATGGATGGACAGATGCAGTAGCCAAGATTCAGTGCTAGATACACGAGCTCATGATGAAAGCAAGCCACCCACTCCAGCTCATATTCAGCCCATGAAAACGGGGCTCTACCAAGCTCAGTGAGAGTCTGGACTTTGAGCCTAACGAAGGCCCAGTTTCACTTGTTGTCTGCGTGGGCCGCACAATCAGGCTGGGAGGACACAGCAGCTCCAGGAGCTTCAACTTTTCACAGTTAGTACACTAGATGTAGGATTATGATCACAATAGTGTTATTTCTGACTTACCTGTACAAGAAGATCAAAAGTGAAAAAGTGAACCATGAGTATTCCACCGTCACAGTGTTTAGCAATGGGTTTCAATATCCAGTTCTGTTTTTGAATGAAGCAGCCATACACAAATCTCATGGAAACCCCCAGTGTGCATAACCAGAAGCAGAACGTAACCAAATCACAACAAGAAAAAGACCATGGATGTTCTATTCAACATAGCAGAAGCCAGTTTGGATCCTGTTTTGGTTTCATCTGCTGGCATATGCCCACACAGGAAGGACAGGAACATGAGAACTACCAGACCGTGCCACAAGCTCCACGTTCCTCTGCAGCCTGTTCCCAGGCACAAAATAGCCAAGAACCTGGCTTGCTTCCAGCAGACATGGGATAACTCCCTTCTCACATCCAGCAGTCTGCGACAAGATAACACTGGAGATCTAATTAAATGGGATGCTAATTCATTATGCCTTTTTCAAACCAGTTGAGCTATAAGCCTCAGAAAGCGCCCTAAGAGCCTGAATATTAGGCTCCAAAATGCAACTAATAACACATTTTCTTCACAGGAATAACCTGATCTATTTTAGATTCTCAAGTCCAGGCAGCAGGAACCCTCCAGAAGCTGAAGCCTCAATCAACCAAAATGTTCTCTGCACCTATTGCTCCACAGGACTCTCTGCACCCTCTTTCCCACTCCCTTCCATTTCTCTTTCTGCTATCCAAAATGCAACTTCTTTTTAAAGCCACTTACAGCTGCAGCAATTACAGCTGACGCTGCTGTGCTGCATTGATCCAGCTCTCCTGAAGAGAACATCTACTAATTATGACTGAGGAGGAGAGTCACTTCGGAAGGACTAATTTTGCACTAAGTTGCATCTCCAATAGCAACAGGAGCTGTAAATATTCACTAGTCTCCTGCCGCAGGGCTGCGATGGAACTCCCATGAGTTAACTTTGGGCTGTCACGCTCCCAGTTCAGGCAATGGAGAAAGAAACTGCTCTGGAGGGGGCATCAGACGCCCAGTTTAGGCTCCTGCTCAGCGTCCCTCCCTGCAGCAGCCCTTCTATTCTCTGCAGGTCCTGCCTGAGGTTGATAAGGATACTCAGAACGCTGAATGCCAGAAGGCATTTCTCTATGGGAGAACAGGCAGAATTTCACAGTAGGAAGCAACGCGACAGGAGCAAGAGGTTCCTGGATACAGCTTTGGAAGAAGGGCATGAGGAATTCAGTCATCCTTTCCAAATTCCTTCATCAACACTCAGTTCTTGGCAAACCCCGCCAGTAGCTATAATTAGAAAAAAACAAAACAGAGACAATGGCTGATTCACCAGCAAGGAAACAGCACTTTTCTGGGCTTTATTTGTGAGTCAGCATCAGCTAAGCGCTGGCAAGGGGGACATGGGTGAAAACATTTCCTGGAACCGACAGTAACGTCATGGTGAAACAGTGCCGTGCTCCGACCGTGGACTGTCGCTTCTGGGCCGTGACACAACGACGCCTGTTTCTGCTGGCCAGGGCCGTGCCAGCCCTCCAGATGTCCTAAAGCAGCTCCTTGAGAGCAGCAGCTGCTCAGTCAATGGGCTGCTTTGGCAGCTTTGACGTGAGCATCATACCCAGCTGCTTGATTGAAATGCAGCCTCTGCACAGCTTCTGCTGCCTCCTGCGATGAATGGGCGCCGGCAGGAGCCGGGGCCGTGCCAGCAGCCCACGCGCCCGCTCTCGGGGAAGGCAGCGATGCTCGGCTGGGTGGCACAGTGCCACGCTGCGTCGCTAAGCCCTTGCTGCTATGCCTCACCGTCGCAGCAGGAATACCATCCACCCAGGGGTCGAAAACACTGACTTCAGTCATCCCACACGTCCTTTGAATATTCCCTCCATCAGCCTTGAAAGCATCCACATCTTGGTCAGGTTTAAGACCCTGAACAGCCCCTGCGGATCCCAGAGGCTGGTACAAAACCTGCTGTCTTTGTTCAGCCGTGACCACTTAAAGTCCCATACTCCAGCAATTTCATCTGCAGATCTGCATGGTGGGTGATGATTTCACTCTAGAAGCCACTCGAAACCAGGCCACTCAAATGCACTAGTGGTTTATGAAAATCTTAACCTAAAACTAGTTAATGCACAGTACCCTCAGCATAGCAATTTTTAGGCAAATTGTGCGTAAGAAACTGGAAAGAAACTGCACGCCTTTTAAATTGCTTAATATAGAATGGGCAAAAAATGGTGTCAAGGAAACGGGAAAGCTAGAAGAGCATGCCCCAGTCCCTTTGAAAGGGGACAGTCTTTCCCCACACCAGGAATCGGCTATAACAATCGCATTGAAATAAAACGAATGGTGAAAACTACAAGCACAAAGACGGAGCTGTGCAGGGGGAGGTAACGGACGACCTGATGCAAACCTGCCACTTCCAGCCCTGTAACGGTACAGTTACAGCTAATGAGCATTCAACTTTTTTGCATTGATCATCTCCCCGCGCAGAGAAGGGCTCTGTGATTACACCTCCAGAGCGCAGCATGGGAGTGAAAACCACATTAGCTCCTAATGGAAGATCTGAATTAAATCTCTGTTGGTGACAAGGACGAATTTGGGCCCAGATACTTTCCTGAAGTCTGGTTTCTCTTATCCAGTACATAACGCCAGTAATGTTTCCATGTGTGGAGCTGGAGATCCACCTTGTGGACCAACCTCCTGATAACCACTGAAGGAGCAACTTAAGAATCATTTTCTCTCATTTTGCTATGAGTCCTCCTGCTGTGCAGTAGCCTCTCTAAATACTGGAGCTAGTTTGCGTCTGACATGCTACCTACAGTGTCTTGAGTGTCAGCTGAAGACTGATGACAGACCGCCAGCGCAGGTACCAGCAAATTCTGGCAGTGACTCGCTGTACAAGCTTGGATCTCAACTCTCCGAGCTTTGGCTTCCCCATTTAGAAAGAAAGAAAGAAAAAAAGAATATCTAAACTTGGTCCAAGTAGTCATTGTTTGCAGAGTATGAGGAGTGACAACATTTATTATCAAAACCCTTTCTAGGGAACTAGACAGTGCTATCGAATGGACTAGTCAATAAGGACAATTCCCTGGGCACTAACAGATCAAGTATATCAAGCAATGGAAATCTGAAAACCTACATTTAAATACACTGCAAACACTTTTTGTTTTCCAGCTTGTTCACTAGAGGTACCTGCCACAGTCTTGGAATCAGTGGTTACAGAGCTAACTAAACCACAGATTTCAAGGCCAGCAGGCACCCATGTGTTATAAAGGTCCGGTTTTCTTCCCTGTATGAATCTAAACCAATCTGCACAACGACCGGTATTCCCTCCCCAGCCTTCAGGCAGCTTGTGCCCACCTGAGCCGCACAGCAAGCTTCGACACTGATTTGAGGAGCATGTTTTACCTTTCTTGGTGCAGTTGGTCCCCTCAGGGTCTTGGACGTAGCCGTCCTCACACTCCTCGCAGTGGAACCCAGCAGTGTGGTACAGGCAGGCGATGCACTCCCCGCTATCCGGCTTGCACACGCTGGGTGACCGCGCTGGGTCCACGTTCCCGTTGCATTCACATCTTACGCAGATGCTGTCAGAGTTGTAGTAGCCACTGTCGCACTGGTTGCAGTTCGGGCCAGTGTACCCAGTTTTGCATTTGTCACACCTTGGGGCAGTTTCACCAGGCTCTAAAGAACACAGAAAGCAAACCAGGTATGTGCCATAGCCCCCTGCAGAGAAAAGTCTGCTGTAGGATTTGTTCTGTGGGTCCACAAGTCACGGTGACACAAATCAGCAGCCACCAAGTATTAAACAGTCTCATATTTTAAGCTGAAAATACAACTTTTGAACTGCAGCAGTTTCTCTGTTCCTAGGGGGAAAAGAAGCTTTGGGGGTGTCTGCTGCCTTGTAGCAGCCTCACAGAGCATGCTCGGCACGTTGCTAAGCAAAGAGAGCATTACTGCTGAACATTTCCATCTCAAACAGACAATTTCAGAAAACTGCTGGAACTCTGTCGGAGATGTCAGCAATCTGCAGGAACTTTTTGGCCTATATGAAGCCAGAGAAGGCTTGATTGAAAAACTGATTAAGGAAGTATCAAAAAAAGTCATACATATGTTTATTACAGCTACAACTTCTTCTCTTGGTTACATCAAAACAGAGCAGGAAATTCGCGGCAGGCGCTGCTTCCAGCAAGGTGCCCCGGTTCCCACAAACGGGCGATTCACGGGCTACACACCACCTCGCTAGGCTGATGCCCGCTGAGCGGCAACTTAATTGGAAAGCGCTACATTCGTTATCGAGGAATTAGACCGAAACAAAAGCCTTACGTATGCGGCAGGTGCCGGTGGATGCCACGGTGGAGCACGGGCAGCGATGGCAGGCATGGGCAGGACGGGCGCTTCTGTAGAAGCCCTCCTTGCAGAGCTCGCAGTGGTCTCCCTCGGTGTTCTCCTGGCAGTGCAGGCAGGTGCCTGGGGAAGGGACAGGAGCACAAGCAACTGTTCGGCAGCAGGAACTGGAGCAGAACATTTGGAGCAAGAATCCGCGTGAGACGCGCTCAATTATCAGAGCTCACCAGTGATTTTGGATACCCTCCGGCCAAAACATGATCATGGCCTCTTATGACCTTCTGATGGCCATCCTCCCTTCCACATGCACACACACATGATGTGAAAAAGTAGGTGGCTCCAGCAGAGATGCCCACAGCTCATCATCACTTTAAAAGGTCAGTGCAGGTAAACACATGCTATCAATATTAAATGGTCCCCAAGGAAACAGGTTTCAGTTTGCATCTGTGCCAGGGAGACGCGACCTTGATGCTTCAGATCCCCCACCCCGCAAGAGGTTCCTCCAGTTTATGCCTTTGCCCTTTCTCGTGTGCAGACTCTTCCTGCACCCCCAAGCTGGTGGCCGGGGTGAGGAGGTGCCATGGTCCTGTGCTGCGGGCAGACAGCTCCATCCCACCAGCATGGCTCCAGCTCCTCCATCCCGGGCACAGCACAAGGCAGGAGCAATCCCTGACCTTCCTGGAGAAACAGAGGGGAACTGGGGGTTCACATGAGCCACCTCCCCTTCCTAAGGAAGCCCCTGAATCAGAAAATCAATGTACTGTGTCTTAGCAGGGGCTGTGTCCTAATGGCCTTCCAAATTACAGTTTGATACTATTGTGACCAGAGGAAGAAAAATCTCCCCAGTTATAAAAACGTAGCCTCTAACAAAAGCCCATCCATCAACAGGAACATCTTGTAATTCAGCAGGCTCCTCGCCGAGATGGCGGTGACCTGAGGGAAGCTTATTTGATTAAATCCCATGTACAAGACTCTGAAAAGGCAACAGCCACCTTCCAACAAACCAGGGCGGCGCAGAGCAGTTTATTCACTGCATATATAAGCACAGACAGGAGATTCACTGAGCTAATCTAGCAGTGCTGCAGGGGTATGGAAAAGACTCATATCAACATTAACCACAGAAAAAATCCTGAATTAGGTTAATGCTGACTGTTAAAAAAACCACAGCAGATTTTCATATGAATATCGGAACAGTTTGGCTGCCTTGCAAGCCCAACGTGCCGCATGGCTCCTACTCTTCCCTTGCCACAGCGATGACTCCGCAGCCGAGCATCCCCGAGGAAGCCCGGCGCGTCCTTGGAGCTGACCCTCGCGCCAAGGGCAGGAAGCAAACCCCGGCAGCCGCCGCTCCTGGACGCGGCTGATTCACCCGGGCGGTGGGCTGGCAGCACCCCGATGAGTAAGGACACTTGCACGGCGTCAGCTCCCACGCGCTGTTTGCTCTTCACCCAACAGCTCATCAGACACGAGCCAGTGGTTTTTGTGGGAGAGATGTCAGGGTTAGAGGGGAAAATTATCTGCTGGGCTGGGTTTCTCCAGTTGCAAACCTCAATCATCTGCTTCAGCGGGATGCCTGGGACAGACCGGCTCCTGGAAGGTCAGTGTGCCCGATCAGCGCTAAGGGTGCCTTGAACCGTGCTCTGCAGGCATTAACGGTGGCATAAATCTGGCATCACACCTGCGTCTTCTGTACAGTCTTGGTCATTTCAGGACCAATGTCTTTCCCATCGGCAGAAATTACTCGCATTTATCCACACCAACCCTGCAAAATGGCTGCGTTTCCAATGAGTCAGCAAGTTGCTCAGCCACGCAAAGCATGCACGGGCTTGCAATCAGGTATTGCTGTGGAAAGCCTTAATAATTAATAGCACTTCCCATCGTGATAATGCCCTCCGGAAGGATCAGAACTCACAGCACCCCAGCTGGGAAGAAGCAACCGAACCCACTGCACAGACCCAGCACGGGGCACAAGGGTTGCGTCGAAGGAAGCGCTGTCGCCCAGGGAGCTCTGGCTGCCCCATTTCCAGCCCAGTAATATTAAACATTCCTCCTGGCCAAAGCAACGCTGAGTGAGGCCGTGCAGAGATGGTGGCAGAGCCTGCAGAGGGAGCCCGAAGTACGGCATTAATGCGAAAGAAACCTTGAAAATTCGACAAAGGCTACACACAGTTGATGTACAGCCGGGGAGGTCACACAAAGTGCAGTCTCTAGAGCAGGCCGAGCGCACTGCGTTACTTATTAGATGTCAGATCTAATTTTTAATTGACTGTGTTCTGGTTTTGTTGGGTTCCCTCACCCCCGACAGAAAATAAAACAGATGGAGGAAAATTTTTAAAAAGGGATTTTTGTCAAATCAACAATAGGTCATTAGCCAGAAAGAGGGTCTTTCTTTGCAGTGCCATGGCCAGCGCTGGCAGCCCCAGCAGAAGCGCTGCCTGAACAGCCCCATCCCGGAGGCAACGTCTGCGCTGGATTTTTATCCAAAATCAAGAGAGGGGGAAACATTGAGGGAGAAAAAGGAAGAGCAGATTATCTTACTCCTTCACAAAACCCACACAGCCAGCTCCAAATCAGTAACACAGCTGAGGTGCGCACAGCTTTAGGTACATCTTATATCCTTCAATATCAGCAGGACATAAGGACTTAAAATTCGGTATAAGGATGAATGTAGTAATTCATCCTCAGGGAGTGCAGACCTGGTGCCCGCCACAACTCCTGACACCCACAGAAACACCCTCGCTGCCGAGCTGGGTCAGGGCATTGCCTGGGCACAGCCAGCACTGCGGCCACCCGTTCCTCTGCTGCAAACGCACAGCCCATGGGGGAACAGACACGGGTGCAGAAATTGCCCAGCAATACCGTATTTGATGAGCTCTGCCCCTCTGCCAGTTACGCAAAAAGCCCTGCAACACTTTTTAAATTAGCGCTCCTTTCTAAGGTCCTGGATTAATATTGCATAACTGCATTCCAGCCTGGAAGTTTTGATAAGAATTTGGGTTTTGAAGTGTGAGTTTTGTCGCTACAGTAGGGATTGCGCAGGCAGTCACATAACATTGCTCCTCCGGGACCTCTCCTTTCGGTGGAGATGGGAAAGCAATTAGTTTTGCCCTCCCATAAGCTATTCAAGAACAGGTTCTTCAACAGTGACACTGCATCAGCATCTGTATGAGTGACAGACAGTCAAAGAAATGATCAAGGAAAATGAACACAGCAAATTTATAAAAAGTGGGCAATATTAATTAGGTGCTGCCAGTGTTTTCCAGCACTAATCATGTTTTCTGTGGCAATAACAGTCACCCTACGTCAGTGCCAGTACAGTATATGTTTCCAGGTAAACAGCAGTTAAACAAAAGCTCCTTAAAAGCCTGTGTTGTGTATTGGTGTAAGTGCAGAGAACAATAGGGCACTGATTTCCGATAGAGACTGCAGAATAAAGGCTCTGCACTGCAGCCTGGGGTGCATAACACAGCCTTTATTGACTTCCTTGAGAAGAGGACTAGCTCCAACCTTGCCCCACATTTTAATTTCAGCTGTAAGGTGGAGATTCTGGGCACTCAAGGCACAAAGATGCAGAGGAAGAGGGCGAGAGCGGCGGTCTGCTGAACGGAAATGGCAAAAACAGAGGAAATGGGTAAAGTCTGCAGCCACCACGGTCACAAGAGGGGAGTTACCTGTTAAGCTGTCGCAGGTTTTAGAGTGGTTGTTGCACTGGCAGGGCTCGCAGGCGGTTTCATTAAACCTGTAGTATCCATCACTGCACCGGTCACACTTCAGGTCCGTGACACCAACTTTACACTGGCATTTCCCAGAGCTGCACAGAGAAAAACAACAGTGAAACCTGGATGTGCTGGGAGGCATCCAAAATACAAACCTGTCATGGTCAGTGTTTTGGATTCCCTTCCCAGAGGGGGAGCTCTGTGCAGAAATGCCTGCTGGAAGCAGGACAGAAAACCCATGGGCAACAATTGATAAGGAGACCAAGAAAGGTCAAGTCTCTGCAAAAGCAGTCGCCCTGACAGCATTTCCAGCTGGGCACCAGAAATCATCACTCATTCTGGAAAGCCTCAGCCCAAAGCCATCCCCACGCATCAGCCCCCAGCAGATGCTCCCACAGCAGCCCCTCTCCAGTCCCTGCAGGAGGCTGGGACACGTGTGATCACTGCCCCTGAGCGATGCAAGAGCACCGATGCTGATAACCAGCTCCCCTCCGAGCCGCACCTCCAGGGTTTTTGGGTGAGCGGACGACACCCTGCTCAGCACCGAGAGCCGGCACAGCAGCTCGGGTGTCTCGCTCGGGTGTCAGCTTGGGCAGGCGTCCTCCTTCCACTTCTCCTCCGTGATCCTATTGATCCCTTCCTCACAACATCCCCACGACCACCTGCGCAAAGCCCCTCTCCACAGTCGACTTCTCCTCCGTAGCAGCCAGGCAAAGGCAGAGAGGGTTTTCCCTTCCCCTGCGGCTTCCACCGGAGCTGACCCCAGACAGGAGCCTGTTTACTTGGGCACCGAGTCTGGCTGCGTGGAGAGCGGAGCTCTGCACAGTTAAAATCAAGCGCATTAGTGTTAGCTGGCATGAGCAAATACCAGGAGGCTATAAAAAGCAGGGGTTAGCCTCATTCCTTTGGCTTTCCACGCCAGTCTTTCCACGTAGAGGCTTCAAACCTATTGCTTTCACCAGCGACTCCACTAGCAGCATTTAGGCTCAACTCTCAGAGAAATCACAGGAATGGATAAAATGCTTTTTCCCCATCTCCCCACCAGCATGGCAGCTGCCGGCTGTGGCTCATCCCACCTGCAGGCATGGGCACGGCCAACACCCAAGGCGAGGACGAGAGAGCACAGAAGTGCCTGTCGGCACCTCCGGCAGCCCTGGGGCGACCTGCAGAAAACCTCGAGCCCCGCGTGCCGCACAGCGGAGCCGGGACAGCAGCCCAGAGAAACGGGATTTCATCTGCGCCAGGGGACGGATTTAGCTGCAGCTGCAGCGGACGAGGCGGGTACCAACCACGGAGCACCCTCTGCGCACCGCTGGATGCACCCTCCTCTTAGCTCTCCCCCCACGTAACCTCCAGCCTATAAATACACTTTTTAAATTCAGTATTTCAGGGTTCGGTGTGCCTGCACGAAGATCATCTATTGTTCTCCCTCGCTCCTCCTGGGGCAGAGCGAGCAATGCACAATTTGCTTCTAAAAGCCCTTAGAAAAAAGCTGTTGATTAAAACTAACAGAGGCTGAGGCTCCAAATGACTTGATGCGCTGCTGATGTGTTGTTTTTAATTAAAATGCTGTAGATTGCAATGTTTTGGGGAAGACATTGCGTCTGTTAGAAATGAACATATTTTAGTATTTCTGTTGTTCGTTTGCTTGCCAAAGGAAGGGGAAATACACAAAGGCACACCAAAACACGGAACTCGGCCCAAGCGGCTACACAATTAAATAGTTTGAGAATATGAAACTTCAGGCACATTTAATGGCCTGATTACAAGAAGAGAGAAGAAATACGATGTTTCCTTGCTCTCCAGACCATTGTCTGGAACCGCAGCAGGCAGACGCAGAATTCAAAGGGATGCTGCTAAGCAGCTCAGTATGTTTGACTTTCAAACAGCTTTTCACAAGACCTAACACTAACCCAAACGTTGTCACAGTGTTTAAAATAAGAGCAAACAAAAAGCAGTTTGTTTTTATTTGCTTCTGACCGCTACCAGACAGATATGCCTATAAGAGGGCAGGGGACAGGCAGAGCCAAGCAGGGAAAAGGAACCAGTTTGGGAGGGACCTGATATTTAGCCTGAAAACCTTCTGGGGATGTGCCCTGCGGGCAGGACTCCACAGCACCCAGCACTAGAGCTGTACAATTTTCACCCTCCCAGGTTTTCTCCTGGAGCCCAGGCTGCTCCTATCTACTCTCTCCTGTCCCTCGATCAAGCCTTTATCTTAATGACACCCTCCTCTTCCTCCCAGCTGGCACCCTTCCATCCAGACTCCCACTTCATTTCTTTCAAGGAGATTTATTTCCCCAATGACTCTGCTAGAGCTCAATGCAGCATTTTGGGGCAGCGTCCCTTCATTTTACTCGTTAGCTTAAAAATAACAGGAAAGCAAGCTATTTTTAAAAGAGACGGTTTTGGAAAGTTTGGGTTTAATGCCTCTCAAGCAGACCTTTTCTCAACATGTTACACATGGCACAGAGCCAAGTTCTGCATGTGCAAGAATTAAATCACTCAGCAAATACAAAGCTTTGCCTGTGGTCATTGCTGCCATAGAATAAAGCCCCCTTACAGCGCTCCTTTTCATAGCTCCAGCCCAGTAAAGACTGTCAGACACTTTTTAAAGCAAAGGTCAATGATATAAATGCATTGAAACCACACACACACACACACAAAAAAAAGTCCTGTTAACAGACCGATTGTGCCCATAAAAATCCAGAAACTTGAAAGAACAGACCCACAGTTTAATACTTGCACAGTGAGAACTGAACTGAATTTTGACTATCAGCCAGAAATTTCGTTTTGGGGGGCAGTGGGGGGGAAGGAGGGGGAAGGGAGGAGGGAAACATTTTGATGCAGCAGCATCAATTGCTCAACTCCATTTCAGATGATCATTAACTCCACTGAAGCCAGCCAATTTTTAGCTCTCACAGAAGAATTGATGGAAGGATGTGTTGGGACAAAAACAGACTTCCAGTAACAAAAGTCTCCTGCCAGCCTTGGTTTCTACTAGATTTTTATGGATATACTTACTTAAAAGACTGTGTAGGTAGCATATATCACCATCACATCATCCATCAACTTTATATATGTTTCCTAATGATTAAAAACATCACCAGCATGAGAGATCGTGGCAGGAGGAGCAGGCAGTGATTAGCCAGCCGGTGGGGACAGGGGCAGACCACGTGCGAGGCTTGGATCCGACGCCAAGTGATCCTCGCCGGGGGTGAGGGCTGCACGCCAGGCTGGGGACCCCCAAGGCAGGGGCTCGTGGATTTAATCGCCTGGCACCTCCCAGCCCCTGGCTTCACGCTATGACAGCCAGGGCAGCAGCACACCAGCGGGCACCGGAGAGGGGGTTGTAAATAAAAGCAAAATATTGGGCATGGGAAACAGCCTACACCCCAAAAATACATCTGCAAAAGCCAGTCTGATTTCACTCCCACCCCCCACAGCCCCCTTCTACTCCACGCGAGGGGAAACAGCCACAGAATGCAGGAAATCCCATCACCCACCAAGCGATTCGTGTCACTCGTGGCAACAAAATGTTCCCCGTGGTGGGATTTTAGGCGGGACTGCAGCTTTACAGCTCCAGGAGTTACGGGGATACAGAGAGCCCCGCTCTGTGCGCTGCCCTGCCTTCTGCTGAAGAGGAGGACTGCAGATAGTTTTGACCCCACTTGGAAGCATCCTAGGAGCAGAGCACAAAGAAGACCTAACGCCTCCGAAGTCCTGTCTCGTGCCTGGCCTGAAGCCGCAGAGCATCACGCAGATAATTTCCTGCCAGGTCCAACGGCCAGGGAAGGACAGGCTGAGGGGACGGGCTTGCCTGGGAGCTTGGGCAATGCCCTAACCCTACGCAGCAAGGGAACTCAAGGCCTCATCACAAAGGAAAAAAAAAATAGCGTGAAAATAGGTGTGATCCGAGAAAGACAGCAACGTGCAGTTGCATCCAGTTGTCTCCAGCCCTCCTCTGCAGCAACTTCCTTAGGTTAGTGGGGATGTGACAGACACAAGACGGATGGGAGGACGGAGGCCCATCGCCCCAAGGGCTGCTCGGAGGCATGCTGTGCACAGTTTCATGGTGTAACAGAAAACCCGTAGCAAGCTTTAGTCGTTTATTTTCTTCCACTTTTTTTTTCCTCCGAGGAGGAGGGAAGGGAGAAATTCATTCTGAATGTTTTCCCAGCTGCCAGCCAAAGCCGGATGCCCAGCTGCCACTGAGAGCCCGGCGGCTGCCCGACCCACTCCGAGCCAGGAGAAGGGTACAGCACCAAGCTTTCGTGCCCTGATTTCACAAACACAGGAGCCTGGCAAGACCTGGGGTCTCACACCAGGGCACCCCATGTGAATGAGCCACGCAAGACCCCCCACGGCGTTGATGGGGAGCGTTAACATTTACCATCTCCATTCTGAAGCACGGAGCACGCACACACACCCCTCGCACCCCAGCATCTCCCAGGACCACGGCACCCGCCAGCACCATCCCCAGCAGAGCTGAGGAGGAGGAAAACGAGGGCTCCCGCCAGCCCTTCATCCCCAGCTTCGGCTGCTGCCCCGTCCCCTCCCAGGCACTGCCTTGTAATCCTCCGATTAGGGATATGCCCACCTTTCATCCCAGCAGGGCCCGGAGGTGTTCCGTGACGGACACAATTAACAGCCACGACGGCGCTCCGTATGAATGAGGCAAAACGCGTGGCTGAACTATGAGCATCTGTAAAACAACCCTTACGAAAAGGCTTTGTCACACTTTGATGGGATGAGACAAAAGGACGCTGCAAAAGATGAGAAGGATTCAGAAGAGATGTTGCTAAAAATGGCGCGTTTCTGCAGCGAGCCCAGTTCCTTTTGTGCTGATTTTCTGTGATGTGTGACAGCAGCCAGGGATGAATCTCTCTTACATTTTCCTGAGCAACGCAGAAGAGTTAACATTTGAAAGCTAAATGCTCCAAGACACTTCCATGGAAAACCAACGCTGTTAACGCTCACCCCGAGCAAACCGAGAACCCTCGTAACCCACGTGTTGATTTTTCCTTTAGGTCAATTAATTTGAATACCAGCACGTGGGGATGCAGAGAGCAGGAAAGAGCCCCGCGCTGGGTTTCACCTCCCCGCTCCCTCGGCTCCAACCGAAGCCGCCAGCAGCCTAAAGGCTTTGGTGGAAGGGTTGGGGCGACCACAGCCGAGCCCCGCGCCCGCCGCCCCGCTCAGAGCTGCCTTTGTGGAGGGCAGAAGAAGCGGGGCTTTATCGCGGCGAACATTGGGCCATTGTGCGCCGCATTCCTCGCTTTGTGCCGGGGGACGGCATCTGTTTGTATGGCAGCCCTCGACGGCGAGGGACACTTCACAGCTCTGAAAGGCCATTCTGTAAATGTCAAAGGGCCACCTTGTCTGGCCACCGCCGCCTCCGCGGCCCCATCAACCCTGGGGAGGATGCCCCGCGCTGCTGGGAATGCCGGGGAACTCCAGCCTGGGGCAACGCCATCTCCTCCGGGTGCCCTCCTGGCACCAACTGCCGGGACCTCGGTGGCTGGGGAGGGAGGACGCGATGCGAAGATCATGATGGCCTGGGAGAGCGAGGTTGGATGGGGTCCTCTGCGGTGTGGCACGAGGAGGAGCAGCAAAACTCAACTAACCACAAAATCTCAACCCCAAACAGTGGGTCCCGGCTTCCCAGAGCATCCCTTGGAGATCATGACAATATGGGGATGGGACAGGCAACCTCGATGCAGAGGACGACACATTGACGGAGAAAAGGCAGGGAGACGGGGTTAGTCCACGCTGAACCCACTTGTCCTGCCCACCGTAGTCCCTCCATTCCCCAGATCTCTACTGACGCCTCCTCGCAGGCAGCAGAAAAAGGCAGGGGCAACAAGCGCTGCCGAAAATCAGGCTGGGCACCACCTCCCCCAGACCAGAATTCAGCCACAAGAGCTTAAAAAGTTGTGCCAGTATTTTTTTTGGAGGTCAATCAATGTTTCCCAGAGCAGCAAGTCTGCAACAGACAACACAGGAACAGCAGAGCCGGCTGGAAAATCAACAAAATAACTGGATTTCTGAGAAGCCACAATTACTGCAGGGGAGATGATAACAATCTACCTTTCGCTGCTGCTGCCTCCAGTCACTCCTTCATTTCCCACCCTCGTCTGCAACCGAGTGAAAATGGGTGCAGGTACAATATTTACCTGCTTGTGGGGGAGGAGAAGGGGAGAGCCGATCGGATGCAAAGGATATGAGAGTCTGTAATAGGAGAGAGATTTAGATAATTAAGGCACACAGGAAAAATATGCTCTAGCGGGGTATTCTTCTGCTTTTGTGACGTCCACGCGTAACAATTTCCGCTACAAAAAAAATCTGTTCTCTGCAGAGCGATGCTGACGAGGCACTACCGGGAGCTAATGAGGCACCGCTTGTGCTCAGCCAATCTATAAAAGGGAGAGCAGTCCTCTTTAAATAGGGAAAAGGTGGAGGGGGTTGTTTGGTTTTTTGCTTTTTTAAAAAAATACAGGTCCTTGAGGAGCTGGGCTCCCAAGGTCTTATGCCCAAAGGGGAGCAGTGCCCAATGTCATTTACTGGACCGCTAAAATACAGTAGGATGGAAATACAATTCCCATGCACAGAAGAGACTTTTCAGAAGGGTGGTGACACTCTACAGACAGAAAATGAAGATTTTCTGGTTGCAAAATGAGACCTCCACTGCCTTCCCCCAAATAACCTCCTCTGGTTGGGATGGACAGAACCCCCGGGAACACAGAATCATAGACTGGTTTGGGTTGGAAGGGACCTTAAAGATCATCCAGTTCCAACCTCCTGCCAAGGGCAGGAACACTTTCCACCAGCCCAGGGTGCTCAGAGCCCCGTTCAGCCTGGTCTTGAACCCTGCCAGGGAGGGGACAGCCACAGCTTCTCTGGGCAGCCTGGGCCAGGGGCTCACCACCCTCAGAGCAAAGAATTTTTTCTTATATCTATCGGATCTGAACCTACCGTCTTTCAGTTTAAAGCGGTCACCACTTGTCCTATCACCACAGGCCCCTGTAAAAAGACGTGAGGTATCTCTCATCTCAAGCCATCACCATGAGCACCCCTCCTGCCCAGGCTGGTGAAGCTCCACAAAAACCTTGAATTTCAATGGATCTGCATTTACTGACTAAAAAAACAGATCCACCCCCAATTCTGCCGCACATGGCTCCGTACCACAGGATGCTCAAGGTGCATCTAGACTGCGACCCACCTGGGGGCTTCCCAGCGCCATCAGGACCGACGTTCCTATTGCTTCCGCACCTCCACGATCTCCTTGCATCTTTCCACACCCCACCACCTCCACAGACCCAGCACGCGGCTCTCCCTGCCCGGCTCCCCAGGCTCCATCAGCACCCCCAGCCCTTATTCAAAGACCCTAACAAAGAACATTGTCCACTGCTGCTGACCTTACTCTCACCAGCAACGCTCTTGCAAATCCGTATGAGTAAGGGTCACCAGATCATCCCTCCCAAAGAGGAGCCCACTACAAAGAAGCCATAGAGGGATGGAGACAGCCCCGCTGACAGGGCTCCCCTTCAGCCTGGCAGCATCCCCGCTCCAGGGGACGGCCATGCCTGAACGCTCTCCGGGACGCTCTGCCTCCATTCTTTCTAATACGAACACAAAGCATGAGCTCCCCTCGAGGGGGCAAAACATCTCTGAATTAACACTTTGGCATTTCTAGGCATACTTCATCTTCTTTTTTTTTTTTAAACGGAAGTGAGTGACAGGAGCTCTCTGTAACATGACTTACGCCGAGCCTGCGGCAGGAACCGTGCACGAACCGGGATGGCAGGCTGCCGGGCCGTCTCCCCAGCCGGCAGGGAGGCAAGGCTGCCCAGTCAGCGGAGGAGCAGAGCGCTGCACACTGGGGCCGTGCGTTTCATCGCAGGACGCGAACCAAAGCTAACGTCGGAGCCTCTGCTTCCCATCGCCCTTCTGCGTGTGGGGAAACTGAGGCACGGGCAGAGGGAGCGACTTAAATCGATTCACAGCCCCCGGTTTAACACGCATCTCTTCATTAGGGACAATGTTAGCACATTATGTGTGTGTAGTTCAGAGCTTTTTAAGGGAACTGGAAAAACCTAACCCGGTTTAGCTGGTTAACCCAGGTTTAGCTAAACCACGTGTCAGCCCTTAAACACCCCACGGCAGCCGTGGCTCTGCTCTTGTTCACTAGCACAGGCAGCGGTGCGACAGAAGCTGAAGGGCGCATCACCTTGTCTTCCCTAGAACTGGAGTAAGTCAGTTTAAAACACAAAACCTCCCAGGGAAAAAGGGAATCGAGGGCCGTACCGTTCTGCCGGGCAGCAGCATCTCGTAGCATCTCCCCTGCTTCGCAGCCCTGCTCCTCCACCCACCTCCCAGCTTGTGGGGTGGGAGAGCACTCACAGGGGACCGCTGCTCACGGGCTACACACACCATCGCTGCGGGGCTACGCGTCGGAGGAAAGCTACAGCAGCCTACACGCGGGGCTGGGAAAACCTGGAATGAGTGCCTTGCGAGGGGTAAATCGGGGTAACGCCGCCTCCCCCTCCCCGCAGCGCGGGGCAGGGACAGGCAGCAGAGCCCTGCACCGGCACACAGCCGAGCAGCCATCGCGGCCCCAGAGCCTCCGCCAGCTTTTACCCGTGTTTGCAGCCCAGTGTGGGGCAAGGTAAACATAAATAAATTTTTTAAAACTGCAGAGTCATTTGAAATCTCCCGCTCACCGGGAGGGTACCACACACCGCCTCTTCCAGGCTGGGCTCTTCGTGCCTGCAGTCCTGCTCCTCGAAGTCAATCAGCCAGCGGACACGTTTACCCGGGAAAATTATTTCTGCGCGTGTTTAAATATCTGCGCCCGTCCAGCCCCTCGAGTCGGTGCACGACTGCTGCTTGGCAGCCGGGAAAGGCTTCCCCCAAACCAAAGCCCCCTCCCCTCGCCCTGCGCTTCCCGGGCAGAGCCCCGCCACGTCACGGGGCCGCTGTGCCACCAGCCAGCTGGGGACACGAGCAGCACTTCGGGTGAAGGCACAGCACAGGGCAGGGCTGTGCCGGGGGCTGCAGGACTCTGCGAGGAGCCCCAGGGCCTGGCCTGCCCTGGTCGGTGGGGCTGGAGACCACCGTCCCCCCCGAGCGCCTTTGCTGACTCTGGCTTGGCTCCTTGCCTGGCTGTAGGGAGTGGGAGACGAGAGGTCAGGCAGAGGACTCTGCTCACGTAAAGAAAACAGAAAAATAAACGCAGTGGGGTGCAAGCTTGGGAGATGTGGGCTGGCCAGCCTGGGCATGGTGACCTTCTCCAGCAGCACTGCCCTCACCTCTGCCTCCTCCACCAGGTAGGGACATTCCTGCTTGCCCAGAGGACAGACCGACAGACAACGCAGCTTTCAATGCGAGGTGCCCAAAAGATGGTGAGAGATGCAGCTGGTGGGAGGCAGCTCCTGGCTGGGGCCACGTTGCCATGGGCTGGGGCCACCCACAGGCACCCTCCCCTCCCAGGCACCCTCCCCAGGGCTTTGCAGCGGGAGCACAGCCCTTCCAGCTCAGCCCCTGCACCCACTGAGTCACCGTCCTCACTCTCCGCTACTCCATGACCTTGACCATGGCCCTTGAAACTTCAGCTTCTTTCTCCACCCTTCCTCTATGGACTATGAACACTTCCAGGCCACAGCTATCTTTAGCAAGCATCTACACAGCATCCAGCCCAGTGAAATGTGGTTTTATCTGAGGTTTCTAGGCGTTACCGCAACAGGGACAGCACATTCTCCCTCTCCGAGCAGCCCAGGATTGCATCCAGCCCCACAGCAAGCTCCAGCTTCAGCTACACACAGCTTTTCATCGAACAAAAAAATGAACCAAACCAGAGCACGGAAATCCTCTGCCATCCCAGAGGGGGATCTGTGTGGATCTCCCCAGATAATCAAACCTAAAACACCACCAAAAGAGGCCTTTGATTAGTGGCCATGGAGTCCATTCATAGCGACAGCATGTCAGGTCAATGTTCACTCCCAAAATCAACTGTCTGCCTCGGGAAAGGGATTTTTTTATTTTCATTTGGTGGTCTGCGTTTGAGGTCTAGTTAATCAACAGCGTACTTGGGTGTGCCATCTGGCCGGCAATAGAGCATGCCCAGAAATAATACTAATAATCATCACACGGTGGTGCTTTAAAAGGCCGTTTTACAAAAGCCTGGGCAAGCTGATGGAAAGCCATCAGGCACGTTTTGTGTGCCCCGAGAGCTCAGCCTTCAGGCAGCCCGCCTCTCAAACCAGCCGCTGTCAAACAGGGCAGAGGCCAGAACGACGCTGCTGTTTTACTCGGAGACTCATCTGAACAGCGGTCGCTTTTTTCTTGAGCCAGCACGCAGGAATCAACTTGCGCAAGTTAGAGTTAGGCTGGTGCTTTAAAATAAATAAATAGATACAGCTTGCAGTATTTTTAATGTCAACAAACCAGAAGCTGGTTGCTGGCGTTGGGCAATGCTTGCGTGCCTCACCCCAAGCAGGGATTCCCCGAGGGCCACGCACCGCTCACCCAGGGACTCGGCGGCAGGCAGACATCAAACCCACAGCTCCAGACCCAACGTTTCCAGAAACAAGAGCCAAAAATCTCATTCCTGGACTCAGGCGCCGGTCTCCCTGCAACGCAGCAGAGGCTGTCCCACCCGGCGGGACGGACCCCGACGCAGGGACGCACCCCGTGCTCTGCCCCAACGGATTCTGCCTCCCACTTCATCTTCCCGTACACATCGCTACGCACGAGGCTGCCCGTCCCGCAGCCGTCCCGCTGCCCCCAGCCCTACCACGCAGACAACTGACCTAATTTTCCTCTTTTTAAACACCCAGAGGTCATTTCCGTCTGTGGCAAACCCCCCCGAGCACAGAAGAGAAATACAGAGCGATCTCTGTTACCATCAGTCCTCCTCCCCAAGCATTCCTCCAAATTTTGCCCTGTGCCGTCTCTTTGAAACGCGTGAGGATCCGCATCTCCCCCGGCCCTCACGGCTGTACAACGGTGCTGAAGAGAAGCTAGGGAGGTCCTCTGCCATTTCTGGGTCATCCACATTGGGGCTGGGCACGATGGCTCACTACGTGCGTGAACTCCACATCCTTCTCCATCACGACTCGGAGCATCTCACCTGAAGTTCCCAAGGGCGTTTCTCAGCTTGCTCCACGCAGCGAGACGTGGCGAGATGTCACCCACGTACGTGCTTCACCCACCGCCCAGTGACTCAGAGTCGGGGCGAGAACGCTCCCTCCCAGTTAGCCCAGTCGCTCCAGCAGCGCCTCCCTCCTCTCCCAGCCCTCAAAGATGAGATTTGCCCCATTGACCTTTCTGCCCAGCTTGCCTTCGCAGTAGATCTGGCCAAACTCAGATTTTCTAGTCTGTGGCAACCCTGATGCTTCCAGGCACATCTTCCCATACCTAAAACAACCACTAAAAAACCAAGTGGAAAACGCTACACTCTCCACCCCCAAGAATCCCCTTTTTTAGTAAGAAGGTCACTCTAGACAACTGGAGCATTAGTTTTAAGTTCTGATTTTTTTAGAGCTTATGCAAGCAAAAAACCGCAGTATTGAAACAAAAAGGAAGGACATCAGAGGGTCTGGGTGTTTGGAGAAAAAAAAATAGATGTATTAAATAATTACAAACAGCATGTCCCTGCAGAACATTGCGATTCTGACTCAGCCCCAGCCTTGGCAGGGAAGTGCGGATGCTCACCACATGCCGAGCCTGGACCGAGCCCTAAAAGCCAACACGGCCGATACCGAGGCGAGCAAAGCAGCGCAGGAGCCCAGCGCGTCCCTCGCAGGCAGCGCGTCCCTCGCACGGCCCTGGGGAAGGGTCGGCGTCTCCGGGAACGCCTTTGCTGCCGACTTTCCGGCGCCCAGCAGGGCTGGAGGTTGCTGCAGGGTGGTTTGCTGAGGGAGGAAACCCTGCACCTCACCACCCGGCAAGAACGAGCGGGGACCCAAAGGGTCTGGCTGCTGTTCAGACCATTATTTGCAGGAATAAAGTAAAATCTTCAACTCGGCAAGAAATCCATAATGAATGACAGATCACTGGAAGTTGGAAAAAAGATAATTGCATGCTGGCTTTTAAAAGGCAAAACGTGAGGGTGGGTAAGGTGAAATGAAGAGGAACACGTTCATTACACGACAGCTCAAAGCATCAGCTACGGCGACTTTCTTGACACAGCAAAGGAGAGGAGGCAGCAGGGTTAAACACCAGGCAAGGCAGGAGCCGACGACGCTTCTGCTGCTCTCGTGATGCTCTGCCAGGGCAGAGCAAGCGTCCCTTGCCTCTGGGGTAAGGAATATCCCGCTGGAAACCAAACCTCTCCACAGCTCCTCCGCTCCCCTCCCGAGCTCAAGCGGTAAGGCAGCCCTGTCCGACACAGACTGAGGGATGCGCAAGGCATTGGAGGAGAGGTTCTGCTTCCGTACAAGCTATGGATATTTTATAATCCAGATCTTGAAAGAGAGGAAGAAAATGCTTCATGAATTTTTATAAAGCCAGCTTCCTCTTCCTTCCTGCTTTTTCTTTTTTTTATTTCTTTTCAAATACTACCACCAGATGACAACATCCCTTCCTGCCTGATCTGCACCTCGAGTCCCAGACTAACCCCCAATCCCAACACCACACACGCAGCCCCCCAGGGAGGTACTCACTGGTCACACTGGGCGCTGCTGGAGCCGGCGGGGCTGCAGCCGCAGGGACGGCACCGCTGGCTCCCCTGCTCCGGGTAGAAGCCGTGGGCGCAGCTCTCGCACTGCAGCCCGGCGTAGCCCTCGAGGCAGGGGCACTGCCCCGTCGTGCCGTTGCATCCCGCCGCGCCGACGCTCCCCACGCTGCTGCAGTTGCACAGGTCCCCTGCAATGGGAAAGAGAAGCTGAACCCGGTGCATGGGGCGCACGGCACCGAGCGAGACCCCGAGCGGGGCCAGCGTCACCGTCAGCACGGCTGCCCGCCCTTTGCTTACCCCCGGCTGGAAGCATCGTCGCCGCAAGGATTTGCTTTAAAATGTTGAGATGATAAAAAAATAAAAATATTGGGAGCACGCTGGGGTTTGAACCCCCATGGTTCGTGTTTCAAATCTCTCTCCAAAAGCGAGCAGGAAGATTATGGTATGACTACTTAGAATCACAGAATCATTCAGGTTGGAAAAGACCTCGCAGATCATCAAGTCCAACCGTCACCCCAACACCCCCGTGCCTGCGAAACCACGTCCTGAAGTGCCACGTCTACACGGTCTTTGAACCCCTCCAGGGATGGGGACTCCACCACTGCCC
>Ga0065711_1031313_pt1 | contig 30003 bp, 34 predicted proteins | sample Hoacrofraction12_FD_59098 | JGI IMG/M metagenome (GOLD analysis project Ga0065711, IMG submission 59098) | Hoatzin crop microbial communities from Cojedes, Venezuela - Epithelial fraction 12 v2 (version 2) | ecosystem: Host-associated > Birds > Digestive system > Esophagus > Crop | place...
TCGTCAGCAAACTTGCTGAGGGTACATTCTAACTCTTCATCCAGGTCGTTGATGAAGAAGTTAAACAAGACTGGGCCCAGTACTGACCCCTGAGGGACACCACTTGTCACCAAACACAGGGGGCAAAGAACTGCAAAGGCTTCTGGGAACAACAGATACAGGCTTAAATGCAACCTGGCTGCCACAGCAGCCTGGAGGACGCCCTGAGAGCGGCTTCTGCCCCATCCGGAGGAGAGGTGTGGGCGGTGGGGAGAGAAGAGTGATGGCATGGGGATGACAGTGCCATCTACCCCGGGGGTGACCGTGGCTTTGCCCCTAATCCTCATTAAGAAGAGCACAGCCAAGAAACCCCCCCGCACCCTCCTCCTCCTCCTCTTGGCTAAACCTCACAGTGGCAGGCAGCTGCCAGACCCTCACCACCACTCTGCTTGATCGAGTTCAACCCTCAGGAAAAGACCGTCTCCCCTCCCTCCAGCTCCCCCCTGCCCAAAGGCACTGCTGCCCTGAAGACGGACCCTTCCCAGTCTCTGCCGCAGCGGGAGGGAGGCAGCTGCCTCGGGGCTGCACCCAGAGCAGCATCCGACCCCTGCTCCCCCTTCCACCCCGGCGCTGCCGGATCTCAGCTGGGCGAGCTCAGCCCTGCTGCCGGCTGAGGCTTTGCAACAAAGCGGCCCTTGTTGCTCACTGCTTGTTTCCCATGTGCAAACGCTAAACCCCTTAAGGAGCTGGGGCGGCAGGCTCAGTACCAGGCTGGCCCAGGGCGCCTTAGCTGAGGCTGAGCAGCTTGTGTAAGCCAGGAAATCCTGGCTCTGCGCTTCTCCGGAGCACCACACCCCCAGCGATGTGTGATGGCATCACCAGTGCTACCCCCCACTCTGCAGGGGAAAATGTCACCCTGGGGGGAAGCGACCCCAACTCCCAGCCCGGGACGCAGGGCGCGATGCTTTGGTGTGCACACCGGGACTGCCGTGCCCTCCTCCGACAGGTTCAGGGCAACGGTCCAGCTGAGACAGGACCTCCAGCCCTCCCCTGGAAAACAGCGACAAAGTGACGGACTGAGCTCTTCCGTGAAGGCACCAGTAATTCCTTAATAAACTTCTCGCGTAATGCACAAATTATGTCTGTACAGTGCTAGTCTCTACTGGAGCACGGTCTGCACGCCAAGCTTTTAAAAGGCCTGTATTTGGAGCAGCAAATTGATTCTCGATGATCACATTTCTGCATGGACTTAGCAGTCAAAAAATATGCACGCTTAAATAGATGATTAGTAACAACTTGCGAATGCAGCTCGCAAGCGAAACCTTTCCTTGGGACATGGATTTTCAAGGCCAGCCCCCCTCACCACTCGCAATTTTAGCACCCCATGCCAGTGCTAAAATCACTCTCTGAAGAGTGGTGGGACCATAAATCACTGTCTGGGTCACATTGGTTTCCTTCTCTCTATAGCTCAAAAGCCCATGGTGCAAGCAGCAGTGCAGAGCGATCGGCTGAGTGCGTCGCACCCTGCGCTCGTCCAGCACTGGGGAAGGACAAGGGCAGCCCGTTCAGGGGGGCACTCAAGCACTGCGGGCCCATTTACTGCCAAAATGGCAGATTTCTGTAACAACTGTGAGCGGACACCGCTCCAGCAGCACGCTCCTGCCCGCCTGCGAGGCACAGGCAGCCTCCCCCAGGCCACCCTCGCCCACTGATGGGGCTCTCAGGAACAGGGGAGATGCCCACCCTTCAGAGATGCTCATCTGCTGCTGTGGGGAGGAGAAATAAACGGCCTCCATCCCCCTTCGGGAGTCCCGGCCGTGGGACGCTGTGGTGCCGTGAGGGAGTGCCGACACAAAGGGGAGCCGTCACCGAGCCTCGGAGAGCAGGAGGGTGTCGCGGGAGCCCTTCTAGAGGATTGCCGGGAGCTTCCCCACGCAGCCCCAGCACTGCATCGCTCCAGAAAGCATCCCAGCTATGCAGCAAAGCCTCTCAAATTCCTGCTGCTTGTTTGTTTGTTTGATGATCTACCAGTACCGGTACTCCAGCAACCCCCAGTGTGCGTCCCAGAATGGGGAAACGGACCCAGAAACCCTGCTCACGCCAGTTCTGCTAACATGGCTTTGCACAGAGCAGAGGAACTGATTCGCCCTCTGTAACCTCCCCACTGGACAGGAGGACCCCTCCAACTCTGGCCACCGGAGAGGGCAGCCAGCACAGCCTCATTAGCTGGAAAACCACAGGGCCATCCAAAAAAGTCAGCTGTGCGCGTTTGCAAAGAGAAGCATCAGCGGGGAAAAGGCCAAAGAGACTGCTGGTGCAGACCCTGCAAGAAGTTTGCTGGACTGGGCTACTGGTCATGGAGAAACCAGTCCAGCAGCTCACACAGCTGGCAGCATGGGGCCATGGAAATGGCAGTGTATTCCCACTGGGGCAGTTAATAGTATCAATATTATTAATAGTATTTGTGCTAATTGATGCACAGTTGTGGTTTTCAGATCTTGTCAAATTTATTCATTACTTTTTAAATGACGTTTCAGGTTTGGTTGGTAATGGGAATAAGCGCAACGGGCCCTACATATTAATGACGCACACAGATGTAAACAAAAAAACTCTTTACCTTCTTAGATAATTTTTTACCAGAAAGTAATGCTGAGTTCCTGAAATCAATTCTGCTGCCAGTTCCTTGCAGGTTCTGCCTGTTCTGTAATTTTGGCTGCTTCCTGGCAGCCACTGCCAAAGAATTCCTAGAACCGTTCCTGCCGTGCATCAAGCAGCAGCACTTGCCACAAATCACATCAAAGCCTTGAAATAGTTTAAAATCCAAAGTGCGCAGGGTCCAGCTTGCAGGACTGTGGGCAGGCAGCAGCGGTGTCACCACGTCTGGTGGGGCACAAGCAAGGCAAATTCTCCTGCCTTCGCCAACTGAGGGGCTTGGGAAACACAGAGCTGCTCCCTGCAACCCCAGGGCAAAGGCACTTGGGAAAGAGCAAAGTCTCCAAATCAGGGCAACTCGCCTGCACGAGGAGCCCAGGGAAACCAGACGAACCCAGGCAGGAGGACCTGCCTGCTGGAGATCACAGAATCACAGAATGGCAGGGGTTGGAAGGGACCTCCGTGGGTCACCTAGTCCAACCCTCCTGCCATCGCAGGCAACAGCCCACCTGCACTGCTGTGTCTTACAACCACCACCACCGCCTCAGCCGATATCCAGGGAATCCAGCTGCCCCCCCTTGCTCGCAGCTGTCAGCAGTACTTTGGAGATTTTTATAAATCCCAAGAGAAGGTACAGGATGTTCCGTCACAGCCCAGGTGTGCCAACAGCGTGGCCTGGCTGTGGATTCAGCATTGGCCTGCTCACAGCCCAGAATAACTCCGTTCCTCTTCCAAACGTCTGACAAACTAACTTGCCACCGTTGCTGCTGAGCTCCCAGCAAACACTGAGCACCGCAAGTGCCGTGCCCCGGGGTCCGGAGGTTGCACAGGCTTGCTTCCACTCACTAATGGGCTTCTCAGGGTTATTTTACCAGCTCTCAAACGAACAAAACCTGTGTAGCAGAGCACACCGCACACCTACTGCACCTCCCACACGATCACAAGCAGAAACAAAGCATTTGCGCTCCACAAAATAATGTCCTGTTCAAGTTTTCCCTAGGTTTTAGGCAGAAACAAAGGCCTTGCAGCCATACAAGGACCGAAGTGTCGGTCCTTTGTAGCCTGTAGCTGTCTCTTTGATGTAGATATCCTTTCCTGCAGGACAAACTTTTATCATTTCCAGCACTGCGGATTCCCAAGACACCTCCAGCTTTTATTAGCTTCTTGTCACGGGAGACAGCAGTGATGATCTCGCCCAATGGCAGGAATGGAGGCAGCAGCCACCCTTCCAGCCCCAGCTACATGCACTCTTCAATCTCAGAAGGTCTGGCACCTCTCCTGACGCCCACCATCGCAGGCAGCTAGCAGGTATCCTGCTCCCAGCTGGAGAAAGGGGCTAAAAGCACCTGCGTGAGGACCTCTGAGTTAGGTCCTCACCAACGAGACCTCCGAGGCAAGTGACACAGGGGCAGCACTCAGAGCCCCAGGCAGTGCCCGCACTGGTGGGCACCCAGAGCCCACCACAGTGCCAGTGACTGCAGCAGCACCGCACACGAAGCGAAGCGGCAGGGACGGTCGTGGGGGTGGGAGCGGGGAGCACTGTGCATTGTGCTGGTCCAGGGTCAGCCTGAGGCTGCCGAGAACAGCCGTGCAATCAATACCGCTCTTCTGCTTCCTCCTGCATGCCACCAGCATGTGGCCAGAGGGATCTATGACCAGGAAACTGAGTAAGAATAGGGTTTAAGCTCTGCTTCCTGTAATCAGAGAGTTTTCAGGACATTTTTGGGAGTGCTGCAGTGTTTCCCCACTCTGTTCATCTCAGCCATGGGACTGCTTCGAAACGGGGAGGCTTCTCCCTTCGGCATCTGGCAGAGCTGAGCTCCTGTGCCCGGGGACAAGCACTGAGCAGAGGCAGGCTGTCAGGGAGGCCCAGGGGGAGGTCAAGGCTGAGGACACACCCTGAGGACAGTGGCCTGCCCTCTCGCCTGGTAACCGGCTTGCAGGTTGCATCTGCAGCGCTCGCCTGCATGTTTCTTGGCAGGGCTGAGAGCACAGGAGGGCCTGGACTTCTCATTTTGGCCAGGATCTGGCATGGAAGGCCCAGTGCAACATAAATATTTATACAGAGCATCACTGCTCGCCCTCTGTGGCCTGGTGAACAGGACACTGCCAGCACGCCTGAGTAGCTGAAACGCTGCAGGGGACAACAGGATTTTTAATTAAGGTTATGACTCTGCAGAAGCCCTGCATTGCATGGAAAGCCTTTTGGACCAGGGAAACTTCAGATGCAGACTTTAATCTTTCCATTAAAATCATTCTCGCTGAAGCAGGAGCTCCCGGTCTTGGCCATGGTGTGGATCTCATGCAGGCAGACACATGAGCAGGCATATGTGAGTGCTCGGAAGAGGCTCTGCCTGCAGGCCAGCACACAAATGTCAACCTGGCAGGAGGCATCCCGTACTGCCATGGGAAGCCCACCAGCATCTAAGAGCCTAGGGCACGGTACTGAGTGTCTCCAACAGTCCTGGAAGTGGTGGCAGCCCCTTGAGGGACAAGCTTTGCCTGCAACTCCATCCACAGAGGTGCTGACCATACCTCCTGTCACACATCAGACTCAAAAGCTGTAGGAGGGACAACACGTCTGACCATGGACAGAGTGCCACTTCCTCGGCTGCAGCTGGAAAAAAGTAAATCCAATGCTGACAGGCTCAGACCTCAGACCAACTCCTGCACCCATCGTGGGCTCCCGCAACCTCCCTGCTGCGCAGCCAGGACCCCCTTGCCAGAGACTGCCCTGCGGGGCACGGCAGGGAGGTGGATCTGCAGGGCGGGCCACGTACAGCTTCAGCAGGAGCTACCGCTCTCCACAGGCCACTCCAGCCCACCCGGAGCGACCCCGAAGGACAGGCCGGCCCCAGGCTGCGCAACAGTTAAAGCCAGGAGATCCTGTTGCTCAGAGAAACGCGTTTGTCCAAGACAAACAGCGGCCGGGCATTGTTTCAGCATGAGTCAAACAAGTGGAAACGCTCCCGTGCCATCCTGTTTTGCTGTCTGCAGGTTTCCCCCTACCTTCAGGATGTGCAGGCGGGCTCCGGGATGTTTCCCATCCGCTGTTCTCTTACTCCTCCGTTTCCCGCAAGCGTCTGTACTCCGTGCACGAGTGCGCAGCGCAGCAGCCGAGCACCGCGCAGTCCCGGCCCGTGCCTGGAAAGCGCAGCCTGCAGCCAGCCAGCCAACAGGCAGCTGGCAGGAACACCACTGCCACCCAGAAAACAGGGCATCATCTACAACATACACCAGTCTGCACCCATTTACCTCCTCTGATGGGCCAAGTAGGTAACAAGGATCAAACACAGCCAAGCGGCTTGATCTCCACCCGTCTCCTCCGTTGCTACAGAGAGGGGAAGACGGCACCCAGACCATTCCCAGCCACCGGCTTACCCTGCCCCGAGGGTGCCAGCCCACAGCTCTGCGAGCAAGCTCAGGAAAGCCCCGCTGACTCGCCTCAAGCTCTCTGACGTTTTGCCCCACACTGGGGCAGAGTCGGCGCCGCAGAGAGCTGTGTGAAGTGGGGAGGAAAACGCGAGTGGCAATGGAGGGACCCTGCCACTGCCCTGTAACCCTGCTCCACCCCCACAACCACTTTCCCAACTGACACTTCAAGCCTGCGCACGTGGCAAATCACACGGCTGGAGCTGGCACCTCTTCTTTCACACCTACAACACGTTTTTATCTTGCTAAAAGTAGAAAAATAGCAAAGTTGTTTTTTTTTTAACAAAGACACTCATGCTTTGTCAGCTTGTGTTTTCGTCCGCAAACCCTTTTAGCGGCGAGGCGCGAGCCCCGCGGGGCGGAGGGCTCGGCGGGAGGGCAGGCTGGCGTTTGCACAGCTCGCCCCACGCCGGGTGATCTGGCGACAAGGAGGATCAGGAACTTGTTTTCACAGGAAGATCAAAACAGCACAAGAAGAAAAGCACAACACAGCTCAAAGTGACCCAGAATGTCAAAACTGCAACAACAGAAAGTTCAGCCCAAAAATGCAGCCTGTGCGGGCTGTTATTGTCTGGGTTGTTTGTCCCCACCACGGGCGGCAGGAGAGGGGAGAGCACGGCTTTGGCTCGGGTCAGATATTCAGTGCGCAGCCCTGTGGTCCCATGTCCCATGCTGTGTCAGAGCTCTCTCCCACCAGCGATGCACCCCAAAGTTTAACTTGGTCCCCTCCCGGCACGCCCGGTCCCACAAACCACATCCAGGCAGCGGACGACCGTCCCCGCTCCCTAGCTATGCGTGGAAATCACCCAAAACCGATCCCTGCAGGCAGAAACACGAAGTGATTCTACCGTGGACTAACTGCAGGCAAACAAATGCTTAATTTATCCCGTTACAGGCTGCACCGCTAACAAACAGGATCTGCCGTGCTGGGCAGCACTGACTGAGGCTGACAATCCGACGCAGCCCCACAGCCGCACTCAGCTGTCGCTGCTCCCTCCATCCCGCTTTAAGCTCTGACAATTGGATATGATTAACTGGGGCTGGATTTACCATTCCAGGCACCAAAATCCTGCCAGGACTCCCAAAGCGGATAGAGGAGCCCTCCCTGCTCCGAGCGTGGTGCCACACTACGGAGAGGAGACCTCAGCATTCACGTTCCTCTGGTCCCAGCTCTCCCTGCCGGAGCACAAGCCAGGAGGGGACGTGACAATTCTGCCATGGGCATAGAGATGTCTTTTTCCAGCCCGGAAGCAGTAGTGACTTCTGCAGTTTGAGCAACCAGAAATGCTCTCATGAGCATGCTCTCAGCTGTCCTGGGCTTCTAGAAAACGATCAGTGGTGATTAATGACCATCAATCCCCTGCTGATGAACATCTCTCTGTGTCCACTCTCGTCCCATCTGGACACATATGCAGCAGGAACGGCTGCTCCAGATCTTTGCAGCTCAGCCTTTGCCCAAGAATGCTGCTGGACATGTCTTAGGAGGTTCAGTTCTTGATCTCACTACTAAGGCTTCCAGTAGGGAAGGAAAAGACATACAGAGCTCTTAAGCTTTTTTATCTTTCTCCAAGAGCATTTCCATTAGGATTAGAAAATCTAGCCAAGCAATCTCAAATGCTCAAACTCTGCTCAGCTGAGAAGCCATTAAGGCATTCTGAGTTGATGATCTGATTCACCCTGGACTAGAACAAAACCTGAGGTTCATCCTTGGAACAACACGGGTTAAACTACATCAATTTCTTTAAGCACCAGCCTGGAAATATCTGTGTCCCTGGAGCCCGTCGGTGGCCTGTGAGTGGGAAGAGTGGGGTCACCCCTCCACACACAGCTCCCACAGCTAGCTGCCACCACAGCTGGCACCGGCTGGCAGACCAAGGGCCTGAATAGCAAGTGACCATGCGGCTATCCACACGCTTGCAAGCCCAGGTCACCAACAGAGTTGCCCACTCGGGTCTTTCCTGGTGGAATATTTCTCCAACAGAAGGTGCACTGACACTCCAGGGACCCAGAACCTCACTGTTATCCAACCCCAACCCCTACTCTCTGCCTACAGGGAAATGACCAAGTGCCACCAAACAATGGGCACTGGAAGACACATCTCTCCACTGCGTTGATCATTTTAGGCATGTCCCAAAAGATTTCTCACATCAGCAGAGGACAGGGTTCACACTCGCTGCAAGCAAGCTACCGGCTGGAGAAGGCAGACTGATCTACTTAAACCTCATGCCAGGGGGATTCCATGAATGCTAGGTCAGATATTTTGTGGAAAAAACAGGTAGAGAGCGAAGAGGCAAGCTAGCCAGCAGGACGCAAGGCAACCACACTGCTCAGAGCGAGTCCTCTGGCCATACGTTCCTCTTTGTCCGACTAACATGATGCACGAGTACAGCTGAAACGCACTGGTCCCAGGTCCACGCGGGCTGGGAAGATGTTGGTCCTGCTTGGGCAGAGTGGCAACATTCACAGCCAAAACCCCTGAGGCCCAATGTACAGACGGATGCTTCAGAATGCAATCAGAGCACCTCAGCACAGATGGCTGGGCAAAAACATCTCCCGCAGATGTGCTATAATCTAGGTATGGATTTTGGCACCGATCACGAGGAACTTGACTCTGGAAGCCTTGTGACAGCGTGTGGGAAACCACGGCACACTTTGTTCAAACCGACCTGTAGGTTTCAGATTCAGTCCCTCCGCAGGGATCAAAGCAGGGAGTTGCTTCCCCCGAGGCTTTCCTCCAGACTGACTTGAGTTGATGGCGAGACACGCCAGCCACCCGCTGCCCACCCCTGCTCTCCTCGGGGAGGGAGCTGTACCTGTACACTGGCTGCATTTCCCTGGCAATCCCGATGACTGCTCCCTCCGCGAAGTTGTCGAACTCATCAAACAGGTCTCGGATGTTGCTCTTGTACTTCAGGTCCAAGTCCACCTGGATGATCTGTGTTATTTCTGAAAGCACAAAAAGGAAAAATCAGCTGTACAAGACAAAACCATAACCAGTGATTACCAATGTTCACATGACGAATTACACCTAACGAGGATTTGGTGCCATCAGCTCTGCAGGTAAGAGTCAGCCAATTCAGGGCAAACGCAATCCAGCTGCAACCTCTACAGAAAGCCAGGAATCTTCAACCCTCACAACAGAATTTACCACTGTGCATTTTAGGCATCATTTATTTTGGAAACCATTTCTGGTGAGTTCCTGCTTCTATCCACTCCCTCCTTCCTTCCAGAAGACCGGTTTTCTGTATGACTGACAAAAGCAAGAGGTAGCTCCAACCCAGACTCCCCCTTTCTGGAAGTGCTTCTGCTCACCGTATGTACTTCTGGGAAAAGCTACCAACTCCACGAGCGTTTCCCAGCTCCAGCCTCCACAGCATCCCTGGCTTGAAGCACCACAGCAATTTCCATCACGGACAGCATCAATAATGCAGTCAGCCACGCGGACCCCTCAGTAACACCTGCACAAGCTCATTAGCTGCCAGTGGCCTGACCCGGGCTGCCCCAAGGGCAGAGACTACAGCCTCCTGCCTGCACAGACTGCTGGCGGTCTGCAGTAGCCTGGAAAACTTTATTATGGCCAGTGGTATGCTGTCCAAGACAAGGAGGGTCGTGCAGACACAGAAGCACCTTCCATTTGCAGTGGTAAAGCCGAGAGCGAGGAGAGGCTGGAGGGCATCACTATCAAGGCTGGGCCTGAACCCATTAACAGGGTCAGGGCCCTGCCTGCATTTGTCATAGTCTCCTCTGCAGCACAGGAGACCGACTGATGGAGATGCTGCTTGGGAGAGGGTGCAGGAGACGTGCCTTGTCAAGACCGCTCGTCCTGGGTGGATCTGGGGATGTTGGACAGATTGCAGCAGGCAAGTGGAATGCAGCAAATGCTATGAGAGATGGGACCATCCCATGGGTTCTTCATGGTTATCTTCTGGCCAGCCAAGCTCAGCCCTGCTCAGGGACCACGAGCAGAGTTGAGCCAGCCCCTGTGGCATTATGTAACGCCAACGCTATTTATATGTGTTATAAAAGCCAAGAGCAAATTGGCCAGGTTGCTTAGTGATCAGCACTAATTGGATTAAAAAGACCGTGCCAACCTGTCTGGGCCCCCACTCGTCATGCACAGGTGCCGATAGAGCTTTCTGCAGGGTAGACATCTGTGTCACCCCCGCTTCCACAGCAATCAGCACACGAGGCCCTCAGCCTTCCTCCTGCCCAGTCCCTGCAGGCAGCGGAGGAACCCTGCCCACCCTCACCCTCTGCTGTCGGCACCCGCCGTGCCTGCGGGCAGGGCTGCCCACCAGGCTGGCGTTTCTGGGGTGCTGCCCACACTCCAGCCTTCACACCACCGCGGTTCCTCACCCCCTGGCCCACCGTGCTTGGGACAGGCCGCTGGCGACCCCCAGTCTGCTGTGAGCAGTGGGCAATCGCTCTCTTTTCAGCCTCGAAAGCCACCGTCGCGGACTAGAGACCCAGAGATGCCAAGAGCAGCCAGGCACAGCAGCTGTCCTCCAGCACAGGAACGCAGCTTTGCCACTGCAGATGCGTTCGTCACTTGATGTTTGTGTTTCAAGCAGACACACTGGGCTGTACAGCAGCTCTGAATTTTTTGCAGATCCTGCACTAATCCGGGGCTCTTGGCAATTGGTTGTATCTACCACACTGTCCTCATTTAAGAAGGACAAAGCCCCATGAGGTTAAGCAAGAAATACACTGCTTACTCTGCGAAGCATCCAAGCAGAAATGTAAATCAAGGAGAAATAGCATCTAAGCTACAACCCAGGCTGTTTCTCAATTTATTTTTTTAACATCCATCGCTCTCTATCTGCTAAACGGAAAGGCCACGCTCTCTCCAGCCGGCAGTACGGCAATCCCTGGGCCCACCTAGTATTCATCACCACCATAATCCTCTGTTTGCAAAGATTTAAAACCCAGGCGTAGTAATTCACTACAGACTAAAGCAGGTCTTGACCTGAAAGCAGTTTCCCTCAGCCTTCCTAACTGCCTTAGAAATCACTGGCACCACTCAAGCAGATGAACAGGGAGAGCGGAGGATTTCTGCAATGGGGAACGAGACATGTATCCCAAATACCCTAAACCTCCACCGCAGTCTGTACCACAGCGGTGCGAAACTCCAAATCCTTAACGCTACGGCACTTGAGAATATCCAGACTGGTCACAAATCTCCAGGGCAAGGAGACCCCAGACCTACAGCACAAGCTCAGCCCAGAATAAACGGGGGGGGAGCCTGAGCCCTCCGAGGCGCTGCCAAGGACGCGGAGAGGGGACGGGGTTCCCAAGAGGATCCCAGCACGGCTCACCTCGGTGCACAACAGCCTTCTGACGCCTCATCAGGTTTCAATTAAATCAACAGCAAGGCACGTCATCCGATTGTTCTCTAAAATTGCAGATGAGCACTAACTGCAATTAATCACAGCGGAGAATGAAAGCTGAGCTTGGGGGAAGCTCCAGTCCCAGCCCCGCCTGCCCCAGCACCCCGCACTGGTCCCACACTGTGCTGGCAGAGCACCCCAGGAAAAACTCACTAACAGATTAGACCCAGAGAGCACAAAGTATTTTTCCTTTTTTTTTTTTTTTTTAAAGCAAGCATGAACTGCAACACAGAGACAAAACTGAGCACGGGTGACATTAAGCACCGCTCTGCCAGATGCAGCTTGCACAGACAGATGAACGGCCAAGACGATTCCTCTGCCTGTGACTGGCAAGGAGCCAGGCACTAATATTTATGATGTATCATGCTCTCTCGCCCTTTCACCAAGCGCTTTGTCCTGGCTGCCATGTGGGGGTGGAGGAATCGCGTGTTCTCTTAGGCACAAACTGCTTTGGTGGGGTCCAGCTGGAAATGTGGGAAAAGGCTGAGCATGTTTTGCTCGGCGAGAGACTTTTCTAACTTTGCCGTACTGTATATTACTCTCTGCTACGTTCACCACCGGCTCTTCGAGCCAGGGTGCATAAAGGAGAGTTACACTGCTCAAAGCGGAGATGATCTCCATTAGCAGTGACAGCTTTATGGCACGGGCTGGCCCCATTTAACGCTTGTAATGTTTTACTGCAGGCTCGCACCAGCAGCTGCAGCAGGGCTGCTGTCCGGGCTTGGCTCAAACCCTCCCACCAGCCGCATCCAGAGGAGAAAGACCAGCTTAAGGGATGCGCGACCCCACAGCAGGGTCTGCTGTGGTGCTGGACACCAGGAGAGAACGCCAGCAGCAGTGCCCAAGCTGCCTTGCACCAGGGCTCAGCTGCCAAAAAGAGGGAGAATCAAGGTATAAATTGCAGAGCAGGACTGCAGAGATGCCATGCAGATGCCCCCTCGTGCAGTCACCCCCTCCTTCCCCGAGAGCCTCAGCCCAGCAACGGGGCCCCATGGCACAGCGGGGACAGAGTGGGGTGGGAGCAGGCGGCCGTGCAGTGAGCTAGACCACCCCAGTGACACGCCGTACGACCCTTGGGAGCAAATTGCTCGTCTCACAAGAGTCAGGCAGGAGCGGCAGCGGAGTGGCACAGGGAGGAGAAGCACTGCTTTGGCCAACCCAGCCAGGGCTCCAGGGATGCTCCACAGCATGCAACCCTGCGGCGGCCATTACCCCTCAGGCACCTCTTGACCCGCAGCCACTGCTCAGAGCAGCCAACGGACGGGCAGCCTTGAGCCTGCCTGTAGGCCAGGACTACTTTCCCCTAGCCTGAGTCTGAGGGGACAGCCTGCAAGAGACTTAAACGGTGCATTTAAAACTACAGGAAAGGGGATGGATGGAGGGTCAGGACGACAGGAGCTGCAAATGCCGGAGCCTGCACAGGGCCTGGGGGAAGCTGCCAAGCACATAAGCACAGGCTTAAGTGGGCACAACTCCCCTGGCTGCTCTGGGAACGCCAGCTGCTGGCTGGAAACCCGACAGAAGCAGAGGAGATCCCCTTCTTGGCTATTTGCCTTGTCCTGCTCTGGCACCTTTGCCACCAGCGAGTTGCTGCCTCTGAGGTGCCAGAGGCAGCCCGGGCAGAGGCAGCAGCAGCTGCTGTACCCCTCGTGGCATAGACGACACCAACACCCTCCATGAGCAGCTGGGGCATCCACAGGTCATCCAGTGATGGCCAAAAGCAGTCTCCGGAGTATGACATGTGATTTGAGAGGCTTCTCTGTGAGCTACAAACCTTCTGGATACCGGGCACCCCTGGGCGCAGGTGTGGGGAGCCCAGGGTGGTTCACCAGCTGCGCATTGGCTTCTAGTAGCTAGGCGAGGCAGAAAGGCAAGACCCTGCAGCCCCACAGCCTGGCCTCTGCAGGCAGCACAGGCTGTTCTGCAGGCAAACTCATTTGCATTCATCCCAGCAACCTTCTCCGTAAGAGGGCTGCTACCCCGGCAAAGCTGAGCCCAGACGGTAGGCACAGGGCTGGGGCATAAATGCTGTCCCCGGCTCCAAACCCTTTTGTTCCGTACCACACATGCCAGGTCTGGGGCAGAGGCATGCACCACCGGCAGCCACCACCACTCTGTGGAGAGGGCGAAACCAGTAACTTGTGTCCAGGAACAACCAGTGACACGAAGAGCTGCCATCACAACGCAAAGGGCAGAAGCTGTCCAGCAAATGGACCGGTCTCAATCGCTGTTAACCGAGAGGTGCTTTAACAGCTTTAGAGTAGAAGAAGCAAGAAGTGAAACCTCCTGGATGTGCTGCAGCTCTCCAGCCCGTTGATGGGCTTGTGTTGGCACATGCTCAGCTCCCTCCTCGGAGTACAAAACCCTGCCTGCAGCTGGTCTGGCAGCGGAGCTGCTGGAGGGAGTGGTGGGATGGCAGGAGAGGACAGGCAACCACCCTGCCAGGCTGCACTGTGGCCAAACCTCAGACACACTCCCGAGACAGACGCCTGTCCCCAATGCTGGTGGCCATTTGGCTCTGCTCCCGCCATGCCCTGCACCGGGGTCTCCACCTGTCTCAGCAAACCTGGTTTTAAGGACCCAAGCACTACGCCAAGGAGGAGAGACTCCTCCGACACGTGCCAGAGGGGAGCACCCCGACCTCCCCGCACTGCCTCTGCATCACAGCAGCGACTTCTGGGGCTGGAGCCTGGTACCCTGAACCCACGCAGAGCAGCAGAGGCGAGATCAAGGAGGACACTGCCAGGACTGCTGACCGTGCCTGGTGTGCTGTGTGACCCAGGCACCCGTGGAGCCAGCAGCAGCGAGTTCCACCATGCAAGGAGGCAGGAGCCCCCCCACCCTCCTGGAGACAGCACTGGGGGCCATGGCCGCGCAAGGACAGGGCGGTGGGCAGGGACAGATGGGTGCCGGGTGCTGAGTGGCGCAGGGACCCTTCTGCAGGGCCAGCAGTGGCTGCAGCCAGCACGGGTGACAGCGCGCAGTGAAGTGACGGGAGTGTCCCCTGCTGGCTGCAGCTCTGGGTGCTGCGGGGCTGCGGCCGGGGGTCTCGGGCAGGGGCAGGGGCTGGCTGTGTGCTTTGCCACTTGATTTAAACCATCAGAGGGACGAGGGCCGGGTGGCCCAGGCTCGCCGGGGTGGGGTCAGCAGGGCTGGAGGGCTCGGGTCTGCTGGTCTGCCAACGCTGGACACACCTGGACCGCTTCTCTTCCACCTCTCTCCATCACTTTGAGCTTGGCTCTGACTACTGATGATTTTTTATTTCAGCCAGAAGGTTTCTTAGCTGTCCCCATCACGACAGGGTGCGATCCTAAGGAAAGCAGGAGCTGTGAAGGACCAGCAGCGACTTGCAGATCACTGTGCTGGGCAATAAACCTCGCAGAGCAGGGTGGCAGCAGCCCCTGCTCCCGTGGGCAGCGTGCCTGCCGGCAGCAACGCGTGCCTTTGCAAAGCCGCCCGTGCTGGCTGTGAAACCAGGATCCTGCGCCCTCGCCGGCTCAGAGGGACGCGCGGCCAAGAAAAACACCACTCCCACGGCCAGCACCAAAGCCATGCGTGGGCATGGGGCGGGCAACAGGCTCCAGAGGGTCCCTGTGCAACCCGGAGGGTGCTGCCCAGCAGCAGCCAGCCACCCCCGAAAGCCCGAGCTACCGCAGGGAGCAGAGCACGAGTGCAGCTGCAGTGCCAGGCAGCAAGGCCAGCAGCACAACCAGCCCAGCGTGGATACACACGGTTTATTTACACAAACACCCTGGGTTCTCCACCCTGCCCTTCCTCAGCGGCTCCCTGTGTTTGGCTTGCCCCCCGCGCCGCCGGCTGCCCCCGGCCGCTCTCCCTCCTGCTGTCCGCAGGGCTGTGAGCAGCCTCCTCCCAGCCGTGTGCTCCCCCTGCCAGGCCTCGCTTTCTCCACAGATAAAGTCTCGTCCTCTGCTTCCAGCATTAATCACTGCCGCCGCGCAGCTGACCCCGACAGCAAGAGGAAGGCAGCCAGGCAGGGGCACGCACACACGTGTGCAAGCACAACGCGCTCCGCAGAGCTTGCTGCCAGGGTGCTGGCGATTGGGGGGCCTGCGGTCCCCATTCCCAGGAGCTGGTGCTGCTCCAGAGCCCACTCTCCCCAGGAAGACGCTCCTACAAAGCCCGGCACCAGCAGCGCTTGCCCCGGTGCAGACAGCTTACCTTCCCGCTGCCCACTCAAACACAGGTCCTTGCCTCTGCCGTGCAGCCACGGGGCCCCCCTGCTCCTTGGGGCAGCCCAGCAGCCCCCTCCCCACCAGACAGCCTCCCCTCCCTGCAAACAGGGACAAGGGCAGGGCAGGAGGCGAGGCCAGACGTGCCCAAGCGCGCCGGCCGCTAACCAGGTTTCTGCAGCACCGATCGGGCACCCAGCAGAGCAGAGCAGCGGCTGCTGCACAGCAACTCCAGCCTCTCAGCTAATTAAAAAATTAGGCTGCCTGCCAGAGACAGATGACAAACGATTGCTACCACCCACGCAGGGCAGGCACCTGGCTGAGCTCAGGGGTCTGGTGCAGCAGCAGTGGCCTCGGGTACTGACGGCAGCATCACTCTGCTCGCCTTGCTCCACACCCCACAGCCATCTCCAGAGGGATGGTTCAGACTCAGCAGGAGATGGATGTGCTTTATTCCAGGAAACTAATTTTTCCTGTGCATCCAAGTGTCTCCTCATAATCCATCAAGGTCTGAGGACCGAAATTTAACAGTGCTCAACACCTCAGCTCTTAACTGGACTCCAAGGCACAGGCATTGCTGAGCATGCGACAGCTTTCAGGATGGAGCTGGAGTGCTGCTTGCTCTGTATTTAATATATGGTGCCGCTGGGGAAAAAGTGTGAAGACACTTTCTGGAGCTGGAGGAAGAGCAGCAGGAAACCTTTTAATCAGACAAAATAAGGTTTAATTTCAGGTTGCCATGAATTACAAAGCAGCGTGGATAGAAAGCTGAGAAGTAATGAGCGGGCGAGATGGAAAGGGAAACCAAAAAGAGATACAGGAAAACAAATGCATTAAGGTAGATGAGCTCATGTCCCGATTAACTGCACGTGGCGGGGAAGGGGCTGCAGGCAGATTTTGTCCTTGTTTCTTCCTGCTAAGCTCTAACGAGCCGCAGCAGAGCGGCGAGCACTGCCACGGGGGAGCGCAGCCCCGGCACCAACGCCGGGCGACCCCCAGCAGCTTCCACCCTTCGGGGACGGGGGAGTGGGGCTGGCCGGGAGGGAGGAGGGCAGCACCCACCTGCAGCACCGGGCGCCGAGACCCCGCCGCTCCCCGGGGAGGGGGCAAACAGCCGCACGCGCCTGCCCCGGCCTGACAGATCTAGGACATCCAAAAATAATCGATGGTGGCACCACGGCGAGGGGCAGCCAGCGGAAACGATGAGAAGCGACACCAGCCCTGGGCGCTGCGGGGAAGAGGCCTCTGCCGTGCCAAGCACCCGGGGGGCTGCCAGGGGGCTGCTGAGCAGCGCCTGCATCCCCCTCACCACAGCAGCCCTTCCTGACGGCCCCTCCACAGCAGAGCTGGGGCCCAGGGGCTCTGCTGCCAGGGCAGGCACGTCCTGCGCACAGCTGGACGGGGTCAGCCTCTCATTTTGGCAGGTGAGGACCCCCCACAAGGCTCACAGCCTCTGGCATTTACCTTGGCGGGGCTTATTTAGACGTCTGCTGCTGCCTGCTCCTAAAAAGCACCACGAAAACAACTCCCACGGCACAACAGGCTCGCCCCAGTGAGGAACCACGGCTGGCACCGCTCTCCCTATAGCTGCAAACCCATCACTCCAGCCTCTTCGCATCACAGGATCTGACACAAGCGAGTGCAGCCCAGAGACAGGCTGGGGAAGGAATCTGGCTGTTTTTCACATGGTTGTGGCGTGAAGCAGGAAGGGAGGTTATGAGAGCACACGGGAAACTACGAACTGTCCCTCCATTCCTGTAAAGATGGAAACATTTTTGCCAGAAGGTATTCACCCCTCAGCTGCTGCAGCATCCCGTGGGAACTGTGGCTTGGGAGCACGCGGCTTTGGGGCCATCTCCCACGACTCCACCACAGACCCCAATTTTCTGTGCCTCTTCACAATATGCCCACTTTGATGAGGCCTGGAGCATCTGGGATGCAGGTGCTCTCCTCCTAGCACTCTCCCAGCCCTCTGCATCTCTGCGTTAGCCCGGATGGGGTGGGGGTCAGCAATGACAGCAATGCTCAGCCAGCAGGAAAGGATTGGGAGTGACACGCTCTCAAAATGCTCATTTTTTACAATGTAAGTCACTGAATTTCGTGGGTAGCTGCACCACACACCAGGAATTGCTCTGTAGCTGGCAGGAGGAAGAGAAGGAGGTGATGCTTCCCCACCTCCCTCTTCCAGGCTCCACCTTCTAGACCTCTGGTGCACGTTTCTTTGTTCACGGTGTGACACAGGATCAATGCACTGCAATTCACTGCACACAGGCGCTGTCGAGGGGAAACTTCGCGTGCAGCCACCTGGCACCCTGCGGGCAAACAGAGCCCAACCTGGGCAATCCTGCGTTACAGATTCGAACCCTGCAGCTGCAATGGCGAACCCTCACACTCACACACCTACAAACCCCTGTTCTCCCAAGCGCAACAGGTCACCTTTTCAGGATGCTGCCTGGCTGCTCTTACAGAAGCAGTCTGGGCCGGGACTCCCAGAGCAGGCAAAGGCTGATATCAGCTTCGTGGCAGACCAAGCCGGAGCCAGCAGCTGGAGCCTGCTGCAAGCAGCACCAAACCCCAAGCGGCCTGGGCTTGGTCATCAACGGGCAGCTTGCACAAACATCTCTATAATCTGGCCTACACTTAACCATCAGTACAGCCATTGATAATGAGCTGGAGAAATTGTCCCGTTCAGAGCCTGACGCCAGGGAGAACACAGGACCTCCCGTTTGATCCCGGTGTGTCACAGCCGTTCAGTCCGGAGACCCGCTATGGGGCCAACGGCACAGCTCCCTGTCGTGGCCGCTTCCTCGGACACGGTGCTGCTTACTGACCCGCAACAGCCGGCCATGCTGCCCCCTGCCATACACAGCCGCGTCCCCCGATGTGCTCCTGCACAGCTTGCAGCTCGGGGAGATCCCGAGCAGGAGCAGTGTCAGCAGCAGCCTGCAATGATTTCCTCTTCCATCAGGCAGCCCAGCATCTACAACATCTCACGGCAAGAAGCTCCACGGATCACCGCACCTGTGTGAATAACCACTGCACTCTCTGCCTTACACCCACCTCTCACCGACTCTGGTGCCCCCAAGTGCTTGTACAAACATCTGCCTTGCATGGCTCGTGGCTTCATGGACCGCATGGTAACCCCCTCAGCCAGCCCTCTCCCAGACTGGAGGGTCCCAGGCAGCCAGGTTCATCCCATACAAAGGCCACTGCTCTCCTAGGTTTCTTCCAATAGACCATGTTGATACGCCACAAATTTCAGCAGGACGTAATGACCAGTCCCGCTCTGTTCTCCTTTCTCACAGCTCCTCATCTTTGTTTACTCACACAGAAACTCACCCACTTTTCCCACTGCTGCTTAGCTCCTTTATGAGCCCCCAATGAATAACCTTACCAAATGCACACGAGGACCAAGCTCCTGAGTTGTCACTCAGTAAGTCCCCAGGTGTGTCTTTCACGGTAGAGTACCACCCAGCTCCTGCTTCTCTTATCCATCACTGTAAGCACTGCAACCAGTGGTCTTAATAATTTAGTCATATCTCACCCCACCAATTTCAGCAGTGACAATTATGTCAAGTATTTCCTCACCAAATATTTCCTCCCAAATATTTTCCAACACATCCACTTTCTTACCCAGATTCCTAACACCAGAATAAGCCAGATGAGGAACTGGCTCTCTTCCCCTTCTCGGTCCCATGCTTTGAAAGTATTTAAAACAGGCAGAGGGTGAGCTGAACAGCATCTGCCCCTCTCCCCAGCTGTCAGCCAGACACCTTCTGATGGCTCTCGCTGCCTGCTCTCAGAGCCTTCTGCAGGCACATGGGTCACCTCTGGGATGCAGGAGGCATCAAAGCAGAAGAGAGGCTGGGCACGAGGTGGAACTATCCTGCTAAGCTGCTTTCCTGGAGATCTCCAAGCATAATTCTATACACGTGCTTGTAAGAGATCCCATCAGCGGAATCAACCATTGCAGTCATACCCCATCCTGCTCTGCACCCTTCCCTCCACCACCTGCGTGAAGACACAGAGCCACGTTAGCACGAGCAGGGGGGCCATCCTCACTGGCACCCGCGCTCTAGGCAGGCATCCCAGCCACAGCTCTGCTCAGCTGCATTCCACCAGCTTTAGGTGAGCAGAGCCGTGTTCCTCTCCCTGCCCACCCAGAGCCGTACCAGCATTAACGAGTCAGTGCTTCGCCAGCGCCTGAAACACGCAGCACACTGCACAAGGGCTAACCTCACACACGGCAGAGCCCAGGGCCCCTTTGCACCCAGGGCTCATCTCCCACCCTTTGTAAGGGCTTCTGCCTTCAGGCTGGGCTGGTCAGTGGGAGAGAAACCCCGAGAGCTCCCCTGCATGCTGCCAGGCAGGGAGGAGGCGACCACCTTCAGAGATGCTGCTAACCCCCAGGAAGACTGCCAGCTGCTGTTATCCTGTTGCCTCCAATCTGTCAAATATCGTCAGTCAAGTTCTGCTAAATACCCTCACTCCACGTGAGGCACGGTACCTCCAGCCACATTGAGAGACTCCTCTGCACTAATGGACTCCACTCCTCTGTCCAAATTGGTAGAGATTAAGCCACAAAGCTGCTTCTCTGTCCTGTCCCATTTTCGCTCTGCTCCTTCTCTTCTCTCACAGGGTCATCCTGCTGCAGCACAGTCAGCAAAACGAAACCAGTCAAACACCAATGGCAGTTTTCAAAGCTCTGCCCAAGCTGCTGGATGCTGACATCTCTCCCTCGGCACACCGAGGGTGCTGAGGACACCCAGTTGCTAAACTAATTCTCCCTGAAAACTACCCGACGTGGGCCAAGGACGGGAGCCAAGAATTCCCTGGGAAGCCCACAGCTTTCCCTGGCTGCCCCTCTGCCACCCCATGTCCTCCTCCCCTTGCCAGCTGCACAGAAGTCTGTCCTGTGATCTTGCCTGCTGTACAGACCTGCCCAGACATTACTCCTTCATGAGTCTGTAAGGAGGGTGATAAAAAGCGTGCTGGCTCCTCTGAAGTTACACACGACTCAAACGACAAGTGATCAGAGGGATGGAAGCCAGTCAGGAAGTGAGAAGCCACCTCTGGACGGGCATACTGAAAAGCAAAGTAGAAAAGCCCGAGTCCCTGTCCTCCCTTCCCCTTCGAGCACTTATCTACAAGTCCCAAGGCCGTTTCATGCTGGCATCATCCTCATCCTGGCAGCTCCTCCTAAGCCTGAATCCTGCTCCTGCTCTCTCTGTGTAACTTTCCCATCACTTCTCCCTTGCAGAACCATCACGATGCATCAAACCCTCCTCCAGCTCCTCGGGCCTGGCCACACCGCATTAAAACAAGATTTATGAGCCTCCAGTACAGGCAAGAGTTATGCAGTCTGCACTTCTGCACGCTGCATACCAAGTCCCCAGCTGGTTTAAATCAGATTAACTCCACTGATGTAAGACATTTAAAGCAAGAGAGTTCCATGATTTACACCAGCTAAGAAGCTGTTATATTATAGTTTGGCAGCTGCAGGTTTCAGATCCGAAGTTTTTTGGGCAAGGATCCCAAGCAGCAGTGAAAGACAGAGCAGCTGAGTGGCAAAACCCATCTATTCTCAGTGCAATATGCACGCAGCCAGCATGTGTTCCAGAAAAGTCTTTTTTTCTTCAAAAAAACCCCAAACCCCAGTGTTCAGTTTTCAGTGTCATTGGTCCGCAAAGTCAGTGCCCTGTCACAGCCCCAAGGCTCCAAACAAATCACGCAGTCATGATACCGTGGAAATGTTTCCTTTCAAAAAATGATAAATTTGGGAAACTAAAGCCTGGCAACTTTAACGCAAAGTTTGCTAACCATTGAAAAAAACCTACAGACTGATTAATACAAATGCAAACTAACACCCAAGAGAGTTTAGTATTCAGATCAGGGCCTTCATTTCTGCTAAAAGATGCTTAAGCTTCCAAACAAATCTGGCTTCCACAAAAAAATGGTGCTAACACTATGGAGCCAGGTGTGCCTGCAGAGGGACACAAAAAGACGCAGCATTGAGGGCAGGTGAAATGGCAAAGAAATGCACCAGGAAAAGTGCTGATACTGCCTGAAAAGGACGGTTTAGTCCTCTCTCTTCCAACTCAGCAAAGCTGCTGCTTTGTGCCAGAAGAAGCTGGTGTGCCAGTGCCAGGAGAGCGGCAGAGCCCTGTGCCATTCCCACTCTGCCAGTGGAAGCAGAGCCGCAGCCTCCTGTCCGGTGCCGGCTGCGCGGGGAAGGGGCCAGGGAGCCCCGCCAGCCCCGTAAATCACCAGGCACCCAGCGCAGTAAATCTGACCTCCCTTGCAAGGGAAATATAAATCAGCTTTACTAGCAGCTTCTGAAACAAAAACTAAGCTCATGAAACTGTAAAAATGCCTCTTTAAACATCCTGTGCCCCGAACAGACCATTGAAAGCCCTGCCAGGCTGAGGGAGGGCAAACAAGCTTTCCAAGAGACGAGACAAGTGGCGGCTGACGAACTGAGAAAAGGCATTTCAGATGGAGCAGCTTCTCGCTGGCAGGCAGCACAACGCAGATATCTTTAGCACAGGGTAAAGACAGGGTAGGGAATCGGGAGGAGTGAATTAGCCAGCATTAATACTGTCGTTTGTATTCAGCGTACTTCAAGGCGCTCGCAGTGCAGACATCACCAGACACAATAAAAAATTACCCAAGTCTAATGGAGAGCAAAGCACAGCACATCTGCTGGAGGCCAGAGCGATGATCAGCGGGCTGGGATGGGACCCTCGGGGCCACCTCGCCCCACAGCCCCCGGGGGACGAAGCAGGCCACCTCCCTGCCTGCTCTTCCCTAGGGCCTGCCCGCACAAATTAAACACCACTGCTCCACCACTTCACGAGCTAGCATGGGACGGCCGCACCAGGGGGACAGGGGCAGGTCCAGAGGAAGCCTCACAAACCAGTGCAGAGGCAGGAGCTACTGGGCCGAGCCGAAGTGGGACAGGGCTCAGCAGGGCCACAGGGCAGTCGCGCCCGCTCACATTCCAGCAAGAGCAAGACTGCACCCGAGATCCGTGGTAGGAAGTCTGCAGAGAACATTATGGCTGGGCAGGAGCTCCAGATGCCGAGGAAGCTGGTGGTGCCGGCGGTGCTAGCCACGGGAACAGCTACTTCAGCAGCACACACCTGTGGGAATGGGCCACCACCATGTGCCATCCACTGGCAGCTTCGAGAGGCTGGTCACCTCCTCCTGGGGCAGGGCAGGACCCGGAGGGTCCCTGCTGCCATGGCCACCCGCACCCTGCCGTGGCACGGGGAGGACATGTGGCCAGTCCGGGGAGGGATGCTGCCCTCACCGGTGTGGCAGCCGGCAGAAAGAGCCCAGGGACCGGTGCCAGGAAGGGACAGCCAGCACTGGGCAAGCTCTGGGGAAGGGGTCTGGAGCCCAGGGGTGCAGCAGCCTCCTTGTGTGACCAGTCGGAGGCTAGAGAGCATGCCGGTCCTGGGAGCAGCACCTGTGCGCAGCCAGGGAAGGAAAACACGGCATCAGCTGAGCCAAGCCCCTTCTGCCAGCTGCCTTGTTTTCCTGAAGATTTATTGTTGTTCCCGTACTCAATAACAGCAGAGCAAAGGCACAATGAGGAAACTTCAGTGATCAGTGGCTGCTAAGCAGCAAAGCTTTCCAAGAGCTCGCTGAAGCCAAGAGGAAAGGCTTCACAACCGCTCTCTGCTGACGCTTGCTAGCGCACAGCCGGGCAGCAGCACCTCGAACGTGTGGGCACCTCTTTCTGCTGACACCCCACAGGCAAGCGGGCTGTAAACACAGGCAGGACAGGGGCGCTTGCTCCCGCCTCGCCTCTCCTGCCGTCTCAGGGCACGAGGGCAGTGCCAGCTGCCATGCAGCACGGACCATCTCCCTCCACTCCCGTCAGCAGAGACCTGGATGCGGGCGGTCTTGGACCAAAGGGTCCGTCACTGCAGGAAGGAGCAGAACCCCGGGAGCCCACCCGTAAAGTTCATTAACTTTCTCTGCATTTCAAATAGCATTGGATAACATCTCGGTGCAGAAGAAAACGAGAGCCGGTGTTGCCAGAGGCAGCTGCAGCGGCAGCTCAGCGGAGGCTTACCCTTGGGCATGATGCGATGCATTGCAACCGACAAGAAGAAGATCGAGTCGCTGTAGTAGGTCCCCGATCCAGCGCTGAAGTGTTTCTGCATGGCCTCGACGATCGGAAACAGCTTTTCCGTCAGCTCATTCACATCATGGACTATTACCTAGGAGAAACACCAGAAACACCGCTCAGCCACTGCCTCGGGGGACCGGCCCAGTGACGGCAGCCTTCGCTCAGCCCGCACCGGCACGGGGTGAGGAGGGGAGGTTATTAAAGCAGAAACACTGCTGGTGGCACTGCAGCTGCACAAAGGGACCCGACTGCCACGGCCCCTGCACGTCCCCGTGCCACGAGAGCCAGCCAAGCACAGCAGGGAGAGGAGGGAAGGATTTTTACAGCCATTTCATATGGGCAGAGACTCGAATCCACTCACACAATCAAGCGTGTTCAATGTTCTGTGGTTTTTTTCTGGTCTGTTCCCACTGCCTAACACAACCACATATCTGGTCTCCCATATGGAGTCCATTAGAAGAGGTGACGGTTCACTCCAGGCTCTGGCGTCCTGCCGCTCTGAGGCAAGCCAGACCACGTCACTTACCCTGAGGACCAAGACTTGCTCCTTGCTCCAGAGGCAGGCTGCGACAGGGCCAGGAACGCAGCCCGGATTTCCTGAACCTCAGCCCAGCGTGGAGGCAAGCTCGGCAGCACGTCCCGCCGGGGCTGGAGGGGGAAAGGGACGACGGGCCACAGCACGCTGACAAAAACCCGAACATCAGCAGTTACAGCAGAGCCCGGCATCTTCTCTAGACAGAGCTCAGCCCGCTTGTGCTGGAGCTTTGCTTGCGCTCAGCCAGCAATGCTCTGCCCTCCTCAGCCTGCTGGAGCCCACGCACCAGCACCGGCCCTGGCACGCCTGCACAGGTCGCGGCTACGGGCCAGAAACAGGAGCAATTGCAAATGTACCATGTCAGCTGCTGAATTTTTACTAGTTTGTAATTAATTTTTGTCAAAGTCTGACGAACAGGAACTTTCATGCAGCCTGATGCTTGTTATACACACACAAGGATGGAAGATAACAGGAGGGATTTTCAGGGTAATTAAGAGAGACAAGGGACACGACCGCGGTGCGGATAACGGGGAGTGCAGGAACTCGAGTGCAGAGACTCGAGGTCGCGTTGCCTTCTTCAGGCCAAGGAAAGCAGGAAGAGCCCAGCAGGAACTGAAGGACAGCGAGGACACGACTGCAGCAGTACTTGAATTTTGGAAAGCAGAGCCTATAACCATTCTTTGAGGGATACAGAGACACCTCCTTAAGACTTCAGCGGGGGACTCAACCCCAAGATCTCCATACACCCCTTGCAAACTAAACTATCCAACGGTTCTATGGTTTCACTCCTTTTTCCTACTAAAACTTCATGTGCTTAAGAACAAGGAGCCCTGCACTATACACTTAAACATAAACGTAAAGCAAGCCAAGCGCTTCAGAGGAACAGGCGGCTCTGGAGCCTGCGCTGGTGCAAGGACCATCCTCTCTACGGGATGCGCAAGGGGCTGCTTCGACGCTCAGCCAGGCTGGCACAGAGACAAGAGGCCATGAGTGGCCTGGAGCTTCCTCCTCCCACGCTTTCCTGCAGAAAACGTTACCCAGATCCAAGCACTTTCGCGTCAGAGCAGAGTTCCCCGGAGGCAGGGAGCCTCTCGTGGGACCCGCAGTACGCCCAGCGAGGCAAGGTGATGGGCCCAGCAACCAAGCCCACGGTGGGGCATGGCTGCAGGAGAGTCACAGCGGAGTCCCCATGGCCCCCCTCCCGGGGAGGGCACCCAAACACCCACCCTTGGCCCAGGCCATCAGCCAGGTGCTGTACGAGAGCCCTCGTGCCGGCTCCGTGGCCAGCGTGTCCCTCGGCAGGGCGGCCACGCTGCTGGTGTCCTGGCTGCTCGGCTCGGGGCCAGGCGCCTGCGGGACGACAGCAGGAAGAACACAGAACAACGCGTACCAGGAAAGTGCACTGGGAGAGCTCAGCAGCAGCCATACCTGGCTCGGGATAGCACAGCGTATTCCCCGAGACACCACAGGGGAGGAAACCCCTCTGCCGGTACCACTACCGGTAGCATCTCGCTCCAGCCTCGCCACGCTGCGTGGCCGGCATCGCCATCGCTGTCAGCACCAGCAGAGCTGCAGGAACAGGTCGGAGAGCGGCACGGCTGCAGGGAGCAGCTCGGCAGCACCAAGCACTGCTGCTGGCAGTGACTCCGGGTGACCAAACACAGCAGGGCACCGCTCCCCAGTGCAAAGGCACCGACTGCCTGTGCACAGAGCTGAGCACCACCAGCACCGGGATGCGCGATGCTCTGCTCCCAGCCCACCTTGGCAGGGGCAGCTTCGGGATCTGGCCAGACTGGAGAGGTGTGGAAGAGAAATACAGCACCTGCAACTGCCCTTCCGCACCCAGCAACGGCAGCCTGAGCTCTGCACAGCACATAGGAAACAGCTGAGCAGGGGGAAAAAAAGCCAAGCCAATTTCAGTTGCTTCTGAAATGAGCAGAGTGCCAGGTACCAGCGGACAAAAATCATGGGAAAAATACTCCTGAAACTCCAGACACAGCATCATCTGCCTTCCCTCCCCTGCCAAAGAAAACAGGAAAATGTGTGTCTTTGTCCACCCTTTGGTTAAGGCACTTCTGCAAGGCAAGCTCCTGAGCAGCTGAGTCTTCCTTCCACAGCCACAGGCTGGCCAGCCTCTCCAGGACTGCGGGCTTCTCCTCTCCACACTGCTGACTTTAGCACGGCTTGGTGATCCGCTGCTAATTTTGTACTTCATTATTTATTTGTGCAGCAGCTTTCAGCAAATCCCCGTAGCCAAATCCAACCACGTTTGCTGAGGATATAAGAAAAGTAAGTTCCAGGGGTTTCCTGTGCAAGCAAAGTTTTATAAACACACGTCCCGCACCAAGAAAAGACCCTTTCAATTGATTCACTAGAAAAAACAACACACATTCTGCTTCTCTTTAACTTTCCCTCCTCCTCGTGGCAGCTAACTCTCTATCAGCTCTCTTGTAAGCGCACGGTCACGGCAGCTCAGTAAGGTTGCCCCCAGCATGGCTTCACACACGCCGGACCCACGGAGCAGGCGGTGTCTGGCAGCGTCCTCTGTGGGGCCGATCCAATCAAGCAACCAGGAAGAGCAACGAGCAGAGAGCGCAGTTAATTCTGTTCTCGGAGGGGAATGGAATAAATAAGCGATATGAATCAGCACAAGGAGTCAGACCGCGCAGCCCGGAGTTGCAGGAAACGGGGTGAGTCGGGGCTCTTTGTAAGCACAGTGTCGGCTGCTGAGACATGTCCAGGCTCGCTCCCGGGCACTTCCTGCTCGCTGGGAAGCGGGAGAGGCTGCAGGGATCACCCTGCAACCCATGGGACAGGACACGCTCTCTGCAACTGTGAGTGTAAAAGCCCTGGTAAAAGCCCAGCAGAACCTCTGCAAGCCGGGGCTTGGAGGATGAGGCATGGGCAGGACGGCCAGGCCCTGGCCGGGTGCTGGCGTGCGGCATATCCATCCCGGCTGCTCGTGGGTGCTTCCCAGCCAACACCCTCCAGCCCCGCTGCTCCCCACCCAAAAGAGCCACGCAGGCACCACACCACGGAGCACCAGCTCCATCTGCCGCTCGCTGTCAGCACGCTGCGCTCCCAGCTCCAAATCTGGGATACATCTGTACAGGCACCGTGGGACCGGTGACGCCACGTCACCACTGCCCCGTGAACAGGACGGCCCGGCTCTGCCCTGCGCAGCACGGAGGGTCCTGTGCCTAAGCTGCTCCCACACGCCCTGCCGCGGTGCATCCCAAAGCGCCCCGGCTCTCACCACCGGCATGCTGCCCCGGCAGGCTGCAGCCGGCTGCTTCGGTCTCCAGGAGACTCTGGAAGCACCGCAATTTGCTTAGGGAAAGATGAGAGCCGGCCCATGACTCTCTCCAAGGGTTGGGATCTGGGTCTTCTGATCCCTGGGCTTCACTCCAACAGAGGACCTACCAGACCCCAGCTCTGACGGAAGGGGATGGCAAGGACAGATCCAGATGCAAAGCCTGAATCATACCCTCACAAAGAAAAAGTAAAGGTCTGGGTTGTCACCAACCCTTTCTTGGCAGCTCAAGCTGCCCTCTCAGCACTGTATCAAGCCTCATCTCTGGGCCCAGCCTAGGAAAACAGCGTAAGAAACAGGAGAGTGTGCGGGGACACCAAGAGAACCAGGAAAGGAAAGCTGTCACCATGGAGATGGCTTACTGCTGGAGCTACCTGAGCATCAGGCTGAGGATCAACCACCTTCAAAGATTTAGTAGCGCCAAAGGTCCAAGTTACAACAACATTTCCTGCTGATAAAGAGGAATGGGGTAAGCTACAGCCAGAATAAAGAGGCACTGTCACCTGCTGGCGTACCAGAAACTGGCAGGATTAAGGGCAAGGACGTATGCTTGAGAAGTAGCCAACAGCCTCTGCTCTCTAGGAACTCTCCACCTAAAATTGGACAGCTGAGGAGGCCAGAAGGTGCTGCCAGGCACAGGCCAGCTAACGAAACCAGGATACCCAGGCTCTGCCAGGAGAGGGAAGAAGCTGTCCCCCTGAGCCGATCCCAGCGAGATCTCACCTGAGTCCCCCAGACCACGCCACTTGCTCACGTCCAAGAGAGATCAGTTCTGGTGCAAGCCCTGCTCACCCCGCTGACTGAACTGTGAGTCAGGCATTACTGTGATTCCACAACCACCAACAGACAGACAGACAGACAGAGACCCTCCCCGCATCCCCGCAGCAGGCGCGATACTGCGTGCCCCCACCTTCCGCAACGTTCCAGCTCGCCAGCCCCTGTCCTCCTGGAGAAGCGATGCTGGCAAGGCTGCCTGCAGAGGAACCAGGTTCCTGAGCAGCGCAGACAGCAGTAAGGCAGCCACCCGCACCAAGGGGTGTCCGCGAGGGATCCGCACGCCGCGGCAGCCCGGGGGTCCCCTTGCTCCAGGGGACACAATACCACAGACCTGAGCGAGGCTGTCACACTGCACTGCCAGCCCACCCCTCCGCAGCAGGGTGGGAGCCTCCAGAGAGCTGGGCCAGGCTGCCCACCACGGACACATGACCGGAGAGCGGCAGCACTAGCAAACTGCTGTTTGAGAAAGAGCACTGGGATGGGATTATTCACCAGCAAACGCTTTGCACAAACAACGTTCAGGCTACATCTCTCACAGAATCACAGAATGGTCAGCGTTGGAAGGGACCTCTGTGGGTCATCCAGTCCAACCCCCCTGCCGAAGCAGGGTCACCTACAGTAGGCTGCACAGGACCTTGTCCAGGAGGGTCTTGAATATCTCCAGAGAAGGAGACTCCACAATCTCCCTGGGCAGCCTGTGCCAGGGCTCCGTCACCCTCAGAGGGAAGAAGTTCTTCCTCATGTTCAGATGGAACTTCCCGTGCTTCAGTTTGTGCCCATTGCCCCTTGTCCTGTCACTGGGCACCACTGAAAAGAGTCTGGCCCCGTCCTCCTGACACCCACCCTTGAGATATTTATGAGCATTTCTAAGGTCCCCTCTCAGCCTTCTCTTCTTCAGGCTGAACAAGCCCAGCTCCCTCAGCCTTTCCTCGTAGAAGAGATGCTCCAGTCCCCTCATCATCCTCGTAGCCCTCCGCTGGACTCTCTCCAGTAGCTCCTCATCTTTCTTGAACTGGGGAGCCCAGAACTGGACACAGTATTCCAGATGGGGCCTCACTAGGGCAGAGTAGAGGGGGAGGAGAACCTCCCTCGACCTGCTGGCCATACTCTTCCTCGCTACACCTCAGGCTTTCCCAGCACAGTTCTGCTAATATCAAATATCCAAACGATGAGCAATGAGAAGTTGCAGCATGAGCAGAGGACGCTCCTGAGGAACGCTGGGCAGCAGCAGCAGCGCCTCAGGGCGGGAGCACCAAGTTACTTGGGGCCTCCGAACTTCGCGCTCCTCCAGCTCCCGACACCGGTTCAACGCAAAGCAGAGCCGGGCTCCGCACGCTTCGGCGGCGGGACTGTGCCGGTGGCAGCGCAGACACCCCCGCCCCAGCCTCCGCAGGCTCTGCCTCCCCGTTCGGAGGAGCCGCTAGCGGGGGGTGACAGCCCGTCCCCGCGGTCCCGCAGGACCCCGGCAGCCACCCGCGCTCACGCAGCGAGCCCGGCGCGGCGGCCTCACGCTGGGCACCGCCGAGGCCTTGCGCCGAGCGGGGCTACCGACGGGCTCTCCGGGAGGGCACAGCGGCGTGCGGCGGCCTCCCCGCGGG
>Ga0065711_1003065_pt1 | contig 30002 bp, 13 predicted proteins | sample Hoacrofraction12_FD_59098 | JGI IMG/M metagenome (GOLD analysis project Ga0065711, IMG submission 59098) | Hoatzin crop microbial communities from Cojedes, Venezuela - Epithelial fraction 12 v2 (version 2) | ecosystem: Host-associated > Birds > Digestive system > Esophagus > Crop | place...
CTTTCCTATAGGCTCCCTTTAAGTACTGAAAGGCTGCAATCAGGTCTCCCCGCAGCCTTCTCTTCTCCAGGCTGAACAAGCCCAACTCTCTCAGCCTGTCCTCGTAGGAGAGGTGCTCCAACCCTCACATCATTTTTGTAACCCTCCTTTGGACCCGCTCCAACAGTTCCATGTCCTTCTTGTGCTGAGGGCTCCAGAGCTGAACTCAGTACTCCAGTGAGGTCTCACCAGAGCAGAGTAGAGGGGCAGAATCACCTCTCTCGACCTGCTGGTTATCATCACCAGTGTTCTGCAGGAACCTCCTGGACAATGTGCACCTAGCTGTGTTGTCTTTCCAGCAGATATCAGGGTGGTTGAAGTCCCCCGTGAGAACCAGGGCTTGTGACTGTGAGGCCACTTTAAGTTGTGTGTTGAAGGCCTTATCAACTTCCTCTTCCTGGTCAGGTGGTCTGTAATAAACACCCGCAACTGTGTCACCCATATTAGCTTGTGCTGAGACACAATCTAATCTGTACTCAGACATAACACAGCAAAAACCTAGCAGGAGTTCAAAAATATTCTTTCCTTTCACACTAGACATCACCCAAGTCCTTAAGAAATTATTTACTTTTGTAAGTAATAAAATCTTAAACAAGGATTTATCTTGAACAATCATAGTGGTGTATGATCATGAGTACACACAAATTTCCAGAACATTTTAACCTGATCAGTATCTGAAAATCCTCAAACTGAGGAATTATAAATTAATATGTCGTAAACATGAAAATCAATTTAGCTATTTCAAGTAACATCAACAAGTATACTCATCAAGGCTTTTAGTAAAAATTATTATTTTCAGTGAGTATAAGAGGAAGTAACTACCCCTTGAATAATGCAGCTGTGTTCGTTTAACCTGTCAGGAAGTTAAAAGCCACGCAGCCATTTGTTCACGCCTCATTCAGTGGTATTGGGAAGAGAATCAGAAAAAAGATAAAACTTATGGGTGAATATAAAGACAGTTTAATAGGCCAGAAAAGGAAGGGAAAAAAATTATAGTGATAATAAAAGAATATACAAAACAAGTGATGCACCATGTAATTGCTCACTACATGCTGACAAATGCTCAGCCAGACCCCAAACAGTGGCCGCTGCCACCTGGCCAGCTCCTCCCATTTTATAGGTTCAGAATGGCATCACATGGTGTGGAATACCCCTTTGGCCAGTTCGGGCCAGCTGTCCTGGCTGTGTCCCCTCCCAGCTTCTTATGCACTCCCAGCCTCCTTGCTGGCAGGGCAGTATGAGAAGCTGAAAAGTCCTTGACTTAGTGTAAGCACTGCTCAGAAACGACTACATCATCAGTGTGTTACAAATACTTTTCTCATCCCAAATCCAAAACACAACACTATACCAGCTACTAAGAAGAAAATTAACTCTATCCCAGTGAAAACTGGGACAGAGTGTATTGTGCTTATTGTTCAAGATCAGCCTTTCATTATCCAGGCGAATTTAGACATGTGATATAAAATACATTAAAAGCAAATGAAATCACTGGCATCTAGAGCAACCTGATACTTTTCAAATTCAAAAGAAATATATAAACCACTAAACATCGATACCGGTTTTCATGTCATACATATGATAATTTATTGAGGTATTAAAAAAAGAGGTAAAGAACAGAAATTCTGATATGGAAATAAGGAAATCCTTTTAAACGCAAATAACACAAGTAACTCATATCCTATATAAAACATATTACTATGTGGTGTAGAAAATTGAAAGGAAAATACCTGAATAACTTTTTTTTCTCCACACACTTTTTTGTACCCATGACAAGAGACAATGGAAAACAACTGTCGTAAAACGTTCTCAATTTTCTTATGAAGACAAATTATTGTAGAATTATTACACAAATTGTTATATTATAATCCACAAATAATCAACTTTATTGATAAGTCCTTTGATATCTCTCCATTGACTCTAATCTTGAGTTTGATCTACATAGGCTGTAGAATCTCTAGATAGCAAACTTAAGGGTAAGAAAGACCCCAAGAAAGAATCTTTGTTCTTTACATAAGGTCACTGATTTCAAGCACAGTCTGTCTGATATTACATATCTTTTAAAAGTTCTCTTCCTAGCATTTCTCAGAAAACAGCGACTCACTTTCTTCAGGGTATTATTCAGTATACATATGTTCTAATATTTTATATGTAAATATGTTCTATTAATATAGTAGAATGATTCATTAAAATCACAAAGGCAATATATTAATAAATTTTCATTAACATAACATAATATAATACAGGGGATGCTAGAGAAACAGAATTGTATTTTGAAAATGAAGTTTGCTACCAACTTGGTTGGTTGGTTGGTTGTTTCTTTCCCAAAAGGACGTCTATAATCCCATCTCTCTAAGATGTGAACTGGAGGGATAGACACATTCAGATGTGAGTTCTTCTGTCTATGTGTGTATAATAAACCAAGATTTTCAGCTACTAGAATCTTACAATTAATTCATTTGGTTGCTTAGCATTTCTGGAATTCAGGCCATTACTTTAAATACATAAATACAAATTTAGGATATTAATTACAAGGATTTAATTCTGAAAACAATGAAAATTTTCTTAAATAAAAGAGGTAGGCAGTTGGGGATCATGTCCATTTATACTAGACATTTTTGTCCACTTTCTATACAGGAAAGGTAGTCCCCATTAGCTGGCCAAATAATTAGATGAATCTGTTTCACTTAGTTTATAGGGAATAAACTGACAGCACCAAGCTTTTTTTCTTTAGTGTGTTCAACTTCTGTCTAAGAACAAACTGCTGGCAGAAGCAGGGCATGACAGCAGAGGTATGTCCAAACATTTATGCAGTTTCTAGAGTATTTGTCTCAGAATCAGAAATCTTACAATCTGAACTCTAAGCAGTCTTCACACAAAAACTCAAAGAATTGTATCCAAGTCAATGCAGACTTGAAATCACCTCCCCTCAGGAAAAAGAGGTCTTGCCCATCATGACATGAAATGCCCTGTGAGGAACCATTCTCCACCCCTCTGTTGGAGCTGAGCTATATTAGCCAAGAAAGTTATAGCTACTCAGCTAAAGAGTAAATCTGTCCAGAAGGTAATGGGTGGAGTTGTGAGATTCTACTCTTTTGTCTCAGAGCTAGTTTTATTGCTTTTGTTTTTAAATGCAGCAATTGCCTAATGTAAAATTCAGGTGGGGGAAGTAGAGCTATGTCCAAAATCTAAGATCTGCTCCTTCTGCTTCTGAATCAGATTTCATGTCACTAGCTCCTCATTTCATGCTGTGATTCTGATACATCTGACTATATAATCTCAAGTCGAAAGTCGGCATTAGTTTTGTCCAAGGTATACATTTTTTTAGTCATTCTCTCTTCAAATGTGGGTTTAACCTTTTCTGTGCCTATTTTCCAGTCCCAAGAAATCAGTACTCATTTATGCAAGAAGTTTATTAATATGCTCCCCCTTTTGGCAGACATCAGCCATACCAAATGCAAGGTGGATAAAGGCACCTTACATTTCTTATCAATTTACTTTATAGTCCGTAGAAGACTCCTGGACATGGTGATGATGACATTCCTCAGGTGTGTAAATGGAGTTGACCAGTCTTTCTCTCCCTGGCAAATTAAAAAACTTCAATCAGCCTTTTTTTCCTACTACTCATCCCTTGTTTCCAGAGAAGAGCCACTTTATCAACTCATTAAATGGTTCGGGGGAGTCATGGATCAAAATAGTCAGGGGAAGTGATATGAGTGAGAAGTAATGAAGTTCTCTCCATGGCTAAATAATTTTTGTATCATTACAGCTGAAGGAGCAATGTTGGAAGTAAGGAAAAGATAGTCCACTGAAGGCAGCACCAAGACAAAAAAAAATAATTCTCAAACTAACTCCTAAATTAAGCAGATTGTATTGTTCTCCGTCAATTCTCAGAGACATCAGACTTATTTGGATCACTTGTTAGGTGGCCAGGCACTTAAAGTTTTAGAGAGACAGTAAAATTTCAGTACAATAGTATCCTAATAGGTGAGACTGTATTACACTCTGAACTTCAGTCAAATTTGTGACTTCAGTTTTATGTGTTCAATCCAAGAAATAACTTCACCTTCTTCAAGTGACTGCACGTATTTTCCAGTAAATATATGGCTATATGTCAGAATAAGATCCAGAAAACACAAAGAAATAGAGACTTGAGGCCTAAAACTTCAGACTGTTTTTCAAGGATGTTCATAAAGTTTCCTTTTCTATTATCTGAACTACTGCTCTGGGTTTCCCTGCAGGAAGAAACAAGAATCCATTGTTTTCTGTGTGTATTCTACTTAAATCTATACTTAAAATGCATTTTTTAAGTATATGGCAGTTTTATAATAAGCTTACAGGAGTAAAATATTATTGAATATCAATCATTTGGTGAAAAACTATTGGAATTACTTGGTTATTATAGTAATTTATGTCTGGAATCAAGTATTTTAAGCCTTTTTTTTAGTATACTATCCTGTACTTCTGAAAAGGAACTCTTCTTTATTGATAGCTATATTTGGTGCTAGAAACTGGATTCCTAAGAAAAAGAATCTGACATGAATTCTTCTAGCAAGTGTAGGTGCCCAGGGGTGCCTGGGTGGACACAAACCGTTCCAGCTGTCTCTAATGGACCAACAACAGGACACAGATGAGCTTCTCAAACAAGATGATGGTCCCTTAGGGAAAATGTTTTAAAGAAAGGACAAAATGCTGCATGACAGTGAGAAGTGAGGTAAAACTGTGAAAGAAGCAGCCCTGTGAGCACCAAGGTGAGAGAATAAAGAGGGGGAGGACCTGCTTGAAGTGCAAGAGCAGGGATTCTCCTGAAGCGTGTGAGGATCCCATGCTAAAGTGTCTCTATCTTGACCCATGAGCTTTCTCATCATATTTTATCCCTCTGTCCTGCTGAGAAGGCAGAGTGAGTGAGCAGCTGTGTGGGAGTTTGTCTGTTGGCAATGGCTAACCCACCACAATTTTTCAAGTTTATCTTTTGGCACATGTTGATCTAAAAAAAGAATGCCTTCCATCCCATATTTTTCTTTTACAATTTGCTATTGAGTTTTAATTCATATAGGCATATCTTGGTATTTACTTTTATGTTATTCACATTTGTTTTCAAGTTATGAGCCTTCTCCAAACTTAATTCTAAAACAAATGAACATACAAATCCTTACAGAATTAGATAAATGTAAATTGGAAACATTTAAATAGTTTTAGAACAGTTCTTGAAGTATCTGATAACTCTTCTATGTATAGGAAATTGACAACACGGCACTAATTCTAAAACAAGACATCTTTCCAGGCTCCTCTTTGTACAACTGTATATAAAGATATCTTCATCTGAACTTAACAGACTAGAATCACTTTATTGCTCGGAAGTTGGTAATAATTGAACAAATTACCCCTGAGCTGAAAGCTATACACTCACTGTACAAACAACAGTATAATTCATACTTTGCTGAACTACAATACCCTCAAAGCATGTTTGTAACATCATAATACACTGAAAGATCTATCTTATATCCAATTCCTGTTCTAAAATTGTACGGTAAAAAATCAGAATTTACCAGAAACTGAAAAATAAGACTCCGCTTCCTATCAGTAGAAACTCGAGGAAGTATAAAGAAAGGGCTCCCAGATTGATCAGGTAATAGAGAACATTTGATGAAAAAAAAGGAGGTTAAACAAGGTAGGCTGAAAACTAATATGAACTTTCTTATTTTTTTATTTCTTTTACTACAGAAAACAATGTCACAATGAGATCTGTCTGAGTATGGGAATCTAGAAAATCATAGAACTCTAACGACCAGAGTAGTGAGGTTCTGGAGTAGCTTTCTGCTTCAAATAAATTTTTAAATAATATATAAAAATAATATTCACTTGTTATCTGGATGGTGTATGAAAAAATTATGTAAAATAAGATAAAAAATATAGCATATATAAAAATATATTTTAAAAATCCTTATACTTCATGGTTCAAACGTTTTTTTCTTTTCAACTCCTGTTGGGTTTATACATTTTTTTTTAAATCAGGTGTTACTCATGTACACTGGCACATGGTCAGTCCTAGTGAATACGACACCCAAAAGCAGGGTTTCACAGTCTGCCCATAATTAATTTTTAAAACAGATTATTCCATCCTTAACAAAGGTTGCTCTCCATTCAATCTCAGATCATTACACAAATTGTGTTCTGCTTTTTCTTTTTTTGCTTTAAACCACCATGCCTTAATTTAGATAAACTTCAAGAAAATAGGTTTGTTCTCCTGGAAGGAAGATGGATAATTAAATCTCCCATGAAAATGATTAAGTCTTACTGAAAAAAATCTAGTGAGAAATATTTAATTGTAATTGACTGAAAGATTGCCACATTAAGAAAATACAAATCAAAACATTTGACATGTACAAGTGAGATGGGTAGACACCCACAGAGAATAAGTCACTTCTACTCTGTTGTGTGTCTTCAAGTGCATGACAGGAAATATCACTTGGAGTGACACTGCAAAATCACCATGTGCCTATAATTCCAGTTTTCACGTGACATGTGGCTTCTATTATCAATTCCCTTAAAACAGGTCTAAAAAAAGAGAAGAAAAACATGTAAAAAATATTGTTGTCATGATTTCACTTACAGTTCCTATTAAAATGCCCTTCTGTTTCTATGGCACAGTAATAATATTCTGAGTCTTCTACACTCATTTTTATCCCCTTCTTTGCCTTTGCTGTTGGACAATGTCAGGCTACTTCCTACTCTGGGAAGTAGTTTACAAAGGCTGCTCTATTGCCCTTCACCAAACACCTTCCCAAAGGTACCTTTAGTGTCACCTTGGTAATGCAACTAGGTGCCTCCAGTCCAGTGTCTGGAATACAACATTAATTTTTACCTTTGATTAGATTTTTTTTTCTCATGATGTCAGAAAACATTTGTAAAAGCTTGGCTTGAATTCTGATGTTTGAAATGTTGCATGTTCTGACTGGCATCAATTAAAGTTTTGGTGATAGGGAAGAAGCAAAGAGAGGGAGTTTCTGGAAAAAAAAATTAAAAAAAGAAATACTTATGTATTGTCAAAACCTCACAGTGTTTACTTTTAAATTCAAAATGTATTTAGTTAAAGTAATTGTGTGCAGACTGGTTCTAAACAAAGCAACAAATTATAACGCCCAAGGCAAAAAGCATATCAGTTACCTCATTATTGCACATCGAGAGGGAAGCAGAGCTAAGTAAGAGAAGCATAGAGTGATTCTTTTTAATTTAATTCTCAGTACAATCTGTATCAATTTTAAATGATTGAATTTAAACAACAGACTTGGGAACCCAGTATTGGATTGAAACTGGATATTTATTCCATAATACAGATCAGCATGCATATTCTTAGACAAGTTTCTGGATCAGTTGCGATTAGTCTCTTGATCATGCCAGTAGGCAGATATTGGATTTGATTTTGATTTGGATAGTGATATTTATACCAATCTGCATTTGAATTAAAGATGACAAAATACCTCTATTTATCATGCAAACTATTAACCTGAGACTCACTAATGGAAGATGCTTCACTGCAGAGAGAAGCTAGATCAATCTTGACAAGATTGATCAGGAGACATAAAATGTTTGTGACCTTACAGTGTTGCTGCTTTTGGTGTTTTTCCCCCCTTTGGGTTGTTTGTTTGCTAGATTTGGATTCATCTGATTTCAAATCACTTTTTGATGGGACTACATTGCACTGGACAGAATAACCAATGTCTGTACACATATTGTTCACTCACGGTGGTCCATAAAAGTTAGTGACCACTAAAGAAATACTTCACTGCAACACTGACTTCATCCTGACATTTCTGATATTTAGGATATGTGAAGTAGCACTGCACTTTTATGTCTGAATAGGGATCACATTTTTTCTCCTTTCCTGTGTTTGAAGGTACCTTAATATGGTCACAAATTCAGTAAGACTGTGGCAGCTGCACAGTCTCTTTCCCTATTCCAGTGACCTTTGTTTCAGAAGGGCAAAACAGCAAATGTTTTCATACCTTTTTTGGACCTGCTCCATTCTACTCTGGATACGAAGATTCAGGGATTTCCTTACCTTTTCCATAACCTTTACCTACTCTATTTCCAGGTATGTCATACAGAGAATCATGCAATGTCCTGGTTTTCTCTCCATTCATTACAGCTGAAGTGAGAATTAAGCAGACAGGGGAATGATATTAATTCTTCCACGTGTTGAAGTCAAGACAGAGACAAGTTAAGCATCGATTTATATTCAGAAGAATACTCCCAGAGTAAGCTCTTACTTCTAGTATACCCGAGGGTAGAATTCATCTCACACTACTGTAAGGAGACTGTGTGTGATCTTGGTATGTAGCCTCCTCTTACAGTTAATGAAGAGGAACAGGCACTTGTACAGTGCAGTTCATCTCATTTCAAAGTAGTTGACTAAAACAGGACAGATAAACATGCCTTAGAGTAACCTGTTTCTCTGCTTCTTTATTTTTGACTCTAAAATTTTTAAATTATTATCTCAGATGAAGACTTCTACATCTAAATAATTCCAGTGTTAGGGCAGATGAAACTCACCTTCATTCTTTTGATCATACTTTTCTTCACTGAAACTAGAAGGAAATTTGTCATAATTTGCCAAAGATATAGCTATTGCATCCTTTTGTTTCAGTGAGACATATTGACATGCCTTTCTGTAATGAAAAGCTACTTACATAGTAATAGGATTTTGTTAAGCACATAGTTATTGACCATTTTGGTGTTTGACAAAATCAAAACCAACATATTTAACCTTTTTTTTTTCTGTTATCCTTAATGCAGACACTACAACAACATAGCCCCACTCTAAAAATCTATTTTAGAATTTTTCATTCCATTTGTGGTAGAAACAGTTGAACAGTCTAGAGGAATGTCTATTATTCTGTTCTAATACAGACAAAAATGTCTATCTTTTATATTTAGCCTGAAAAGTGTTGTTGTGGAATTATAGCACAATATAAAAAAGGAATAATTTACAGAGGTATTTTGTTCCTGTTTGGTAAAGAACATATCACTTCAGCCCCTGATATGTGAAGGTCTAAAAGGTCACTTCTTTCCTTATACATGCAAGTTCATCACAAAGATATTTTTTTTTCTGAATGCCATTAGCTTTTATATCAAAAGACTGCAGATGTTTTAATGTATTCAACAAAAGATCTATTTAGCAGGCATAGTGGCAGCGAACATTAGGACGAATTGAGAACAAAATTACTGAAGATGTACTTCAATGCATCCTTTTGCTTCAATATATTCAATGCTCACCTGTGTATATGTTGTTTTTTCAACCCACAGAAGACTTAATTAACACCTAATGGATCTTTCATGTTACATGGAAACCTCACATATGCTTATTGTACAATTTTATTTGTATAATAATAAATTAATTCAGTTTACATTAACCTCAGCAGTAAACAAAATGTGATTGCTCATTTCCATTAAGTCAAACCATCTTGTTACTAAAGAAGTCTAATGCTAGAGATTTACTTCATATGATTTATTAATGAGCTATTTATTGTACCAGGGGGGTGCTTAGGAGCAGTTTTCCCAGCCTATGAAGCTGGGTCAACCTGGTATTAATGTAATGTCTGTGATTTACTTGACAAACAACCTGACTTTTCTGAGCACCATTATCAAGTTACGTACTTCTGCAAAATTTCAAGACATCTATACTCTTCATTTTTCCCTGATTGCTTTCCAGACCACATCAAACAAATTTACTATACATGAGGAGCATATATTATCTAAGAACTCCATAACGATCAATACCCGAAACATGCCTACTTAGAGCCATCTTTTCCTCTCAGTCTCGTACAAATCTGCTTATTACAGTGGAGATCTTTCTAATTAACTCCTGAGAAGAATCAAAACTTTAATGTACACTTTAAAAAGGAATGAACCAGTAATGAATAATCTGCAATCTGTTAAAGCTCTGACTACTAACTTAATTTCAAAAATCATGGGATATACTCACTTGTGTGAAGTGTACACAGGTAAAAATAATTAAAAAAATACAGATTTGAAGTGAAAAAGGAGAATTCAAGGCTGTGGAGATAATGCAAAAAAACCAAATTATTTATTTAAAATATAATACAGTGAAGTTTAAAACAACTGTTATAAATGTGGGTAACATGTATTAGGACTCAGTTCTATATACTGCCAAGTTGCTCTGACAACATTTTTGAAGCGCTAGATAGAAGTGATATGACTTCACACATTTAATGGCTAAAAATGACTGGGTAATAAAAAATTAACTTGATTTTTCTAATAACAGACACCTTTCCTGAAAGAATTGTAACAGGCTTTTATTTGAAACAGAGCATATCTACCAGATATGGAGCTTATGCAGTATTTCCTCACAGTCTGCTATAGCGACTAATTAACCAGTTCAAAAATCTATAACTATTATAGTTAAATTTCTGTTGTTTAATTTTCTTCTGCTTCACCTGCCAGCACTGGTTTTAGTTATGCTTTCTCTGCTATGTTAAAAGCCTTCTTGTATCAAACATTATCTTCCTTAAATAATATGCTTAGGTCATGTTTTCATATGCTTTTAAAATAACATATATATTTATATCACATTTTTGTTGTTTCTAATAGAGCACTTTAAATTGTCTAGATTATGTTTAAAAGCTGAACAGGGAAGTTAGAGATCACTGTGGAAACAGTAGTGACAAGTATCATACAGAACAATATGGGAAGTAATTTGACTCTGAAAGAAACTAAATTTGAGATTTTAAGCTATTTGTAGATGGATCAGACTTCTCATAAAAAATTTTTAAAGAAATACTGTCTTTTATACTTCTTAAAAAAAGAAGCGTGGGATTTGATTTTCAAATTATTTCATTCATAAATAGTTTCATGGTGTTTACTAGGTGGTATGTTTCTGTCTGATTCTTGAGCCATATATTACGTCTAATTGGATTATGTTTCCTAAAAGCACTTGACAGAGCTTAAGAGGAGATGATTCTAAATGCTTATGCGGAAAATGTGTGGAAACAAATGTTTGTAAGTGAAAAAGGATTTATTCAGATGATCACATATAGGTGTTTAAAGTTATTTAAGATGCTGACCTTCCTTTGCTACTCCAGATGGATATTAGTATTCTGTTGATTTTGTGTGGAATCTTCTAATTCCACACTGATATCTCAGATTCATCTAAAATTCATGTCCTGGTTTTGGCAATCAACAATCAATTAGATACCTTTATGTGGGTAATCAAAATGTTGAACTTCTAGATGGCTAGAGATTGATATGAAGATTCCAGATGCCTTTGATACGTAGGACAATTTTTTTGTATTTCATAGACTAGATCTTAGAAAGTCAGTGGAGACCCTAAATGTGAATTTGACAGCATTCTCATATGAAGAAAAACATTGCTTAGAGGAGTTATTAATATGCTACATTGTCTCAAATTTTGACATTAATCACTGGAAAAATTACTGTGAATTACTGCTCTTTGAAAGTGAATCAGACTAGTAACAATAAAAAATACATCAGAAACTCGCCTTTATATGATGTCATTTGGTCTTTGTGTTTATGATAATAGCTTTTAATTATGCTTCAATATATCTCACATGAAGAGTCAAGCACTAGTAATAAGTTTTTTCAGATTTTAAAAGACCCGGATTAATATTACCTTCATGAATAAAAGATTTTGTTTGTTTGTTTGTTTTCAACATGGTAGTAGAATGATCCATGCTATAGAGAATTTCAGAAAACTGAATGGTTCTTTTTACAAGAAACACAGAAGAATCCAATCTATAGATACAAAACAGAGGAAAAACCGTAAAATTTTCCCACTCCCTATTATGAGTGTGCATAAAGAGTGGAAAGGGGTAGGAATTAAAATCTGGATCATTTTGAGTGTTTTGAATAAAAGGCTTCATTCTAATCCATCACTGTCTTCTGTCTTACTGAGTGTAGATCTCAACAGTGGTTTAATGCAAATGTTTTGAATGTTGCTGCTGTTCATTGTACATACTATAAATGAAGAAGCCACTTTAATTTTATGATTGGTTTATATGCACAACTAAATTTGTATGTATGCATATATATATATATATATATACAGGAGGGAAGGGGAAGGAAGGGGAAGCTTGTGCTGTATCTTATGCACTCTGTCTATGTAAACTCAGAGTAAAACTCCCGATCATTACTTCCATGATTGTTGGATCTGGGTTCTAGCTTATTTTCCATGGCCACAGGGAAAATCTACATACTAGTAGGGAAATTCATGTAGGACTTCTTAAACTGAATATTGCTAATGTTATTCAATGCTGCAATTTTGAAAAAGGATGACAGAAGTACTTGGGGAACTGCAGGCCCATCAGTCTCACCTCTCTGCCCATCAAGATCATTGAGCAGATCCTCCTGGAAACTACGCTTAGGCACATGCAAAATAAGGAGGTGATTGGTGACAGCCAATATGGCTTCACTAAAGGTGAAATCATGCCTGATGAATTTTGTGGCCTTCTACAATGGGGTTACAGTGTTGGTGGAGAAGGGAAGAGCAACTAGTGTCATCTACCTGGACTTATGCAAAGCATTTGACACTGTCCCACATGACATTCTTGTCTCTAAATTGGAGAGACATGAATTTGATGGATGGAACATTAGGATTTGACTGTATAGTCACACTCGAGGAATTGCAATCAATGGCTCGGTGTCCAAGTGGAAACAAGTGACAAGTGACATTCCTCTGGGATTGGTATTGGGACCGGGGCTGTTTAACGTCTTTGTTGGTGACATGGACTGTGGGACTGAGTTCACCCTTAGCAAGTTTGAAGATGACACCAAACTGTGTGGTGCGGTTGACGTGCTGGAAGGAACAGATGCCATCCAGAGGGACCCTGACATGCTTTAGAGGTGGGCCTCTGTGAACCTCATGAAATTCAGCAAGGCCATGTGCAAGGTCCTGCACAAGGGTTGGGGTAATCTCAAGTATAAATACAGGTTGGGTGGAAAATGGACTGAGAGCAGCCTTGCTTAGCAGGACTTTGGGGTGTTGATTGACCCAGAGCTCAACATAACCTATCAATGTGCGCTCACAGCCCAGAAGGCCAATCATATCCTGGGATGTGTCAAAAGAAACATGACGAACGGGTCAACGGAGGTGATTCTGCCCCTCTCGTGAGACTGCACCTGGACTCCTGCATCCAGCCCTGGAGCCCTAAGTACAGGAAAAATATGGACCTATTGGAGCAGGTCCAAAGGAGGCCCACAATAATGATCAGAGGGCTGGAACACCTCTCCTACGAGTAAAGGCTGAGAGAGTTGCGGCTGTTCAGCGTGGAGAAGAGAAGGCGCAAGGGAGACCTTATTGTAGCCTTTCAGTACCTCAAGGAGGTCTACAAGAAAGACGGAGAGGAAATTTTTACATGGGCATGTAGGGATAGGACATGGGGCAATGGCTTTAGACTAAAAGAAGGTAGATTTAGATTAGACGTAAGAAAGAAATTCTATACTATGAGGGCTGTGAGGGCCTGGAACGAGTTGCCCAGAGAAGTTGTGGATGCCCCTCCCTGGAAGTGTTCAAGGTCAGGTTGAACGGGGCTTTGAGCAAACTGGTCTAGTGGAAAGTGTCCCTGCTCATGGCAGGGGGTTTGGACCTAGATGACCTTTAAGGTCCCTTCTAAGCCAAATCATTCGAAGATTCTATGATTCTATGAAATCAAATTCAGGTTAGAATTCCATTGAGGCAAAAAAGTGAATACTGTGTTAGAAACTATAATAAAATGTTAAATTTCTGCTTTTTCAGCTTTCTGTAAAATTATAAATTTAACAAATATTTCCATTTATGATCATAGGGTAAAATACTTAGGTTTTTTTCCCTTTGGTTGAGGCTATACAGAAAGGTGAGGAAGTCACCTAGTCTCACTGAGGAATATATTGCTAATAAATATGAACATTGAACAGGTTTGTAGAGTTTTTCTTGTAGCTGCTATAAAGTTTTATTTTAAAAGATATCTTTTACTCTGACAAATAAAACAAAAAAAGCCATGAACCCCCCAAAATTATGAAATTGTTAAAAAGGAAAAGAAACACATTGTTCAAAGGTCACAAGAAGTATCAGCTGTGGGTTTTGTAAAAAGACTGAAAATTCGTGAAATCTTATTAAACAGAAAATCTCATGAGAAATAGGGCTTTTTGCAATCCACCTCCTAGCTTCCTAAGCAGTGAAAGGATTCACTGGGTGAAGCCCAATGTTTAAAATCTGTTGCTTTACTTTTTCACAAGGCTAATTAGTTTTTGTAAAACTAAGGTTATTCTGCATTTCTGTTCAATTGCCTTGAAAGCATATTGAACACAACATTCAAGGCCCCAGATATCTCCCAACAAAATGTGGTGTTTCTGAAGTGCAATGTTGAAATAGAGCATAAATCTAACATTCCCAAATTCAATCCTATAAAATTACCCAATTACAATGATTGAAACTCAAAATAAAAAAAAATAGGCATCCTAAAGAAGCTTCAAACAGATATAGCAAAAAGGCCTTTTGCAGTTTTCTGCAGTCTTGGACAAGGATTTTCTTGAAGAACAGACACTTGAGTGAAAAAAAAAAAAAAGGAAAAAAGAAAGGACATAAAGAATACAATATTTCAGCATAACTTTGTATGTATTTGTAGACTAAATAATTTTCTGCAATGTCATGGCAACAGAATTTTGTATACACATAATTTGAAGTTCCAAAAGTCATGAGTCTATAATAAGAAAAAAAGATTCAGAATTGGTTGGTTGCTTGTCCTTTTTAAAACTTCTAAAGGTTTCTACAGTGGAAAAAGATGCATGATGAAAGACAAGAACTTCTAAAAAAAATCTTATTTTCTCAAAAAAATTCAGAAAATATCCTAAAAAACTTCTATGAATAGTAGAAGTTTCAGAGTTGAAGGGGTTATTTACTACTAAGTGCATAGTTTGTTTCACAATAGTACCACTCTTCATTTTCAAAGCACCCGCAGACATTTGACATTTTTTTTCCAATGACCATTTGAGTTTGAAAAGAAACACTTTGAAAAAAGTCGGAAAGTAACATCACCAAGACCGCGTCTTTCCTCATTAAGAAAAGAGATTTGAAATGGGACTAATTAAAAGTACTTATCATATTTCTGTTCTCTCCTTTTTTTTGTCCTTAACTACAATGCAATCATTTTAGTGATTGATGCCTTCAAATTTGCGTGTTTAACTTAGTCATATAACTAAATATGCGTTAAACACTTAGTGGATAAAAACTCTTCACTGAATGTTAGAATATTATCATATGATATTTTTAAACACTTATAATGTTCATCTAAAGATATATTAAATTTTCTTTTGACATACAATTGCTAAAGAAGTCCAAATATATTAATCTGTACAGAATACCTTGCAAGCAGTATATGTAACATACTAATTCAGTATCATCATAAGTAAAGGTTTTAAGGATTTAAATTTTTAAAATGCCAATAAAATGGTAAATACTCAAATGACTCAGTCTCTGTTTGAACTGAATGCTATAGGCAACTTCCAGAGAACAGCTTTGTCTCCTGGCAGTTTTTTCCATATCTTTTTTCCCTCAGTATGAATCATTTTATAGTTATAGCACATTTGGTATCCAGGAAAAATCTTAGCTTTACCTTATTTGTCCATAGTTGAAAAAAACATAAGAATAGAAGCTCTCTTAGTGAATCAGAAATTCTAAATGAAAGTCAGTATCAACATGTAAATATAATAGGATGTGGACAATGAAAGAGTTATCTTGGTAGATATTACAGAAAAGAAGTAGAAATTTGAAAATTGATCTAAAAAACCCTCAGATTTTTGATCTTGACCAAATCCCTTTCTAGGGGCTACCTTCACTGAGGAGTGGAATTTAGGTATGTATTTTAAGAGGATCTATTTACAATGTAAACAAAATTGAGAATCAATTTATATGGACTGGAAGACAGATTTAATTACTAGGATTTTACAGAAGATACAAGAATTCAAATTTGATACAACAGAAGGCAGATATTAATACACAGAAGTGAAACCATTTATTTAAAAAAACTGAATAAATAACAGAAGTTCCCAGGGAAGGAGGTGACTGAAGGATGTGTGACACAACTACCAGCTCTCTTTACAAAAACTGTGGTCATTCAAATGAACTCCAGTTGCAGATTTAAAAGAGATAAAGAGAATTAATACTTTTTCAATGCGTAGCTCTTACTGTGGAATCCTGAAAATGAAAATAATTATATGTTTGCCAAAAGAGACTAGAAAAGTTCATAGAATAATAATTCAAGAAAGATTATTAGTTACATAGAAACTATATTAGGAAGTCTTTGAGACAAAACCTGTTTGACCTTGGAGAATATTCTGAGCATTATCACGACATGTTTGCCCTATTCTTACATACGTGTAGATGTGGCACTTTGGGACGTGGTTTAGTGATGGACTTGACAGTGGTAGCTTTACAGCTGGTCTCAATGATCTTAAAGGTCTTTTCCAACCTAACTGATTGTATGATCCTATGATTCATCCCCAGATATCCACTTTTAGCCACTGTAAGGAACAGGATATAAAGCTACATGAACCTGCTGTTTAATGTGGTTTAATTGTTGTGTTAGCAGTGGTGCTAGCAGCAATGTCAAAGCAAAAAGTCCGTCTATTACTTGTTTCCCAGCTCATACTAGATTAATCCAGTCAGTTATTCCTGGGAAGATGTAACCAAAGTCTTTGTTCGGGGGAGTTTTTTCTGCAGGCTTCACTCATGGCACTAATTAAACCTGAGTTAATTCACACTTTCAAAATGATCATACAAGAAGATAAACCAAAATAACTAGTGTGAGTTTATGTCAGAATTTAATCAATTTATGAAAAGTTCATAAAGTTCACTACATTCTTTGATTTGGGGTGTTCTTTCTAATCTGTGTTCTTGACATGATTCCATTATTAAAAATAGAATTTTAAATTATATTTATAAATTATTTTATTAGGTTATAAAACAAGTACATTGAGCAATGGATTATTGAGAGCTACAGAACTTGTACTACTCCATAGTACGATCAATATTATACTCTGATCATTCAGAGAGATATATTAGAGAGCTCTATCAAATAGAAATACTTCTTTTAACATCTATGAATTTACCACTAGGAACTAAAGAGACTTTAATCTTCAAAAAATACAGTGATGACACTCGGAATTCTGTGGTACCGTCTACACTCTAGAGTGTCCCCTTTTGGTCTGCCTTTACTTCATAGTATCCCGGTGTCAGGATTTCATCTCACAACAATACCCAGTCAATCAGCTGAGATAATTTTTTATGTTGTTAAGAAGTATATCAAATCTCCAGTGCAAAAGTCCCAGCAGAGGCATATAAAGTCCATGTAGATAGCACTGAGTGATCATAGTTGTGCTAAAATTAACATAATATATTTATATACATTATACTAATTATCATCAATTCCATAATTCCAAATGTCTCATTTTGATTGTTTAGTAGACCATAAAATTTTTTAATCAAGTGATTAGTGTCTCCTTAACCAAGTTTTATTATTTCGTTAAAGCCTTGATCTGATTTGAAGTGTTTTCAGGGCCTCTGGCAGTTTATTTGTGTGTATAATGACAAGAGTGCCTAAACCACCAAGCATTAAGTAATTATCATAATGTAGCTGTACTGTGTATCCAAGTATCCCAAAAAGCTTTTCAAAGTATTACCCCAGGTTTGGTTTTGGAGTTGCCTGTTTATTCGGATTTTTTTGATCAAGTACCCAGTCCTTCAGAAATACAGTTCCTCCAGTATTTATGCCTGTTACTTCCTATCTGCTCTCACGCAGATTAAGAGTTTACCTGAACTTCCACTGCAAAATGCCAACTCCTAATTGCTTTATGCTGAAGAGGTAGATAAAACAACCACTTCCCACACATTTCAGCTGATGCTGCTTCTCTCCACTGAGTTGCCCATGTCCACTTTGCCCATGACTGTGTTCAGGGAAGTTCTCATGTTACCCTCTATTAGTAACTATTAACAATATTGATACAATCAAAACAGGAAATTTTTAACTGGCTTTTTTTCATAATTGTAGGGAAGTAATTTTGGGAGGTTTATTAACACAGAGACAGAGGAATCTCTTATAGAGACAAACATATCTATATTAATTTTCTTCAAAAAGTGGACTACCTCATATTAATCCCCAGAAAATTATTATGTTGAACTACATCACAATGGAAGTATTCAAAAAGGTATAACGGTAAAAGGTACTAAGAATCCTAACTGAACAAAGGTAGAGGAGTTTTGTTTTGTTCTGTTTTGTTTTGTTTTGTTTTGTCTTCCCCAAATGAACTAGATTCTCTTCAGTAAAAATTGTAGCTTTTTCCTCTGGAGATGGAACTTGACAATACTCACTCCATCAACAACTCATTAAAAATATAAAAAATATATAATAAACAGTCCAATGCATATAATAACTCATATAAAAACCAGTAAAATGCATTAAGCATGGTTATTTCAAGTGTGAATAAAAGACAATCTTTTTTTCATGAATTTCTAAAAATCAATGAAAAAATACATGGAATCCACACATACGCAAAATGAAATAACTTCTGTTTATTGTATAAATCAAGTAAGAGACTTTATGTATAGTGAAGGTCCTCTAAAAGACAACAAACAACTTGGGGAAAAAGAACTATTAAGCTTTTCTTGTTCTTGCTTATATCATATGTACATGTATACTTACTGCATTTCATTCAGAGGGCATTCATATCATACACCACTTTGACATTCCAATCTGTAAGTGCCTTCTTTTTTTCCACCTCTGACACTACAGTGGGAAATTTCCAGTTATTCTCTTGTCCAGGATTTGCCATTACAAGTTAAAACAAAGAGAGTAGTTATAACAGTATGTCATAAGAATAAATGGTTAACAGCTATACACCTTCCAAAAGCTAGACACCAAATCTGAACTCTTCAACTTTACCACATCTCCCAGGGGTTTTTTTTGACTTTTTTGGAAGAGGAGTGGGGCTTTTTCTTCGCTTATTTTGTTTTGTTTTTTTCAGATGATATTTCCTGTGGAGTTTTGTAAATATCAGTTTAGGAATAAAAGTAATAATGACTAAGAAATTATTTTTTCAGCTTTCTCAAATAGTTTCTACTGTTTGACACAATTTAAAAGAAACTGGAGCACTGCAGAATAAACTTACTTTTCCAAGTTTAGTACTTTCATTTCAGCATTTTCCTATAGAAAATTATTTTAAGGAGTTCCATCACAAAACTAGAAGTCTGAGAGTTTTCCTTTCACAGTGTCATTTTTTCTGACAAAGTTTTATTGAAGATGATAAGTTCTCCCTCTATATGAAATAAATTCATTTACTTAGAAATTAAAACAGAGATTAAATAAACTTCCTTGTACCATCCTCTCTCCTCCCCTGCCTTCCTCCTCCCCCCTGAGATCCTGTTCAATTTTTGTAAAAAAATTTAAAATTCCCTAAGCAAGACAAACACATTAAATAATATGGAACTCATATGGATAATATACTGTTTTTTCTAATAACGCATAAATAATAATGCAGATTATTTTATCCTAGAACAACTAGTAAAAATATTATTCAATCATTGCAAAAGCAGAGAAAATTAACTTCTGTGAAATAATATTTCTTTAAATTTTACAATCTGATAACAAGCACAGAAAATGTATAAAGTGGCCATGATGAACCAAAATGATATGGTTTTTTTATAGTTTGAATTCATTTGATTTCTTTTGCTATCTTCTGATCGATTAATTAACTACATTTAGTAGCTAGATATCTATAGTATAACTTAGAAAAAAAAATCTTAAAAATTAATTATTTGCCAATTATTCCTATAAAGTTGGTAAACAAAAACATATAATTTAATAATCTTATACATATACAAAATAAAACAGCTTACCAAATTATTTCAGACACATGGATTGTGTGAGAAATAGATCTTCTGTAGAACTGAAACTATTCAAAAATTCTGTAAAAAATCAGCAAAAAGCCTTGGTAGAAACAAAAGAGAAAGATAATATAATAATCTCAAAATATTTTCTTTTTACATTTTAAAATTGAATGCAATAAATATGACATTACAGAAATATCAAAGATTCTGCAAGTCTTTTTAAATTTTTTTTCCAAGTACATTTTTGAAAAAAATTATTTTGAACTGATTATTTTTCAAAGAGAGTAAAAAGACTTTAAACTGCCTAGTAAAACTATACATTCAGGCTCAATTGTATGTGCTTATAAATGTTCACATTATTCATTCACGTCACCAAAAAAATTGGAAAAAAAATCTCAAAAAGTGATTTTTATATATTCTACTTTTTTCTCCAGTATTTCGTTTTGGTCATAAAATCAAAATGTGCATTCTTTGAGTAGATGGGACCTGAAATGGAATTGGAGCATTGCTACAGTCAGCCATGCTGCTAAGAAATTATTTTTATGTTTCTTATTGAGCACACAACTTTCATCACATTAGTAGTCTCAGGAAATAAAAATCTACTGTTATATTATCATCTAATTCTTATCAATTAATTACATGCAACAACAGTGTGAATAGAATACTAAACTAATCCAGGGTATCCAATGAAAAATACCAAGATGTGTGTGTTGTTATTGACATCTTGTGTGATTATTGATATAAAAAGTAATTAATAATTTTAAAATAACACCATAAAATCTGTTTTCTGCATTATTAGTGCTGCAATCATCTATAATCTACCCATTTCTCTCACCTTACTTAATCATCCAGTCACTCAATTTTCTTTCATATATAGCTGACATAAAAATTATATTTGTGTGTATATGGGCTGTGTATTTACACAGATGTGTTTATATAAATGACAAAATTTTTTCAAAGTATTGCACACAGGTTTTTGCATAATGCACAATAATATATGAAATACAGTATGTAGTGTTTTATTTTAAATTAAATTTAAAATAAATCTTCTTCCAAATGTTTAAAATACCCACTGCGCACATAAGAGTAATGATTGCATAAGCATCCAGTATGCAGTCATGTTGTGAAAGTAATTTTGCAAGAAAGAGTGCAAACATTTAGCAGTCTGTCTCATGCTTTACAAGGGTCAACCCAATGAGAATTTTGTTATACATATGTATAAATCATGGAAAATGAGGATACACAATGAAAATATAGGAAGACCTTTACCACTAAAGTGAAGTTTGATTTTTGCTAAAATTTACTTCCAAATACAGGAAATAGCTTGACTCCATTCCAGAACAGGTGACATGTTTATCTTACCTTGTGCCCTCCTGTTCCCCAGTAATCTTTGACTTACCATATTGTGACCTTTATAATAGCTTTATAGAGGATCAATCAGGCCAAGACAGAACTGTAATACAAAGAAGTATTCATTATCTTCTATTGGCTTAAACTAATAGGAATGACAAGTAAAACACATTTGATTGATTTCCTGACCTTTGAAGTGTTTTATATGTAAAGTGCATAAGTTCCAGCCATATAAGATATTTAATGTTAAAAATGAATGTTAATGTTTAACTATGCCTGTTATATGCTGCCAGTGGAACTCATATTTCAAGACAAGACAAATCTACTATTTCATCTCTTTGCAATGACTCTTTTCATTAACTTCTCTAATACTTTTCCAGTTCTTTAAAGTGTAGTATGAATATACAAAGAATCAGATCTCTTTTAATAGCTATTAATTTTATTTGACTATGTACTAAATTAGAATCAAGCCAAAATCAAGTTCAGAAATTTTTCAGAGGTTAACTTTCCAAACAGCTACATAAACTACGAATGTATCTTTGGGACTGAATATAAAATGACAGCACTAGAAGTAGTATGGGGGTGGGAAAAATGGTGAAAAATGTACATGTTCTTGTTTTGACAAAAATCAGAACGTGTTTCAGAAAGAAATTAATAATCTACCTAACATAAAGAATGCCTTGAATCTTTATGCCTTTGTTCACTACAGAAAGTAAGCTTTGAGCACCCACTCGTACCTTGTTTACAGGAGACTTAGCAAAGACTTTCTAGAGCCCGCTAAGGCTTAAAGTATGTAAAATGCTAGAGATCAGTTTTGAGATGTGAATCAAGGGATCTAATTTTCAGTTACAATGCAAAGGTACTGATCTTCTTAAAATCAAATGTATTTATAGGGTGACCTGTCAGAGGGTCTCAAGTTTAGGTGCCTCTTCTATGTATCTTCTGCTTGAAGATATCAGTTCTAAGAATGGCATCAACGTAAAATCACAGTGAACAGAAGTAACTGTGAAATAATCTATGTTCCAGTGTTCTTTGCATGTACTTCTTTTATTCACTTCTGTATCCCATGAATGTTAACTTTCATGATGTTTAGTGCTTTGTAAAATCTGTAGTTGTACCAACTTATAGCTACCTTGATTCTGAATATGGATCTCATTATCAAGCAAATAGCAAATAATTCTCCTAGGGTCTTCAAAATTAGATAATTAATTTTAGAATTTTTTCTACTACTTCAATGAATCTGAATTAAATCACTTTGATACATATATTACTTTTTTAATTCATGTGTTTCAAAGTCAGTCTTTTTTTTCACTAGCTAGTTTCGTCAATTATTAATTCTTTTGATGTTTTCATTAAACCAGAGGAGTCTTTCTTTTGCTGAAAATACAACAGGTCTGAAGAACAGATTTGGTGGGTCATTTCAACACATATGGTATCAAACACCACCAAAAAAAAGTTAAAAGACTGCATGTTACAATGTATTCTTCTAGCCATGGTGCTTCTTGGTTCTGAATTACAAGTTTCTTAGCCTCTAAGGCAATCTGTGAATGCAGAATGAGATTGTATTTATCTTTAAAAATAAAAGCTGTTGAAATTTATGAAAAAGGAAAAAAAAGAGTGATCACCATAAATATTTGCGAGACTGAATTTAAGTTAATTTTCTGAACTTTCTTACCATAACTTTGCATCAATGCTTTCATTTGTGGTAAAGATATATTACAATGTCAAGTAATAGGGGGTAGACATACTGAATAATTATACAAAATAAACATACAGTTTGCCGTTCTGATATTTATTGGTGACCAATGTTTGAATCATCAATAATAGAAATTGTGTTAAATTTTTTGGTTAAGGGCCCCTTCCTAGGAGTAACTGACATATCCCCCTCCTGCACAGTGGTGAAAAAGTGTACAAACAGTATGTGAAGTCTGAGAGTTCCTGTGCTCATCCTGCTGGATAACTAGACACAGAAAAACAAAGCACTGCAGGAAATAGGCTGAAATTAGCATGTTTTCATTCTCTCTGCATCTCCTACAACCTTCTTCCTCCTTTGCTTTCTTTTAATTTTTTTTTCCCCAGTTTTCCTTATCAGAAACATTTTCTAGTAAACGCAAGGAAAAAAAATCAATAACTCATTTATTGAATTCTGGCAGGATTTGATCAGAAGAATTGTTATTTTAATTATTATTCCTTTAGAAATGGAGAAGCCATAGGGATTTTTTACTTCGATACGCATTTTCTATTCCCTGTTTGGAAAAATGATACCTCCTGGAATTCCCTGTTACAACTATTAAGTTGTCCTCTCCTAGTTAGCTTGTCCTCTCTAGGATCCTGGTCTCTTTCAAGATATCATCACTTTCCTGATAGCAGTTACATTTTCAAAGAAGAATGTGTAATTCATATTTGTACATTGCCAGATCTTCTAACAGCATTCTAAGTTAGTTGAGTATCCTTTATCATGGTTAACTGAGTATTATTACTATATATAACTTTCACATCCTGAAAATAAGAGTAATGACAGTGACTTTATTTCTAGAAGAGTTAATTTGAAAGATGGTAGTTCTGGAAATGACGTAGTTGGAGGTAGTTTTAATTTCAGATTAATACAAGATCAGAATGCCCAGCTGTAAGCATCTGAACAATGTAAGTCTTACAGTTATCCACATTTTTCTTAGCATCTCAGTCTGGTACACCAAATTCTTTAGTAAGTTCACACTTGAATGTAGGTTACAGGATAGGATTCTTTGATTTTATCTTGTTTAAATAAACATCATGAAAAGCACTTTAAAAATTACTGTCATTACACCACACCATGTATGACTGGGCAGAGAAAATTTTCAGTGCTTCTAATAGTAGGTGACAGTGAAAAATGAATAAGAGGACTGATGTGTAAGGAAAAGCTTAAAAAAAAAAAAGACTACAAAAAATCTAAGGGATCATGTGTTCTATTAAAAGTTCTAGGTCTTTAGAAAGATATGAAATCTTGTTCATATTTAAACATTCAAAATTACTCTTGTGCAATTGATACTTCCCCACATAAGACAAGGTTACATCAAAGAACACAGTCATGGAAGAATGATGAAGGCTTTCACTGTTTCCTCCACTGCCATTAAGATTCAAAAAACAAGATCAGCCTGACACTCCAGATGATTATCAAGAATAAGATTCATATTATACCGCTAATAAATTTTTAGTTTTACATTTATACATATATGCTTATATAGATGCAACATGTACTTCCTTTTTGCCCATAATAAAAGATTATGGGCATAAAAACTCCAAGGAATAATTTTTTTTGTTGTAAGCTTCTTTTATCTGAAATACTTACAGAAGCAGCCCAATTTCAAGAAACTATGTGGTAATATATTTTTCACTTTAGTAGTCCTGTTCAACACAATGTTTTCTGAAAAACAGGAACAGACTCAGATGTCTGTTTTGCCACCTCATCAGGAGAAATCTAGATTATCCTGTCATTGGCTTTAAAAGAAAGTTTGACTATTTATGATGTCTACATGTATGTCATGTGTAATACTTAAAGTATGACATGAAGTATGTGGTGTATCTTATGAGGTTTGTTATTATTTTTACTTGAATACATTTTAAGTCCCACAAACTGAACTTTACAAACTTTGAAAAATTCACTGATTATTGATTACAAATATTACTACCAAGTACTTTTGGAGAATAATGTTTTTTGAGGAAAAGCTGGAGAATAACCTCAGCCAGTAGATTTTTAAGAGTTTTCTTAAACATGTCATGTGAGAAATACCAGTTCACTATATCTGAAACATAACATAAGTTTTCTATAAGAAGACTGAGAACACCCTCCTGAATTTCAGGGTGAAAGATTGAGACAGAATTTTCAGAAAGTAATACTACTTATATTTGAAACACAGCTTATTTCACAACTTTAGAAGTGACCATGCACCAATTGTGTAATTTGTGGCATAAAAACACTGAAAATAAACACTGAATTTCTTGAAGGTCTTTCATCTCTCCCTAAAACATTAACTACAGTAAATAATGAAACAAAGTAGCTATATCTAAGCAATCACAGATAAAGCTAAATGCAAAGTTCATTTTTGTGTTAACAGTATTTCAGTTGAGAAAATTTAAGCAAGATGATTTATTTAGCCATTCAAGAAAAAAATAAGTACAGAATAATGCAGTATTGGAACAGAATGATCCACCCAAAATAGTGTAAAAGAGTAACATTCACCTGATTAAAAGAAAAAAAATTATGAGTTTTAGTGGTGGGTTATGCCTAAGCTAGCCATGATAGGCTTCATTCACAGTTATTGAAGAGAAACAGACACTTCCAGGTATGATTCATTTCACGCCAAATGTAATGTCTACCATTGGTCAGATTAGCTGTGCCCTAAAAGCGCCTCTTTTCTCTACTGATTAGAAAAGGCACACACAGAGACTGGCTTAGCTGCCAGTGTCTACAGTGTGGGTGGTCAAAATATAACTAATACTCAATTAATCAAATTTCTGTAATACATATGCACTGTTTTCTGTATATCTAGTCAGATCCTGTCTTACAAATGTTTTAATAGTAGTATCAAGATGGAATGATTTAAATGGATTTGAACGGACCTAGATGAACAAATCCTAATGAAGTTCACAAAGCTGTGAGCCTGTGTCCTTAGCAAATCCAACTTAAAAAGTAAAAAAAACATATTGACACAGTAATTTTGAGGTTTTGAATCTAATTCTCTACCCCCAAACAGAGCAATAAGAGATTTAAGCAACTGAATACTGGTTTAACAATTATTAAGTCTCTCATGACATTTTAAATTCACAAAGTTTTGCCCACCATACTGTCTCAAGAATATGCCATATGCTTAGTCACATAATGTAACTGACATTTACAATAAGCAAAGCTATACTGATTTCAACAGATACTCTTGTAAACTACATTCAGGAACACTCAGTGTGTCACAGTTAGCTAAAGAATTGAGTTCTTTCGTTAACTGTTTGAGTGTGTAGTTGTGTTTATATTTCTCATTTTTTCTGCTGTTAGTAAAATACTATCTTTCTCTCTCTCTGTGTCTATCAAGAAGTTATCACCATGATATATGAATGTACTAGAAAAATAAGGAACCATTGATTTCTAGCACAGTGTGGATATAAAAAATGTAAAAAAATCATTTTCAAAACTGAGTTTACTCTCAGCTTGCCTGAAATTTGCAATCTTCGAAACTAGATGTATACAGAAGTTGTCCTTCAAAGATTCAGGGCACAAAGGAAAATTAGACTAGGTGTAGAAAATTTAAAGTCTAGCTTAACTCCAGGTATTTGAGAATTTAATTATTTTAGAAAATGCTGAGGGAAAAAAAAAAGCCTTTTCAGGTCCTAACTAGGTGCTGCTTTGTTCATCTTTAAATTTTACCAAACCTTTTTTAGCCTGGTTACCACAGTAAATACCAGGTGTGCTGGTTTCAGCGATGGAAACATGAGTTTATAGGGCCATGAATGACTGCTTAGAAATTCTTCTGGCTTCTAGTAGCTGCTGATCAAGTCTGTGGGCTTTTTTAATTCACACTTGCCACATTCGCCAGCCCCATGTCTTAGACCATGTAAATGTGAATCTAGCTGCGTAGGAAAAAATCTGTTTTGCCTAAAAGCTACCATCTAAAGTCAGGCATGTAGTCTTGGTTTGTCAACAGGGAGAGAATTTAACTGTGCAAACTGTTAACAACCAAAATCTTCTTTATGGGCAAGGAGGAATCACCTTATATATACAATCAATATTTTATAGTTAGTATAATTGAAATTTTAACAGTCTAATCCAAGAATCATTATTAGTTCAAATCCAATTTTTACAAAGAAGGAGTCATTCTACAGAAAAGAAGTCTCAACAAATGCCCATGGTTTACATTTGTGGGGTCTCCAGTCTATACCCCATCCCTTATCATTCCACAGCTGTGCTCCTTTATGCCACGTCCTGTGTCCCCAGTTCTCAAGGCCTCTGCTGTAGCACCAGGCCTCTATTTCTCTATGCTGTCACTAGGTTAGCATCATAAAATTTTGGTGGCACTGTTCATAAGATAAGCAAAAGCAAACAAGATTGTCTGGTCAATTAGAAATATTACTGTCACAGACAAACCAAGTGAAACAAATCTGCAGGCAGGTCAAGAAAAATCAGACAGGGCAAGTCTGACAAGCCCGAATTCTAACACTTCGTGTCCCTACACAAACCATATGCCCTGGCACTAGCAGTGTCAATATCATATTTAAAGCTGCAGGGTAACAAAAATTAGGTTTCTAGTGTTATTTCCAGTGCCAAAGAACATCCTGCCTTCCTTCAGCTGTCCATTTTAGATGCCCCAGGATGTCTGAAAATGGAGATTTGGAGACCAGTTAGAATACTGATGATGATGACAGATACAACACAATCTGCATAAGATCCATGTTCTGGAGAGGCAGCTGGAGGCCAGGGACAGTTCCCTAAGGCAGCTAGGATGGCATAAAGTGCTTATGTTAAAACAGTTATATATACAATCGATAAAGAGATGGCAATTCATCCCAACAGAGATGAATTTAATGTGAGCAAGTTATTTACAACAGTCTGGTCTCTTCTGATTATAGTGGGAGGATACACAGCTAACTTAGACTTGAAAACTTAGATTTTAGTCAGCAAAATTAAAAGAGAAGAAATATTCATTCATGCTGCAATAGTAGCAAACATTTCTTAGTTGTCCTTGACTAAGTGTTAGCTCCACCATTATTCCAGCCCTTCAGGGTAAGAGACTTCTCTGTTTCTGGAGTCATATACTCATGCTAAACTGGCAAGACTTGCTAACACAGCACAGTGTCATGCTAATACATCTACTAGTCTTCAGCCTGTTCCAGAAATAGCCTTTATGTCTTGCTGACTACTGTCTGTATAAGCATACCCTCTCTTTCTAAATCTAAAAAACCTCACTTGATTACATTTTTCTTTTAAACATAAACCGAAAGTGTGAAATGCAGACTTTAACTGTCACAATTCTTAATTAATTTTCTTATTCATGTTTTGTGAAACAACTGTTTCAGTTCTATCTCTCTCCTGTTACTTCAAATAGCTTCTCTCTTAGAAAACAAAACAAGTTCTTAGACAGGTGGGTTGTTAAATTAAAACATACTATATGGATTGCAGACAATGACATTCAAAGAATTTTCTCTATAATCATCCCTAAATGGCTGATCAGGGAGTATATATACGGAGGGGAACTAATTAAATAATGAAAGCCATCCTTCAGCTAGTATAGTTAACTGAACTGAATTAATCATAAGTTATTCTTTTTGAGTTCAGCAAAGGTACTGGTCTGGAGAGCTTGCATCAAAGATCAGCATGCTTTTTGGGCTCCCTGAAGTCCATTTATGGAGTTACGGTTTTGGACTGCTTGCTAACTCTCTTTTAACTATAATGAGGATGAATTCTGGTCGCTCTAAAGTAGGTTTTCGTTCGGTTTTTTTAATTGTTGTTACAGGATCATGAATTCCCATCGTCATGGACACATACAAGCTTAAGAAAAAAGACATCTGATGACTGTATAAAATACTTCAAGTGCCTTGAAAATTCTTACTGCAATAATTAGTTGTATTTGATATAATGAGCCAAGTGACTAGTCACTGTCCCACACTACTTTTTTGTAGTTTTATAACCTGAAGGGAGCCTGAGAGACTTAACTTATGCAAATTTTTTATTAAGAAGGTTTTTTTATCTGAGCAACCAGTATTATATTCTCTGTAACACCTCCAGAAAATGTATTCATACTCCCTGATTTATTAAACAGCTCACGCTTAACCTTTCTCTTATTCATTTGATATGTAAAAGCATTGCTCCTAGATATGCTGACTCACTCTCATCTATCACTGAATCCAGTACACCTAACTCTTGCCTAATTTGGAGTTTATGTATGAAAACTCATTTATGCCTCTAGTAAAATCTAAACTAGTAGGGAGAGTCCTTCTAGGATTTACTGATACTGGTACTTAAATTGAAAAGGCATCTCCAAGCTTGTCTTGGATATTTTCTGAGAACATAACTTCAGGTACTCATATGTCGTATTATTTGTAGAAAGGCACAGGAATAATAATATGCATATTAACCTAGCAGTAGATATTGCCCAGGAAGTCAGAAAGACTGATTGTATGTCTGCTTAAATATAAAGGAGCATGAAAACACATTTTATGTCCTAAGAAAGTACAACATCTGCCTTACCATAGGATATCCTTGATGACAACATTCTCTTTTCCTCCTTCAAAAAGCAAACTGTGGTGAAGGTACTAATGCATAAGTTCATATACAGAACAAATAATTTTACGACAACTGATTGGAAAGGGAGTAGTTAGCATGGATTCATCAAGGGGAAGTCATGCTTGACCAACTTGATAAACTTCTGTGATGAAAGGACTGGTCTGGTAGACGAGGGGACAGCAGCGGATAATGTCTATCTGGACTTCAGGAGGGCCTTTGACACCGTCTCCTGTAAAATCCGCATAGACAAGTATGTTGATTTATGATCAGAGTCATGAAGTCTGGTTGGAGTCTGGTAACAAGCAGTGTACCCCAAGGATCAGTACTGGATCCAGTCCTGTTTAATATCTTCATTAACGATCCAGATCACAGAATCACAGAATCACAGAATAGTAGGGGTTGGAAGGGACCTCTGTGGGTCATCTAGTCCAACCCCCCTGCCGAAGCAGGGTCACCTACAGCAGGCCGCACAGG
>Ga0065711_1031314_pt1 | contig 29998 bp, 17 predicted proteins | sample Hoacrofraction12_FD_59098 | JGI IMG/M metagenome (GOLD analysis project Ga0065711, IMG submission 59098) | Hoatzin crop microbial communities from Cojedes, Venezuela - Epithelial fraction 12 v2 (version 2) | ecosystem: Host-associated > Birds > Digestive system > Esophagus > Crop | place...
CGCGGTGCCTCCGCAGCGGAGCGCGGGCGTGACGCCCGGCTGAGTTCTGCGTTTGGAAGCGTTAAAAACAGACCCTCCGGCCCGGACCGCTGCCGGGTGAGTCATTTCCAAATCGGCCGTCTCGGGCTGAGCCTTCCCCCGGGAGACGCAATCATTCCGAAACCGGGGCTGAAGGGAAGGAGATTTTTCTCCCCGCTTTCTCTAAATAAATCGAATTAGCCCGCAGCCGCTGCGACGGCAGGCGAAAGCCGTCGGCAGCAGGGCGCCTGTTTGAAACCGTGAGGCGTAGCTGGGTCCCTGTCTGCCTCCCCGGGCCTCTCCCCCCCGGTGATGCCGCCCCTGCTTCCCCGGCGGCGCCCGGAGCCGCTCTGCCCCGGGAATACCCGCAGCGCTTTCCGTTCGTCTGGGCAGAGTCTACTTCTTGGCTCCCTCGGCCGCCCGCCCGTCCCCGGCCACCTTCTCGGCGGGCCACCTGCCACGGCCGCGCCGCGACCCAGTCCACGCAGCTCCTGGCTGGCCGTGCTGGGAGGCACAGTCCCAAGCACAGCTGGGTTGGTGGGGTTTTTTTTGGCCTTTTCCAGTCATATGATGATTTGTTCATGTAAGCGGGCTGTCTCGACCAGAGGGATTTTTTGTTTGTCAGCAACAAGTGCCGAGCGTATTTATAGAGAATGCTGCAGTTTTGCGGCGTGAGGAGTTTCAGTTGCGCGGAGCTCGTTGGCACCTGGGTCAGTGTGCGAGCGAGAGTTGCTTGCGTCCTGCACATGGTGCCGTGTGGGCGTGCGTGCTTAATGTACATACCCACGGATCTGCCTTCACGGTGAGGCAGCACGCACAAGGCACAGAAAGTGGTGTGTGGGCTCCGCAGTTTCTTTCTGAAACAGATGCCACGGTCCGGCTGTACAGTAGTCCCTAATGGCATGGATAGATCAGCAGAGACAAGACATTGTGCCCTCCTGAGAAACTGACTTTCCTGAAACTAGGAAGCCACCTAGCTCAGGGTAAAACCCTGTCCACTGAGCCTGGTGAAGAACTTTGTGAGCATTTTGGCAACAAAAAATGACCTACAGCTGAAAATATGTGCGGTAAGTTATGCTAGCTATTTTACAGCCGTGTGAAGGATGTTAGGTTCAAGAACATGATTTGTGGTGGTCTAATGGCATTTCTATGTAGGTAAGTGGAGAATTGTGGTGTTAAAGCACTTGCATTTTTTTTTTTTCTGTTTAGATTCAGTTTCTCTTATTAAAACTATTTATGTTTTTTACAGCCAAGAGAGACCACTGTGTTTGACTGATCTGTCACATAGAGTGCAGAGTGATTCCCGCAGAAGATTCACAGCTTTTCTTTTAGCTGTAACATGTAAGAGAGTCATGAACTTAAAAGCGCTACCAAAGTACTGAACTAGAAAAAGAAAGTCTGGTTTCTTGTGTTCCAAAACACAAGAAAAAGCAGAATTCACATCCCAAGTAAATGAAAATTTTACAGTAATATTAGACAATGTACGCTCTTGATACGCACTTGATAGGCAACATGAGGCATTCTAGCTAAGATTTTAGTGCCATGGACTTCTATAACATATCGGAGGGAGTAAAATTCCTGGACTTGCATCGAAAACCAGCTGCTTTTTGGTGAAGCTAGGAAGAAACTTTTCCAGAGGCGCATTATTCTGTAGTTGTCTGTGACGGGGGTGTCCTGAATCTCTGACTGAAATAGCTTCCGAGTCAGGTGCACTGCCTTGCACTGCGTCCTACATGGAATTGCATGCTGGCAGCACCAAGGACGGGCAGGGAAGTTCAGGCTCACTCAAGCCCGTATGGGAGTCTTTTTTGCTGTGTCAATTTAAGAGCAGTATTTCCGTTTGTCAGTTTTACAGCAGAGTTAAGGTGACAGTTTTGCATTTGTCTTCAGCCTTCGAGATAAAATTCCTTGTAATTAGTTTTATGCAGTGTGTTTATGGACTGTCTGATGTCAGCTGAGACTCTGATAAGACACCCAATGTTCTATTTCAAAGGTCAGCTGGAACACAGGTAGTGTTTACTGACTCCTCAATCCCTTTTGAAAGAATTTCAATTCCTTTAATTTCCAGCAACCAAAGACACAGAATAGGTGAGATACTTAACCTTTTGTTTGAGAAATAAGTAGATGTAGCTTCCATTCTTACATAAAGAGTGGAGGAATAGGACTTGAATGCATCGTCAAGGGCTTAGAAGTAGCAGGCAAATAAGTACTAGAATTGTATCCTTTTTGTAACTCATTTTCAATGAGTTCAGTCTTCATATGTGACTTTTCTAGGCACCTGTAGTATTTGTGGGGTTTTTTTCTCCATAATGTATGGCCTTTTGTACTCATTTTTTTTGCTGATGTGAATTCAAGCATAAATATACACTAAGTTTGTGCTGGGTTCCAGGGCTTATTCAGTAGGGCAGAACAACCTGTTCTTACTGCGTGAGACAGGACCAAGTGCAACTTGGAGGATGGAAGATTGTGCTGAGGATTTTAGCAAAAACCCAGTTGTAGCAGAGCTGGCTGAAGGTTGGCTGTGAAGTATGAGCAGGCTACTTAACTGCCATGTTTCGTAGCCTCGGGGTTGAAAATGTGGGATATACTTATGTTTTTAACAACAAACAGGAAAGTGAAAACAAAAAACAAAAAGGAGTAAGAGGTGCAAGAAAGCACAAAGACGGTATGTCATCGTTCTAGTTGCAGCAGAGGTAGTTCCTAAAAGATATGTAGTTGATGACTTTTTGTTTGATTTTGATGAAGTGTATCCTGCGTGCTTTCTGATCAACATTCCTAGAAAATTAAACATGTAATTACGTTTAGACTGATAGACTTTTTTGCTTCTGAAACTGTGTTCTTCCCCCCCCCCATGTTTCTGCTTGTCATTTTTAAGAACGCATCCCTGTGGCTCTCCCTTGTCTGTTCCACTCTTGTAACTTTGTGAGTTCAGTTTGTGAATTTCACCACGTTTGACCAAGGAAGGAAAAGTACGAAAGGAGAAAGTTTCTCTGAGCTTTGTGAAAATGTTTTTAGAGCCCATGCTGAAGGAAGGGCTCTCAGTGGGGGTTATCCCCTCCTGCGTGTGTGAAATTCAGGAGGGAGCGTGATGTGGGAAAGCAGGGCTGGTTTAGTTCTGCTGCTCGTGTAACTACCGAATATGAAGAACAGTTTACTTGTGGAGCAGCTATGGCTCTTGTTCAATACAAACCAACAGCTTCTCTGTATGCTAAGCAAACCTCTGGGATCCCCACAGACTGTTCGGTGAACTTTGTAGTTTGTTTTGAAGGAATTCATATGTGTATTTCCTGAATTTTGCAGCAGATGCTACTTTTGAGTTATTGGAAACAGGCTGAAGCTGTGAAGTTAGTTTCTGGGTTTGAAAATACGTTTGTCAATTCAATCCAAAGGCCTCTGCTACAGCAAAAAGTTTGCTAGCTCACTCATACTGGTGTTGTTCAAGTGATGCATTCCTGGCCTGTTTTGCTCCAGTAGGGATGCACTGACTCGTGCATCTATTAAATGCTGTTCCCAACAGTGGAAGGAAATAACTGTTTATGTGTGTGTCATCTCTTCTTTCTTGTTTTCGTGCTGTGGCTTGTTCCCGTATAGCTGATTAAAAGTCAGTCCAGTAATCAACAGAGTTTAAGACTGGTAGGCCTGGGAATAACATAGGCCTCCGAACTGGGGGCCTGAGCCCCTTGAAGTACTACTTTGCTATTAAATCAGTTGGAGTGTAAAACAGCTTGAGTAAAGCCTTGGTATAGAATTGGAGGCAAAGCAGTGGTGATTTTAACTCTGCTGTCTGAAGTGAGCTACGTCCTGGTGGGTGAAACTCGAAAGAGGGATGGGGATTAAACTCGCTGCTTAAAATCGTGTGCTAGCTGCCCTGGAGCAGGACAGCACTGCAACGAGTTGATTTCGAAAGCATGGCTACTGTAGCTGTCAGGGATACAGCTTTATGGAATGCGTAAAAATCCCTAACGCTTTCAGTTAATCGGAAAATGATGATATATCTCCACTTTCCCCCAACTTATCTCTTCCTCCTCTCTAGTAGGTGGGGTTCTTATTTAACGAAAGAGGTTAAGTGTGTTTTTTCAGTCCCAATCCAGTCCATCAGTTTTATTATTCTGAAACTCCGCTATGTTTTTGCTTCTTGCCTTTCATGGCTAGGTTTTTGGTGTGGTAGTTGCTTATACAGGGAATACAATTTGTTTCAACCAGATAAAATCAGTTGTTAGTGCATCTAATTCAGATTTGTCTCTAGCTTCATACTGATCAGCTAGGAGATTCTAATGAGGTGTTCTCCTCTGTTCTCCATCCAAGCATTTGAGAGTGTTTTGCAAACATGTGGTGCCTTTTAATAGCCATAACAATTTGTCCATTTTTGAATGACGTGAGTCCAAAGAATTAAGTAATGTTTTTGAAATAACGCAGAAAACCTGTGGTAGAGAACAAAACAACTTTGTTGTCTTAGATGCTACTCCTATATTACAAAATATTTCTTTTTCTGTATGTCCTTTACTATGACCTGACTCTTTAGTTCACGTTGAACTGGCTTGCTCTGTGCCATTACTTATTTCTTACATTTTTTTAATGAGGAATTGTACCATTGTGTATACAGATGAGGAGCAGCAGTCTTCCTTCTAACCAGCAATCAACTCTAAGGGGGCTGCAGAAGTCTCTGAATTACAGAGAAGCTTCTCAGACCATGGTGGGATATAAGCAAAGGGTTTTCTCCCTCGCCTTCCTATGTGTTTCCTCTCACTCTAAACAGAGTTTCTCTTTGAGTTTCAGGTTTGCTTTAACCTCAGGAACTCAAAGCATAACTAAGTGGAAACCACTGAGTTTCTTTTCAAATGTTACATGGCTCTGCTGTCAAAGCCAAGTTAGAGCTGTCTGTGAATTTGTTTGAGATGTGTTATGAATAAAGGCGTGAAGTGGGTTCGGTTTGAAGGGGGAATATGCAGAAGGTGGGGGAGGAAGGCAGGGATGCTGGGGTCTGATTGGTGGAGATGGTGTGTGGTAGGAAGACAGGGAAGGTGAGATCTTGTTTTTGGTAGTGAAAGAGTAGCAGTAAAATTGTTGGATATATGGGTGCATACCAGAGTGTCAATGCTTTGTGTTGAGAGGGCTGTTTTCCTATATTCAGTTGATGTCACTTTGTTTATGTACTTTGTCTTGGTAGTTAAAATGTATCAAGTTTAATTAAGGACAGGTGAGGACAATAGAACACCTCCAAACTATTTATAGGGTATCAAGTTGCTGCCTTCATGGAGGGAAGCAAAATAATAATAATAATAAACTGATACCTTTTGGTATTGAGTCAGCTTTGGAAAGGAGCGGTAGATCAGATGAATCCTCGTTCTCTCCAGCTCTGTGGAATAATTTGAAAAGCTTCATTAGAGGAGCTTAGAGAGATATTTTTCTTTGGTGAATAGGATCCTGGCTTGGGAGGTGGAAGACCTGGGAAAGTGGCTTCACTGGCTTTGCAACTTCATTTCCTCAGCCAGAAAATGATAATTATTTTTACTCTGATTGGTAATCCTCCAAAAGCTCTTGATGAAAGGAGCGTTTTGCAGGACTGAGCGGCCCATCCACACGGGACCGAGCTTGCGTGGGATGCCTGGGGGCTTTCCCACGGTGCAGGGTGGGGAGGCAGGACGGAGGTGTGGGGCAGGCGGGCGGGCAGGCAGCCCTGGCAGCGCCTGGCACCGCACACACCGGGGCTGGCAGGAGGTGTGCGATGGGGCTGCAGGTGATGTGCTTTGGCTGGCTGAAGTCCCGCGTTTGCCAACCGCCATGTAACCTTCACTGAGAGCTTGAGGAATTGCCTTGTGTCCCCCTCCGTGGGACAGCTTCTGGGGCTCAGCCGAAGGAGATGCCGGTGGAGCGCTGACTTTCTTCCCACCTGCATCCCGCCCTTGTGCTGGGGAGCACGGCCATGGCCCCTGAGCATGCCGGTGGGCTGCCATCTCTCATCGTAGCTTCACTGGAGTTTCCCCTTGCAAAATTTCTGAGCTGGTTTTTTTCTTCCGTGGGATTTCAGAAACAAGTGGTATTAATATATGGGTGGAAGAAGCTGTCTTTAAAGTCTGCAACTTGAATCAATCCTACTGACTAGAAAGTCAGACCTGAAGGCTGGTCTTGCACTTTTCCATTTACCTCCCTGAACTGGGAATGTCTCTTAGCATGGGCTGTGCTCCTGGTGCTGACATGAGCACACCTGAGGATACACTGCTCCTCACGTGAGGGGCTGCTCGCAGGAGAAAGTGTCTGCACTTTTCCTCACTGTTTCTGGGCTTGACTCAAACCATGTGAAGAGCAATATTTAGGTTCCTTTTTTTTTTTGATGGCTGTGGATTAAGAACTTAAGTTTTTGTGAGTCAGGTTTCCAAAGGTGTGAAGGCGTAAGAGGATAAGGGTGTTGGAAGGACTATGCCTTGAGTCTGGGCCCCGGACTGCCTCCAAAGTATTTAACACTCTTGCTTTCAATAGCTTCTGACATACATCTAAGACACAGCTTCTGATCAACGATGACCAGAAAGGACCTCTGTTAGTTATTGAATGAATCTCGATTTGATCAACTTCTTCTGAAAAGCAGACCTTGTTTATTCTTAAGAAACTGAGCAAATGGGGGCCATAAGAGGAACTGAATGTGTTGTACTGTTAAACGTACATGCTGTCTGTGTTTTCTTAGAATATAAACAAAGTTCGTACATGTACGTGTGTAGCTGTGATGACCTAAAAGACTGAAAGTAACAGGTTGTGGGCTGCTTGTCCACTTCTCAGCATGGCTGCATAGCAAATAAATGATAGATTTTTGTTAGAAATAGTGTCTTCAGATCTTGTCAGTTGAACTCAAATCAAGGATTTTGCCAGTCGCATACTTTTGTTAAGGATTTACTGGGCTGGAAGGAGAATCAGCGAACAAGAATCTAGATGGTTCTCTGCTTATTTTTTGAGTCTGAGGTAGGATGAAACTTCTCATTATGGGTCTGTAGGCCTGGTACAGTGGGGGATTTTTCTTAAGATTATGCTTCTTCCACGCCCAAAATCATCACCAAAAAATTCTGGTGCGTGTTGCAGTATCCAGTTTGTGTATTTTATGGTCATAGGTCATCAATGTCACAATTGCATAAAGCATATAAAGGAGAGGAAAATGGGCAGGTGGATATCCTTCTTCATGAAGGGGCTGTTTTTTTTACCGCTAAATAAAAGTTTAAATGTCAAAACATCGCTTATATCTACATAGACCCTCATTCTCTGTTGCTCTGTTTCAGGACACTTGGGAAATGCTTGTTTGGATGAATTGAGGATCCTGTGCTTTCTCTGCTCTCCCTTTCCCTCCCTTGCCATCTGGTTTAAAGTTGCTTTTTCACTTGCGGCTTTTTGGTGTGAATTTGGTGTGAAGTAGTGTTGGTACAAGTTTTTCTCTAAGAAGCAAAAACAGTTGTAGTTTTTTCTGCCCTGTCACTTCCACTAGCGACTGTTGCTCTGTCTTGCAGAGAAGGCATCACAGGAGTTTAAAATGGCCTGTTCTTTTGTTTAATCTCAGTTACCATTGGCTTCTTATTTATTTGGCCTAAGATTGTCATGAAAATTTATAATTTGGAGGAATTGCTGCCAACTTTTACTTTGTGTTATTCTTTCTTTAGTAGAGAGAGAGAGATCTAGGTATATTGCCTGATCTTGCTTTTCCTCCAGACAGTCGGGTGTATTATGGTCTGCTGGGAGGGAAAAGTATTTTCATTAAATCATTTTATAATGATTTCTCTGTTGGTTTTCATGACTAACAAAACAAATGATAAACAATTTCTAGCTCAATGACTGTAATGTTTTTGTAAATGCCAGTGTCTGTGTGTGCTGGAAAAGGATTTGTCTCCACACTTGATTCTTCTCTTAAAAGATTCGGATTAATACTTAAGTGTTTACTCAGATGTGGTGAGTTACAAGTGGATGAAATTACATTGTTTTCGGATTGACTCATCGTCCTGCTTCACTCCCCTGGTTGAGAACGTTGACTTCCAGCTCTGAAGAGTTTGCTCACTCATGTCATCTGTGTAAAACTCAGGTGTTTATCTCCCTTGTTAGAGATCTAAAGAGTTTTGATAGCTGGGTTTTGAGATGCCAATCAAGGAGAAGAGGTAAAAAAAAAGACCAGGACAGCTGGAAGGAAAGGAAGAGCAATACCTGTCTCTCTGACTTACTTATGACAAGCTTCTTGCCAAAAAAGATGTGCAGGGTCATTAAGTGAGATGAGGAGAGTGGGGAATGTTTTAGGATTTATCAGCTGGCAAGCAGTTTGAAGTGCCCTGATGCCACGTAAAGCATTGCCCCAGCAGCTGGAGCATGTGGCAGTGAGAGACTGTCTTGGTGTGAGTGTATCTCCCAGGCACTCGCTGCACTTTAGTCTCCAGGTCTTCGTGCCTTTTATAATCAATGGTGAGTGTTGCTTGGTGGCAAGAATGTGCTGCACCCTGGTGTCTCCCTTCACTCTGTAGAAAAACATAAAAATAAGAAGTGCTTCTCTGTAAAGCTTTTTCTCGTTCTGTTGGTTGAGAAATAACAGGACTATGATTGTTAAAAGTAGGTTTTATTTTGTAGTCTTCTCTAGACTCATCTCACTTTAATCTTAGGAAGAGTAGACTGTAGAAGTGTGGGATTTTGGACTGAAGGCCTCTAGGAGCCTCATCTATATCTCTTTCTGAATACTTCTGCATAATTCTAAGAGTTTTCACGGCAAACTGTTCCTTGCTGTACTCAGCATTTTGCTAAATACTGTTCATTCCCAATAGCTAAAATAGCCTGAACACCATGAGGGCTTCTTACTAACCTATAACTATCTTAATGCCTTTCTTTCCACAAGGATAGTTTCTTTTAGTAAAAAGCCAAAAAAACTGCACACTGAAGAATGCACACCATGGACTTTGCCAACAAACCACTAATGCAGCTTCTCTGCGAAAATGGAGTGGTATTTACAAGGCTGGCTTGCTTTGGGGAAAACTTCCAGTGGAAACTAGTTGCTCTGAAAGGAAAATACGGTCTCATGGAGGTGTTTGGCTGGGTTTGGGTGCTTTCTTGTACCTTAGGTGCACAGGATCTGCAAACTACTTGTACCAAAAGTCTGTTTTCTAGTAAAAGCTCTGTCGCTTTGAACGTTATGGAACTCTGAAAAGAGGCGGTGGGGATGGGGAGAGGACTGTCCTGCTCACGGACCTTGGCGTTGCCAGTTCTGATCACATGAGGGTCAGTTGTGTTTGGATACCATTTGGTGGCGAGCCTGCCTTCAGAGTAACAGTGTGCTGTGCCTGCTGTTGAACAGTTACCGGCTGAGATAAGATAGGAGAGATTTGTATCTTTGAATCCTGAAGAAATGAAAATAAGACTCTGAGTCTGGTCCTAAAGCTGAAGATCTTGTCTTAATTTCTTGTTGGGAAGCTAAAGTAAGGTTGACTTGACAGTAACACGGGATTGCAGACTGGGGTTGGGGGAGGAAGGGAGAAAAGGGATGTCTTATCTGCTCTTTGCAGACAAGAGCTTGTTCTTATCTGTCCAGGTGACTTTTAGCAGAGATTAAGGAAAACAGCGTGTATGTTTCTGTGAGCAGAAACAAGCACGTTCCCTTGGCAAGAAGAGTTCAGGAAATTTGTCGTGGGGCCCTGTGTAATGCCACGGTTCTGCTGCTGTGGAATCGGTCTTGTAAATCCATAGCCCGAGCTCGGGAGAGACCTGATCGTGGTGTTTCACCGCTTGCATGGAACAGGCCAAAGAATTTCCTGCACAAACTTTAAATATATATCTATTAAGGCACAGGGGTGGTTCTCCCAGTTTACATTTCTGAATTTAAGCTTTCCCCTTGCAACTTAATCTAACTCAAATTAATATAAATGCAGCTTTATAAAATTATTTCATTGCTGGGGAGAAAGATACTTGTATGCACTTACGACACCTGGAATGGTGGTAGGAGGAGCCTTGTGGGATAACACAGGCATCTTAACCACTGCTTTGTAGCCCTGTTAAATGTCTACAACTGGTCTAAATAAACATTTACATTGCATTTTATAGCTCTGAAGAATATATGCTGTTTTCCCTGTGTAAGAATTGTGAAGCTAGAAATTTTACCGCACTACTGGAAGAATTGATCTGTCACTCATTCAGCTCCTCACACTGTCAGCTTTGGAACTTGGAGATGACAAACATTGGCACAAGTACTGGTTTTGCAACAGAAACATCCGTTACACTTACGCTTTGCCTCGCAGACACCTTTTGGTGGGTTGTGAGGAAAGCCTGGCCTCGGCTCTCCAGGGTGCTGCAGCTTTTTGCCTCTGATCATCTCTGATGTGGTTACAATTGCCAACAGAGAAATTGCTGGCAGACTGAAAATGTGTGGGCAATGTCAGACGAACTTTTATTTCAAAATGCACACAGAAGACCCTGCTGATTTGATTGTACCAGTTTACGTTTATTCTTAATTTCTAAAAGTTAAGTTATGACCTTTTTTTTTTTAATTGGAACAGAGCAGACACAGAATCAACAGATTGCTGCCCTTTCAAGCAACAACAGTCAAGGCTAAGCTCATGTCATGAAAGACTGTCTGGGCTTTGTCATCTCTAAAGACAGCCAGGAGTTGTCTAAAGACAAAAGAAGTTGCACTTGTAGTCATGTTCCAGTTCCACAAAGACCTATGCAAACTGTATTTAGCTTGTGGGGGAATAACAACCGTATTTATTTCTTGAATAACACCAAGAATGATAGTCCCACATGTTTCAGTGCCTAAAAAATGAGGTGTTTTCTCTGTGTTTTCTCTTTTAACTTCCTCAACGGCAGGGTGCATGGTGTCCATGTCACATCAGGGGCTTGCGAGGGCTTCGGGGTGGTTAATCGGAATCTGACAAGGCCATGCGGAGGCAGGGGAGCAAAGTGAGCTGGTCATGAAATGGGGCTGGATGGGTGGGAAGAAAGCTGTGCTCTTACACGTAAAAGAGTTAATTATGGCTTGGGGAGTAGAAAGAGTTTCCTGAAGCTGAGCACTGGTCTAATTAGAAGCACTGTGCAGATACACAACATTTCTTTGGCTGGTTATCTCTCTTTTCACCTCATGCTGATGATGTAGTGGAGAAGAGGAGATTTTGCTTTACATCCTTCATGTGCAGTTCAGTTACACAACTTTTTTGTTTGTTTTTTTTCCTCCTCTCTCCTTTCTCCCACATCTCCGTTCTCCAAACTGCCAACTTCATCTACTGCTCGTATTTGTTTGAAGTGGGAAGATTTCGAAGTACAGAAGCCTTGCCAAAGTTTTTCTGTGGTTTTTATCCAAGCTAACATCTTCTATTTCTGTGGTTTACTTGGAGCTGCATATTCATCTGTATGGAGATGATGATCAGAGTGGAAAATACGGGCATTTCATATTTTGCCTAGCAATTACTTCTCATTCTGTAGACAACAAAACAAACATAGAAGTTCTGCTTACTCTCAAACTATCTGGTTGTCACACCTCTTTTGCAGAAGCTCTCTGTTGTGTCCTTTTTGTAATGGACTGATAACGAGTGGTTTTATTCCTTTGCACAACATTTCTCAAAGCATTGTGTTTGTCTGTTCATCTTTTCTTCCATTGTTCATCTTTTGTTCCTTTCTGGTGAAATAGTTTTCTCTTTCTCCAGTTTCTACTATTTTATACGGGCTGAATGGCTAACTGTATTTAAAGGTATTTGTAAAATGCCACTGGCAGAAGAGTTTAGGCACCTCTGTTCTTGTATCTCTGCTAACTGAAATGGGAAGAGAGCCCATGCTTGTATTTCTGGCCGGCTGTGTTGGGTCATTATTTAAGGGGCAAGATGGGAAGGGGGGCTGCTATTGAAAAGTCTGGAATGTTTGCCCAGATTTGCTGTTAATGGGATAGGATTTTTTCACCCTTCCCTTCTTTGTCTTGCTCTTTTCCTTTCTCTTCGCTTTGCAGGGCTGCTTCAATTCCTGCGTCATCCTTCAAGCATGTAGATGTCACAACCTGATGCTGTGGGGAACTACTACTTCAATGCTGACTCTTCGCTTTTTCTGCAGGCTGAGTCATTGGTTTTGGAGACTCGTTGACATCACTGAGATTGAGACTTAGACCTTCAAGAGAAGAGACTTTCTGACGACCCTGCTCCTCTCCACCCGACCCTATGACTGGTGGGTTCACTGTAGCTCCATCCTTTGCTCTCCAGTTCCACAAGATGGGTTCATTCAGAAGGCCCCGACCTCGCTTCATGAGCTCTCCGGTCCTCAGTGACCTGCCACGGTTCCAGGCAGCCCGGCAGGCTCTGCAGCTCAGCTCCAACTCTGCCTGGAACAGGTGAGCAGGACCGACCTGGGCTGGGCTGTTGCCTGGCAGCAGCCCCGTGAGAAGGGCCCTTTGTGCTTCAGACCATTTACGGCTAAACTCATCCATTTATAAGCATGCATGAATTTTTGGCAAGCCCAAGCTTTTCCGGCATTGAAAGCCCCCGAGAAAGTGAGAAAATTAGACCTAGTGGTGTTCAGCCTTGTTTTTGGCCAACATTGTTCAGAGGTCTTGAAGTAAGACAGAGTTGCTCTTTATTAACAGTTGCATATTTTAAGTACCATTTAGGAAAACACATTCCCAATATTGTAATAAAGGCCAGTTTCCTAATGCACAGCAGGCATTTATTTGCATATTGTGAAGCTTTACCGCCGTCAGGTTCCTCTGACAACTGCTAAGCTTGTGGCTTCTAACAGCATTTCCTATTGACAGCCAAATCCTGTTTGCGGTGCGTGTCATGCAGCAATGGCAACTGGAAAAACAATGTCTAGGGTGAAGAGTGAGATGTCCTGATCTGATCTAATGGTCTGCTGCAACCAAAAGTGGGTGTTCCCGCTTTCCCTTCTGCCACCTTGCACCAGCTCTGCGCTCTGCAGACCCCTCTCTCTTGCTGACCTAGCTCGGCTTACCAGTGTCGCATAAAAGTAGTCTGGCAAAAATGTCTCAGTTTTGGGCCAGGATAATGAGCTGAGGTCCACAAAGCATGCAGGTGCCATAACCAGCCCACAGAAGGGAATGCCACCTTCTCTTGTCAGCCATGGCAAGCCTTTAGACCGGCTAAACCATCTTGTATGCTGTCACTTCGTGACTCCCTCTGTGCTGGTGAGAGAAGTAAGAGTCAGAAGATCCTCCAACAGCATCTCACAGGCATTAACAGGGCTTAAAGTTGGGTCTGACTGAGGTGCTGCTGGCTGCAGAACGTCTTCCAGCACAGCCAGTGTTCTGCCAGACGCTGCGGATTGAGTGGTCCCTGCTAGCATCGCTGGGTAATGCCATGTGATGTGTTTGGCAGATATTGCCAAAAATCTACGTCTCCTCATAGCAGCTAGCCTGCAGCACACAGCAGAGATCCCCGAAACAGTCCTGTTAAAGATGTGTCTGGTGTGAACACGTTCTTTGTGAACAGTGCCCCTGTAACGACTTTCCCTCGGTTACTCTAGGCACAATTTCAGGTTGGTTCTGCTCTGTCTCCCATGAGAGATGTAGGCAAATAGGGGTGATGATTTCCAGGGGAGGAAGAGTGGAAGTATTTAAGTGCAATTAACCTCTCCGCCCCATTATAATCACTTGGCTTTTGGCGGCTAGCTGACATTGCACTCTGTGTTAAATCAGACTGGTGGCTGTTATTTATGGATGTTGTACTGTCTCGTTTCTTTTTTGGCAGCGTGCAAACAGCAGTGATAAATGTGTTCAAAGGGGGAGGCTTGCAGAACAATGAACTTTACACTCTCAATGAAAATATCAGGTAGGTTGCTGAAATGCATGAAAAGGGATTTCTGTTGCTGCTTGTTTGGCATTTGCTTGGTTTTGTTCCCCTGCAGAACCACAGTTGTAGGATATTGGTGGGAGGAGAAAGGACTGAAGCAAATTTCAGCACAGCTTTGGAGTTTCAGGCTAACTTCCTTCTTTTCTGCTATTGTGTGGAGTGAATGGCATGAGGCACTTGGGTAATGTTTCCCCGACCTCTGTGGATGCATAGCTTTCACAAGGACAAGATGTGGTGTATCTACTTAGATTATAAGGATTTTGTCCCCTCCTAAGAGGTTTGCCTCTATGTGCTGTTTTTTACACATATTTATCAGGGCATTCGTGATAGTAGCAATATCTCTTTTCTAAACCCAAGCTTCTCAGAACCATGGAGTGTTTAAAATGAAAGCAAAACACAGTACTTTATTTAAAAGCTTAATCTTCACATGATAATTGCAGACCAAGACCTGAAAATACAAACGCTAAAGATAAAAAACCTAAAAGCCTAACAAACATTTTCTAACACTGATGTTAGTGATGATTAGAAGTATCATTTTTTTTAAGCAGGTTTCATGATTATCTGTGGTTTCATTCTGATTATTTGGAAAGTTTGGTTAGCAATAGATAGGACTGTAGGGTAGATAAAGAACAATTTATTCTTGCCTTGGTTCCAAGTGCTGCTGAGAGGAGCATTGTCAGAGCTTGTGGATGTACTTCCTCCTCCCTCTCTCTTTCCTGCTACATCCGTATTCATTCATCATGAATGCTGTCATATAGGTCTCCACTTCTCCTTTCATATGCCCCTTCCCCCACTGATTTTTCCCGAGTGCTGAGATTCAAATGGCAATTTGGGCTAAGCACGTAACAAGAGGCGGTTTAAGCTACCCCTTTCCCTACTTTCAAAATAAATGCAACTTGCAGGGCACGAGATGCTGTCCTGCTTGGTCTGGTCCCAAAGGTGAAAGTTCAATACAATTCCTTTCAAGAGCGGAATGAGGGCAGTGTCTCATGCTTTAATGGTATTTTCGTGCGCTCAGATCAGAAGTCCTCAAGTTAGGTTTAAGCACTTGGAGCAGTCTTAATTCTCCATGGGCTGAGTATTTCTGTGTGTGAAAAGGAAGACAAATGTTGTAAGGCGTGGGAAATACCCTAACCCACAGCCTGTTGGCAGCGTTGGGGACCGGCTTTGGGTTTTATGACTCGTCTGCCAGACTGTTGCCTGCTGTGGTGGCTGCAGCCTGCTTCCCCTCCCTGGCGCAGGCAGGCGCTCCTTCCCACCCCTGTACGGAGGCAGGGTGCCAGGCAGAAGAGCCGTGGTGCCTGGGCTTGGTCCCAGTGGCTGGACCGTGCTCTCTTCATGCTGGTTACTGAAGTGGAGCTAGACTGCTGAGAGCCGGGCGAAGAACAGGCAATTCTTGGTCAATTGTGTATGCTTCGTAAGCAGCGCTGGAAGCACTCACCTTGAAATACGTGATTAACGTTCCTGCAGGCGCCCTGAGCGTTGGTTACTTCTCCAAATGTCCTTCTCTAAATAGGCCACTTTAGCATTCAAGTAGCTCTTTAATGTGTGTCTAAGGAGCAAAGGACATGCACCTGCAGGTATGTTTGTCTGCACACCTGCAGCCTCGCACCTGTGACTCTTGATGTAGCTCCCAATGCAGTGTTAGCTTTGTGTGCGTGAGGTGAAATTCGAGCTTGACACCGGCCAAAGAGCCGGACCTGTCAGACGGCCAACTCTTGGTGTGCCATTAGGTCGAGCTGGTGCATTTTCCTCGTTCATAGTTCTCCGTTCAGCTCCTGGGTGGAAGTTAGCAAATGCAGTGCGTTTCGAGGCTCACAGATTGTGCGCAGTGCTGTTATTTGACAGTGGGAAATGCAGTGGAGTTTAAAAGTAGGACACTAATGACAAGACCAGGAGATGAGCAGGTGGTAACGTTTTGCTCTGGATTGCTGCCACCAGGTTTTTGTCTTGCTGTGATTTGATATCATTGCACTGGATAGGATGCTTTTTTTTTTCTTTTTTACTGCTCTGAAAGTCAGTTGTCACAGGAAGAGGAAACGTAAGAGATGCCCTTGGGAGATGGGATTTCAGGAAACAGGAGGTGACCTGGCCGTGGTTAGGAGGAGACCCCTCCCTTGGGTTCTCTCCGGGGTGCAAGCCCCCGGTTGCTGGTCTACCTGCATGAGTCGAAGTCTTGCCGTGGGCTTGTCAATCCGCCGGCAGAGAGCCCCGGGGACTCTGCTGAAGCCGGTGGAAGAGCTCCTGGCAAACGGGCCCCCAAAGACGTCTGTGGTTTATCCGCCTGATGGAAATAGAAATGTGTTTTGAGGTGGGCGGGGTGAATATAACCACGCTGAGAGAGAAAGAGTAAAAGCATGCTGGCATGCAAATAAGTGTAGAAGGGTTACAAAATGGTTAGGGAGGAGGGTTGCTGCCAAAACAGACTTTTAGCAAAGATTAGGAAAAAGTGGTGTAGTTTGTTAGTAAGAACCTGGCCTGAGAAGTGGGTGGTCCCTGATTCAAATGCCATTTCTGAGCTCTGTTGATTATACTTCACATTGGTCTAAAGCGAAACTCCTACAGCAGCAAAAAACTGCAGTGTTTTGCAGTAGAAAGTGTTGGATGCCCTGTAAATTTTAGGCAGAATTTACTGCTACAGAATTTATGCTCACAGTCGTTGAAAGCTGAAAGTGCAAATGCTGTGAGCTTTGTGAGACCTTTTTTTTAATGATTCTTCTGATGTAAAACAATCCTGATTTTTATAACAGAGTTTTGAAATATTAGTATGTATTAAAATTTAAAACTTTTATCATGGCCTGATTTAATATCCAACATTTTAATCAGAAACACTTGTTTAGAGTGGCTTCTGCCCTGAATGTATTTAAAACACCTCTTGTTAATTTTCTAGAATTTCTTTCTTGAAAAATGTACCTTCTTTTTTTTTCTTAATGTCGTAGTTATGGGGAAGCTGCAGCTTCTGCTTGTGTGTTTACTTCATTGCTTCTTTCCTTATCCTCCCACCTTTGACTTCCAAGAGAAAAGGAAGTACAGCATTAGCGAGATATGCTATTTTAAGTGAAATGAAAGGTGTCTTTGTTTAAATAAAAAGCAGAAAAGATGATGGATTTCAAACTAAATAATGTTACATTGTCTCCCCAACTTTCTGGGGGTAAATGTTTTGGGGTTTTTTTGCTCATTCTAGGTGTATGGCTTCTCAATAGAGGACTTAAGGGAAACTGTTTCATTCCTTCATAATATGAGAGTAGCCTTTGTGGGCATTTGTAGAATATGTACCTAAAGGTAAAAGAAATCTTAACTGTGGCCATAATGACACATTCACATACACTCACATGTCTTTGGTATGACTGGTAGTAAAGTGCAGATAGACCTGTAAGAAATGACCAGCAATGGCTGTTACTTTATGGCTGCATTCCTTCTGTCTACAGACGGCTGCTGAAGAGTGAACTGGGATCCTTCATCACAGATTACTTTCAGGTATTACATGATTTGCTTGCTTTCTTTTGAAGTTTGCTCTCTTCAGCTTTCTAGCCTATAAAAACATTAGGACCGCCTTTTACATGCACATAGACTACAAGTTTTGTATTTGTTTTTGCTACAGGAGATGATGGAGATACTGGAATTTTTTAATGTGGGCCGTATAGACTTGGGAGTAGTCATATTTATGGGCGTATGTGCTAAATTAAGGATAATCTTCCTTTGCACTTAAGAAAGGCTGCTAGTGGCCTGCCAAGGTCAAGAAGGAATTAACCTGAACTTTTTAAAGAAGATGGGATAACTTTTCAGAGTTTTTTTCACCCTATTTTTCTAGTGTAGAGAATTCAGGAGTAGGTTTTCTGCAGCAGAGGCCAGGAAAGGGGAAGAGAAAAGACAATGGCTGTCTGTTTTGGGGGTGGGAGGGGTGGACAGCGAAGGAAGTCCCTATCAGCAGGAAATCAACCTGGGTGCTGCTTGCCTGTTAGTCCCACAAATATAAATGCAACCTACGAAAAAGCAAGAGATGAAGGATGAGGGAAGACTGATCAATTACAAATGTGAATAGATGTTATTACCTTTTGCTGATATTGTCCAGGGAGACAGAGGTTCAAGTATAACCACATGAAAGTGTGTTGGATGATTTTGAGAGAGCACTGATGGCTTTCAGTGTTGTGAGTTGTTCAGTGTAGTGTTGATTTTAAAAAAAAGGAGGTGGCTGCTGAAAGCAAGAGGGGTTTTTTCCCTTTGAGTAAGAGAGAGAGAGAGAGAGAGAGAGAGAGAGAATTTCAGTACTTTATGAAGTGGCTGATGCTGCTGCCTACTGTGCTAACAGCTTAGAAAGGGGAAAAAGAAAACTAGTGTTGTTTCTTATCAGTATTAGATTACGTGACTTAAAAAAAAATTCCCCGTGCTGGGCTATCAAGTGAGAAGCAAACTCCTGCCCCAGGGGTAGTTATGTTTCACTTCTTCAGACCCTGTCTGCACAAGTCGTTTACTGGAAAGAGGCGGCTGCTGGTGCTGAATGGTGGGACTTCTCCTAGACCGTGAGTGGGGTCTGGTGGCAGCCCAGCGGAAAGGCTGTGAGCCCCTTGCACGAAGTGCCTGGCTTAAGTGGAAATTTGCTACTGCTGCTGCTAATTTAAAAGCAGGCAAGTGACAGTGTGCAACTAAGTATGTATGGTGAGTTGGAGTTTGAAAGGTCTTGATCAGGTACCCAGGTACTACAGTGTTAGGCATGGTGTGCAAGGCTGGAATAAGCAGAAAATGTCCAGAGGGAACTTCATGCACACGTAAGCCTGAACAGAGCACAGACCTGAGCACAGTCCTGAGGCATGTAAGGTGCTGATGTGTGACTGCTGTCTGGTTTGGAAAATTCAGACTGTGCTGAAAGAGGCCTGGGTAGGTTCCAGCACCAGGTGAGACACAGCTGCATCGTGTGGCTGCGCAAGAGGAGCCGACAACTGCTGGGGACCGGATGGCTCCCAGTGCTGGGGTTTGGATGTATTGTCCTCTTCCTCCAGACTGTAGACCTCAAGCCTGTCACAGTCACACTGGGGCTAGTGGCATTAGCTGAGGCTCCCTAGATCTGTTAGTAGTAGAGCTGATGACTGAAGGGACTGCTCAGACTACAGCCTGCTGGCTGCTGGAGGCTGGATGTCTGTGTTGCATCCCTCTTGGCAAGCTGAGGGCATCTGATCTTGTCCTGGGAGAAGGGTCTGATCACCAGCTCTGTTTTCTGCAAAAGCAGGAGCAAAACCTGTGCTCCTTCAGCCTGGTGGCAGGGCTGTAGTGCCTCAGCCACCAGCCACAACCACGTTGTAGGTGCTCCACACACACTGCACTGCCTTTGCCTTTGCAGCGCAAGGACTGGGCTCACCTCTGGGTCTGTCTGTTGGTCTGTCTGTTCACACTTGTGCAAATACCTCAGCGTAGGTGTACTAGTTCACCTGCAGCTGCTGTTCTCCCACTGAAGCCACTGGGACTCATTAATTTCTGGGATTTTTTTGGCTCGAAGTTAAAAGGAGTAACTTGGCATCCATCAGACTTAGCCTGAAGTAAAACCCTTGGTGCTGGCAAGCCATGAGACAAACTGTGAGATAAAGGCTGTTCCAGGCAATGAGCTTTTTTCCCTGCTGTGAGCTAAGATGCAGACTTATTTCTGATTCTAGACTGACAGCGCGTGGCAGTGATAAAAGTTACTACTCACTCCTGGACGCCTTTACTCAAAAATCCTCGGGCTGTGGAGCGGGGGAAGACTACTCATGTGCCAAAGAAGGGCTGACAATGTTGTTTCATTTACCCGTGGGTTCAGTTTCACAGCTGATGCCAGCTGGTTTCTGGCAATACTGCTGCCACCAAAATCGACAGAACTGAACCAGGCTGCGGATTTGACAGAAAAATAACATTGAAAGAAAAATTATAGTTTTCAGGCTACTTCCTTTGACTTGTTGTGCTCATCACCTCTGAGATGGGGGAGGTGATGGGAGTGGGTTGCCAGCCTGGGGAGTAGGGTGGAAGTGCAGCTTTTGGCAGCAACCTCCTCCTCCGTCTGTTAAAACCCACTGAAAAGCTACCCTGAGAACCAAGTTTACTGTTCTTTGAGATTGAGATGGGCCCTGGAGGATCTGCTCTCATGTGTAACCAGGCAGTTTTAAATACCCTAGCAGCAATTAGAGCAACTAACTGGGTCACGTAATATTTGGATGCGATAAATTGACTTAAGTGTTTTCCATTTCTTATGCCACAGCATTTGAAACAAAAGCCACTAAGAAAAATTTTAAAATAATATTTTCCATTGTTTTAAGATTTCTGGCTCTTACACACATGAACAATTTTTCTAACCACTGAATATTTAAGACTAAAATGAAGCAGAGCTTTTATAGTGAGACAAGTCGATCTTTGTCATCAACTTGACTTGATTACTCACAAGTCCTTTTCACCAACACTCATGCAAATTACCAGGTTTTAGCTCCTGAAGCTGCTAAAGGAATGTTTAGGAAACGGATGGGAATTAGGCAGTCTTTGTTACCAAACCGTCATCATACCAGAGTTACTTAGTCTGTTTTGTATTTGAAAGTGAAATGTAACTCCTGCAAGGGTTTTGGTGGGAACTCAGACATTTCATTCTGAATGAGATTTGTGTTAAGAAATCTGCTGCTTTAGCAGCCCTATTATATATACAAGCCATCTCCTTGGATCGGAGTCCTGAGTGTAAATGCCAAATAGCTAGGACTTCTAATACTTGCTGCACATCTGCCTTAAAGCAGTGCTTCATGTTCCAGGTTTTCATAAAACAGTTCGAGTTGGAAAGGTCTTTTAGAGGTCATCTAGTCCAACCCCCCTGCAGTGAGCAGGGACATCTTCAACCAGATCAGATTGCTCCGAGTCCTGTCCACCCTGGCCTTGAGTGTTTCCAGGGATGGGGCATCTACCACCTCTCTGGGCAACCTCTTCCAGCATTTCACCACACCCATCGTAAAAAATTTCTTCCTTATATCCAGTCTGGATCTACCGTCTTTTAGTTTAAAACTGTTACCCCTTGTCTTATCACAACAGACTCTGCTAAAAGGTTCATCCCCATCTTTCTTATAAGCCCCCTTTAAGTACTGAAAGGCCACAATAAGGTCTCCCTGGAGCCTTCTCTTCTCCAGGCTGAACAGCCCCAACTCTCTCAGCCTTTCTTCATAGGAGAGGTGTACCAGCACTCTGATAATTTTTGTGGCCCTCCTCTGGTCCCGTTCCAACAGGTCCATGTCTTTGCTGTGCTGAGGGCTCCAGAGCTGGAGGCAGGACTCCAGGTGGGATCTCAGCAGAGCAGAGGGGCAGAATCCCCTCCCTCGACCTGCTGGCCACGCTTCTTTTGATGCAGCCCAGGATATGGTTGGCTTTTCTGTGCTGTGAGCACACATTGTCGGCTCATGTCCAACTTTTCATACACCAGTACCCCCAAGTCGTTCTCAGCAGGGCTGCTCTCAATCCTTTCATCCCCCAGCCTGTGCTGATACCAGAGGTTGCCCCAACCCAGGTGCAGGACCTTGCACTTGGCCTTGTTGAACCTCATGAAATTCACACGGGCCCACTTCTCGAGCTTGTCCAGGTCCCTCAAATGGCATCCTGTCCCTCAGTGATGTCAACCACACCACACAGCTTGGTGTCATCTGTAAACTTGCTGAGGGTGCTCTCGATCCCACTATCGATGTCACTTATGAAGATATTAAACAGTACTGTCCCAGTATGAACCCCTGAGGGACACCACTTGTCACCGGTCTCCATCTGGACATTGAGCCGTTGACCATCCAGCCAATTCCTTACGCACCAAACAGTCCATCCATCAAATCCATATCTCTCCAATTTAGAGAGAAGAATGTTGTGGGGGAACATGACATCTACCTGGACTTCTGTGAGGCCTTTGACATCAGTGGCTCTGCCCTTGTCCACTGATGTCCATCATAGAAGGCCACTAGGTTGGTCAGGCAGGATTTGCCCTTGGTGAAGCCGTACGGACTGTCTCAAATCACCTCCCTGTTTTCCATGTGGCTTAGCATGGAAAGGATCTGTTCCATGATCTTCCCATTCATGGGGGTGAGGCTGACAAGTCGGTAGTTCCCAGGGTCCTCCTTCCTACCCTTTTTAAAAATGGGTGCAATGTTTCCCTTTTTCCAGTCACCAGGGACTTCACCTGAGTGCCGTGACTTTTCAAATATCATGCAGAGTGGCTTGGCAACTACTTTAGTCAATTCCCTCAGGACTCGGATGCATCTCATCAGGTCCCATAGACTTCTGTATGATCAGGTTCCTCAGGTGGTCATGAGCCTGATTGTCTCTTACTATGGGAGTGACTTTGCTCCCCCGGTCCCTGCCTTGAGGTCCATCCACTCAAGAGGTGTGGGAAGAGAGGTTGCCAGTGAAGACTGAGGCAAAAAGCGTTCTTCAGTACCTCAGCCTTCTTCTCATCCATTGTTACCAGTTTGCCAGTCATGTTCCTCAGGGAGGGTACGCTTTCTTTGACCTTCCTTTTCTGGCTGACATACCTGTAGAAGTCCTTATTATTCTTTATGTCCCTTGCCAAGTTCAGCTCCATCTGCACTTTGGCCTTCCTGACCCTGACCCTACACAACCAGGCAGCGTCCCTGTACTCTTCCCAGGATACCGGTCCCTGCTTCCACCGCCTGTGCATTTCCTTCTTGCCTTTTAGTTTGACCAGCAGGTCTTGACTCAGCCATGCCTGTCTCTTCCCTTCTTACACCTGGGGATGGAGAGCTCTTGTGCGCTATGGAAAGTGTCCTTAAAGATCTGCCAGCTCCATTCTGCTCCCTTGTCCCTAAGGGCAGTTTCCCAGGGGTCCTGTTGACTTATTCTGTGAAAATCTGGAAGTTTGCTTTCCTAGAATTCAGGGTCCTGAGTTTACTCTTTTCCTGAGCCAGATCCCTCAGGACTGCGAGCTCCACCAGTGCGTGATCACTGCAGCCCAGGCTGCCTCCAATCTTGACATCACCGATGAGATCCCTTGCACTGGTGACCAACAGGTCCAGTATCACATCCCCTCTGGTAGGGCTGTCCATTACCTGGCTTAAGAAGTTATCCTCAGTTCATTCCAGGAGTCTCCTGGATTGCCTACAGCTCTCTGTGCTACATTTCCAGCAGATGTTGGGGTGGTTGAAGTTCCCCAGCAGGATGAGAGCCTATGAGCATGAAGCCTCCTGTGGCTGGATTAAGGCGGCTTCGTCAATAGGCTCCCCTTGATCTGGTGGCCTGTAGTAGGCATCAGCCACAAGGTTCCCTTTGTTGCCTCTGCCCCTCCTTCCTTGCCTGTCCCTTCTGAACAGCCTATAGCCATTGATAGCCACACTCCAGTCATGGGATTCATCCCACCAAGTTTCAGTAAGGGCAACTAGGTTGTAGTTGTCTAGCAGCCTGGTGGCTTACAACTCCTCCTGCACTTTTTTCCAGTACTGACTTTGCCATGTACTGATCTGATAGTTTGCTGCTGCTGAAAAGGGACACTTTGTACCCACCCCTCTGCTCAGTAACCCAGCAAGGCACCATCTACTCTCACTGCTGGGTTAGTTCTTTGGTGGTCAGCTGAACTGAAACAGCGAGGAATCCTATGACCATGGAAGGTAAAAGTGTGGGATTTGGAAGAACAGGGTGTATTGACAATTGGGACTTCTCTGGGGCAAGCTGTAAGATTTTTGAGATAAGCCTTCTTCATTTTCTTGCTGTCTGACCCTAATGGCTATGGAAAAAATGTTTGAAATATAAAACCACTGAGTATTGACAAATTGATGCATTGTCTTCCTGATTCTCCCAAGAGCCTGAAAGAAAACCTTTGGAAAGGATGAACTGTTTCTTTTCGCTCTCTGGGGGCTTGAAACTCATGGGGGGAAATGGAAATGCTTGCTATTTCACAGCTGACCACTTTAGCAGAATTGCCTGGTTTATGCAGATTGACTCCAAACTGCCTCCTCCCGGGGCGGAGACCCGATGCCTTGCCAGGCCCTGTAACCTCTCCCAGCACCCAGGGGCTGCAGATGCAGAAAGGCAGATACCCAGGGCAGATGCCTCTCCAGCCTGACGCCCACTGCCTGCGCTGGCAGAGCTGGTAGGGGAGGGACGGCGAGTGCACTGTATTTCTTCATTTAATCCCCTGAGAGCTTGGTTGCCTTAAAACCAGAAGTGAAGCTGTTACGTAGTTTCTAGCCTGCTGCAGTGGAGAGCTGAAGTCCTGACTCAGAGTTAGGCCTGGCTTTCTGTTTGTGTGCAAAACCATGGAAATCGTAACGTGCGAGCACCCATGTTGCTGGGGTGTCGAGTAAAGTCAAAATAGCAGGATGATAACGGATAGCTGCCAAACTAAGCACCAGCAGCAGCGACGAGGCAAGCCCAGATCCAAGCCAAAACTGATCTGGTCCTCTCCATTCAGAGTGGTCAGGAGTGGGACAGGTGAACAGTCCTGTGGTCAGAGCCCCTCTCGCTGCCAGTTAGCTGGCTGTGCGAGGCAACGGCGGTGGTGGGGGCAAACGTGTGCTCCTCAGCTTTTGCTGGAGGCCCTGCTGCCTGTGTCTCTGGGACTCCAGCCTATCCAGCATCTCTCGTGATGCTTGCTCCCCTTTGAAGGGCTGCTTTGTAAAGCCATGCTAACAGCTGAAAATACCATCTGTCCCTCTCTCCTGCTTAGTCAAAGAGAAAAACCTGGTACATGTGAGATGTCTTTCCTTAGCACCAGGTTTCTACTTCTGCCTGTATCGCAGCAAGGCAAGGAAGTAGTTGTGCAGATTATTGGAGTGATAGTTATTGCTGGGTACCGGGACTGCTAGCTCTTCTCTGGCCAAGTGCTGTCTCATGCCTGCTGCCAGGGGCTGCAGCAGCTCAGCGGCTGCACAAGGGGAGAGAACTCACGCTTGTGTGGTTTGCAGAGCTCAGCCGTATGCCTGCAATACTCTTTTGGGTCAAGCTGGTCTTTATTATTGTATTTCTCTCCTCACTGGCTGGGAACCCCTGTTCGTGCAGGTCAGCTAATTATTTCTGCTTCATCTGGCACTTTCCAGAGCTGCACATTCATGGAGCAGCTCCAGAGACTCCATAGCAACTGCCCAGCTTCGTTATCATGGACGGGGTCAGCCGGCAGCTCAGCCCCGTTACTGCGAGCAGAGCAGAGGACCTAGTCCTGGGTGGCAGCGGCAGTGGGGACGCCTGCTTTCAGGCCCTGCACGTGTTGGCTCCGTAGACGCGCGTGATTCGCTTGGAATGGCGCCTGGCTGCTGCCACTCGAAGCGTAACGTGGGATGGCGTGCCGTGCCCCAACTGAGCAGGGCTCCCGCCTGGAGCAGCGACTCGCCAGGGCAGAGCTGGGGCGCCCGGCCCCAGGATTTTCCCTTTTCCCATAGCTGCTGCCGCACTGGGACGTTGTGGTCTAGATCATAGCAGTCCTGCCTACTCGGTCTGCCGGGTCTGCTCTCCTTACTCGCGCTGCCTCACTTTCTCTCTTTAAGTGGGCTGTCTTTCTTTTTGATCTGTTTTGAACAAAGCTGTCTCTTGAAGAGTCATTTTAGGATGTTATTTCATATTTATCTTGCAATTTGTTCTTTATGTAGGATCAAAATGATCTCTCTGCTTCTGTCACTATTTGCCCTCTTTCTAGAGGAAAAAATAATGATGGGGGGGGGATACTCCAGATCTGAGATGCTGCAGCTCACGCAGATTTGCATTTTGTAAAACACTGCCAAGAAGCAGATAGGTGTTTGTGTGCAACTGGCAGTAACTTTGTTGAAAATACTTGCCAAGTAAGTTTGAGTGATGCTTATCCAAGAAACAGTGGCTATGCGCTTGTAGAGCCTGTAAAAAAAGTGGTTTAACACTGGAACACAAAGCCTTGGTGGGCTAGAAGAGGGGACTTCATTTAAGAAATGCTGTAATGTGTAGAAGAAAAATGGATTTTTTCACCCAGCAAAATGGAATCAATTATTTTGAGTTCGCTCTGGATCAGTTTACTCCCGTTCCAAGCTTGTATTTCTGTTTCATGAACTAGTGTTAATTTGTCGATGTTAATGTGACTTTTTAAAGGCAGACTGGCCGTGTTCAGCTTGGAGACATGAAAGGAAAACAAAAGTTGTCCGTAATTAAGTGGATGTTCATTTAAACTTTTTTCCCCCAAGAGCGGTGGCTTGTTGGGAAATAGTAGTATTTTTTGATGAACAGGAGAATTCCTTTGCGCCTTGGTGCACTTCAGAGACATGGCTTTCAGACGAGCCGTGAAGTCGCCTGCGATGGCTTCAGCCACCTTGATGTTTTCTGCAGAGCTGCTGTCTGAACTCCTTAGCTGCTCGAATGTACCACCCACAGCAGAGCAAGGCCTGCTAGTGGCAGGGCTATCGCCCCGAAATCCTTCCTGCCTGGAGGCCGTCCCCGCGACCATGCCACTGGCAGAGGGCTCCCAACAGGCAGCCCCGAGTCTGCCTCTGGCAAAGTCAGATGGTACGGTTCTGCCCAGAGTGCAGTGAGAGCCCGCCCAGGAGGGGCCTCCATGGCCCCCGTCGGGGATGCAGCTCCTGACAAGGTGGAGGGAGGGAGGAAGAAGGTGCCCATCGCTGGTGGTTTGGGAGAGGAGCCCCAGCTGCTGCGCCTAGGATGGCTTCTGCCTTCAGTCATTGTGCTTGGGGAGCTGGAATTGCTCCTCTGGGTATGGATGGAGAAACTCGCCTCAATTTCTCTGGCAGTGGAGGGGAAAGGGAAAACACCTGTTCTGGGAAAAAGAAGGAATTACCTGGAAAGCATCTACATTTTACAGCATGGTGTGTGACTACCTTCAGATATTTTTTTTTTTATTCCCAATGATTTCAGTGTAGCTTACTTTGCAAGAGTGAAGAGCACACGTGCATTCTGGGAGGGTCTTTGCTGAGGAAAAAGTGAAAAGTGGTTTTTCTGGGGCTTTGAATCCTGTCTTTCAAAACTCGGGGCACTTGAAAACTTACTTACAGGCTGTCTCTTAGCTGCGCTTCTTGGTGGCGTACCTGGAACAGTTACTGTGGTTTTCTGCACTGAGAAAGGTGGGGGTTTCAACCTGCGAGATTTCACAAGCTCACTTCTACCTGCTGCAAAACACCTCTCTCCAGATTTCTTGACTGCAGGTACATGTGGGGGGTTAGCTGGGGGCTTGGTTTCTCTGCAGGGCGTGCTTCACTGCAGCGAGAGCAAGGGCAGGCTTGCAGCACCCGCAGTGAGCACGCAGCGGCCCGTGGCGTCCCGACAGTGGGGCGAAGCCTTCACCGTGGTGGTCCGGGGAAAGCTGGCTTGGGGAAGGGAGGGGATAACTGCGCCCCGAGCACCCGGTTCAGCTGTGATCGCATGGAGACCGAAGGTGGTGGCTAAACTTTTTCAAATAATGTGCCCTTCAAGCTCACTTGGTGTGAGTCTTTATCTGGTCTTGCTTGCAAACAACGGATTTATTTTTCCTCTCAACACTCTGCCTCTGTGTTGCCTCTGGCAACCAGGGATAAAGCAGTAAAATGAGACCTGTAATCTAGACAAGGTCTGATACAGACCTCTGCTGTGGCTGCATTTATTAGATTGTATTGATTTGTCAGCAAACCCTGTACGGTTTTTAATGAAAATATACGTGTCTGGCTTCATCTGGAGGGGGTAATGTTTGGATTGAATCCATTTCTAAGCCTGTGACTTTAGCAGAAGAAACAGATAAGTAAAATTTCCAGATATTTTTAAGATCGGGAGAAGGGAAATGAAGTATGGTTGGGGTTTTTTTGTTTTGTTTTTTAAAAAAGTCTCTTCCACAGGAAAAGGGAAAATTTGAGAGGATAATTGAAACATCTGCAGTAACTGTATGGAGCTAAGCTTTTTTTTTGAGAAATCTCAAGAATGAGATGAGGCAATCTATTTAGCACATGGAATTACTGAGAGTACGTTCGTAAGAGCATTATAAATTACTACAGGATAACGGTTAATATATCTATGTTTAATATATAGAACTGTGCTGCCCATAAAGCTGTACAAATGCGTATTTTGTTTGCTGACATAGCTGTAAAATACAAAAGAATCTCTGAAAGTAGAAAGCATCGATAACACTAACTTGTAAGCAAAGTAGCTGGAAAATTCTATCCGCAGTGCTCAGGAAACATATGTAAATTGAAACCTAATGTTCTAGTGTAGATAGAGAAGGAATTCATATTTCTTGAGAGAAACACAAGAAAATAAGAGTGACACCCTCATATATATATGTGTATGTGTTTTATTATATAGTAATTTAAAATGACACAGTATTAAAGACCGGCTGTAAATTTTCTCTGCAGTATATGAGAGGTGATTACCTTGAGCTGTAGGTTGAAAAATAAAGAATTAAAGTACTTTATTAATAAACTGAAAGCATTTGGAAGGATTAAAGTGCAATATTACTCCAAACATTATCTTATTGTTCAGGCAGAAAAATATTTACAGTGTAAGTGGGTTTCAGTTTTTTCCCCCCTTCATGATTTTTTCCGTTCCAGATTTTTTCCTCCCTCCTTTTTCACACTGTTTGTGTTTTTTCCTGGAAAGTCTTTTTTTGTTGTAGTCATGTATTTCTGCTGAATAAATCTAAAATTTGAAAGGAGATCCCAAAAACTTAATATTTCCCTCCAAAGCCTGTATTTCTGCTAAAGAATCTTTGCAAAATAGTCACCTTCCATTAGCTGATACCAACATTTAGAAATGTTGCAATTTTTTTTCATGATGTGAACTTATTTGTCCAACTTGCTATGCTGTTGTCATTGCCCAGGTGGAAAGTGTCTCTAAGGACATTCTCTTTGCAGCTTACTCATCCTTTGGCAGCCCTGTTCCTCCTGTGCTCTGCTGGGAGCCCTGGCTGTGTCTTTCTCTCAGCCCTAACACTCACCCTAACTGAGGAGTGAGCCCTAGACAAAGCCCCCCAGCCATTAAAAATTTCTCGCTGACAAGCTCCCTGCAGCTTCCTTTGGGCAGCCCTTTGTCACATCAGTGACGATGAATACATCAGCAAATAGGCTTCTGCAGGAAAAATAATTAAATTGTTTCACTGGGCGGAATTCCAGGGTCCAAAAAAAACTTCAGAAAGTGGACTTTTTTCAGAATAAACATAGGGCCTTTTGGCCAGAAATGAATAAGGTGTAAGCAGGGCGAGGTGCCACAGGTTACAGAGGTGGCCCTCAGTGGTGCATGTCCTGCCAGAGGTCCCAGGTGGGCACCGGTGTCATGGAAGGAGTCAGCCGAGACCAAAGCAGACCCTCCTAAGCTGACATCTGTGCGCTGCGTGAGGCCTGGAAGCTGCTTTGCTCTCTGCGGCAGTGCCACAGTGCTCTGCTTTTTACCTGTTGACATCCACAGCTTTTCAACTGCAGTTAATGAGAGCCCTTAGTACACTGTTTGTGAGCGGGTTCAGAAGGTCACATGCAAAAGTGCCTTGGGTTCCTGTCTCCACGTGGCCACCTGTGTGCAGAATAGCAATTTTAGCATGTTCCCCTGACAAACAGGACTGTTCAGGTCAGCTCTGATTCCTGTGCTGAAATTCTTAGGACTGGTTAATAGTAGAGTATTGAAATTTTTTTATAGCTTGACTCTACTGCATGGATAGCATTGCTTTTGGACTCTGCTAGAGCTAGTAAAGGTCAAAGCCTTGTGAATTGGATAGGTGGTTCAAACAATACAGTTTCATTCCATGTGTTGCTTCTAAAATGCTCTAGTTTCGTTGTGTAACTAATTTGAAAGGAACATTAATTCTACGTTATTTTGGGAATAACACCATACTCAATACATTTGGGTTTGAATTCTGAAAAAAAGTCACCTGTGAGCAGGGCTAAATTACCTTAGTTACAAGCATGACAATTTTTTTTCCCTTGTATGCGCTATACAATGTTTAACCATTATTGCTACTAACAGAGCTTACCATTGGTGAATTGCATGGCCATTCCTCCTTATCACAGAATCACAGAATGGTCAGATTTGGAAGGGACCTCTGTGGGTCATCTAGTCCAACCCCCCTGCCGAAGTAGGGTCACCTACAGCAGGCTGCACAGGGTCTTCTCCAGGCGGGTCTTGAATATCTCCAGAGAAGGAGACTCCACAACCTCACTGGGCAACCTGTTCCAGTGCTCCATCACCCTCAGAGTGAAGAAATTCTTCCTCATGTTCAGACGGAACTTCCTCTGCTTCAGTTTGTGCCCATTGCCCCTTGTCCTGTCGCTGGGCACCAC
>Ga0065711_1031315_pt1 | contig 29998 bp, 11 predicted proteins | sample Hoacrofraction12_FD_59098 | JGI IMG/M metagenome (GOLD analysis project Ga0065711, IMG submission 59098) | Hoatzin crop microbial communities from Cojedes, Venezuela - Epithelial fraction 12 v2 (version 2) | ecosystem: Host-associated > Birds > Digestive system > Esophagus > Crop | place...
TCAAGACCCGCCTGGACAAGGTCCTGTGCAGCCTGCTGTAGGTGACCCTGCTTCGGCAGGAGGGTTGGACTAGATGACCCACAGAGGTCCCTTCCAGCCCCTACTATTCTGTGATTCTGTGATTCTGTGACAAATGTTATTTGGATGTGGTCTTGGTTGGTGCATAGGATGTAGCTAAAGAGATGCCAGTGTGTGGCCAGTCTGTAATAATGTCCACAACGCAATAAGATTTAACATGGTAGTAGGAGAGAGCAAGCCTCATAAATCTATTCAATTACTAGAAAGCAACTATGTAAAAGGAGGTAATTAGTAAAAAAAATCTAAAAGAAGTCCAGAAATGAAGAATACTGTATTAGAAGACCAGATAAAATGCATACCACAATTCAAAATTTTATCAAATAGATCAAACTTTTGCTTTAACATATGGATCAATATAAAATTGAAGTCAGCTAATATAGGGAAAATGTTGGCATTTTAAAAAATTGAAAGGTCACCTAAAAGAGAAGAAAAAATGTGAACAGGGTATTAAAAGGGCTTACAAAAATATTTGAAAAGCATTTTGCAAAAGATGCTCAAACCAATAGTAAAAGACTCTTCAAATGCATAAAAGCAGTAACTCACCTAGAAAACCTAGCTTCATGGCAAGGGTATTAAAGCACACTCCGGGATGACAAAGATGTAAGAGAAAATCTCTGTGAATTCTTTGTGTTGCTTGGCTCCTGGAGGTGCTGGAGAGATTCCCATAACTTTATTGCAATCAGAAGATCATTCTGAAGTAAATAATATTAGAGAAAATAGGTAAGTTAGATGTTGATAGATAATCAGGACTGAACTACATTCACGTTGGAGTGTTGAAGGAATCCATGACAAAAACACGGCAAAAGATACTGCAGACTAAAGAAAAAACTTCTGAGTGTAGTGGGTAACAACCTCTGGAACTTGCTACCACAGACTTTCATGGAGGCAGGCAGCATGAGCAGGTTCAGAAAGGGACTGGACAAGTTCAGGGCCGATAAGATTGTAGATGGATACTAAAGGGATTATGCATCCCCTAGTACCTGTTACTAGTCAAGACATTGTGGATGCTAGAGAGTTATGACAAGAACAAATTGCCGTTAGTAGCCAGACTTGAGTATTCTCCCTAAATAACATCTCCTACTGCTACTGTTGAGACCAGACTTTGGACTAAACAGACTATTCATTTGACGCAGCAGGGTATTTATTAAGTTTTTTGTTTTCCTTAAACGCTTTCATTGAGTTTGTTTTTTTTAATATTTAGGTTTTTATTGCAAGTCTCTCAAAATATCTGATTGAGAGCAGTATTTTGTAGATAGTCACTTATTTATGTACAAATATAGCAAGGTACTTTTGTGATATAACTGATAATGAGTGTAATAAGCTACTGGAATTTTAAAATATTGCTATTAAGTGTATAAATATTGCTATTAAGTGTATAATAGTTAATTATCCACCAAGGTTTAAGAAAATATTTATTAAACTCAAAGACAAAAAGAACTTCTTTAAATTCTGATGACTATTTACATTTAAAAACTTCCTTTAAGAAGCAAAGCTAACTAAAATTATTTTGAGGCCTGAGAGGTCTTTACATAAAGCTTATGTTTATTCATAAAAATAAAAAATACATTTTCAACTCTTATGATGGAATTAAAGTAATATAACAGAAAGTGAATTATTCAAAGGAAATAGACAGACTTATTTGATATTCCAATAAATTTCTGTCCAAAAAAAAGCAATTACTGTATAGCTATATAGGCCTCGGGAATAGCATGCTAGTGGTCTGTCCGCGCTATCAACATAGTCTATGCAGGTATGAGAATCTGTGAACTACTGAGACTATTATTAGAGTCCATCCATGCCCCAGAAGGAAGCATAACTTTCACCTTGGAGGCCACACAGAGTTGTATATCTTTATGAAGTAAGACACCAAAGGAGAAAGACTCTTGTCTGAGCATTTCATCTTAAGTTAGTCTATTTGTTTCATGTATTTAAACAAAAAATCATGGGCAATAATAAGAAAAATCAAGAACAGCACAAACTAACTGCTCAGCCCTACCTGTTCTTGCAGTGTGATAATATCACCAAGGCTCCAACAGCATTAAGGAAATAGAGGTTTGCCAAAGCATTGCCAAGAGATTTTGTTATTTTTTAGTAGATGGAGTTTTGAATACTATTTTTAAGTATGGATACCTCTTTTTTGACTAATCAAAGTATTCCTGGAAATGAGTCATAAATTGATCCTTGTAATCACAGAAAATACAAAGGATTTTATTAATTTGCATTCTTCAAGGTGGCTGCTTCAACAGCCTCTTATAAACAAGAGATGAAACTGTTTAATTTGATTTCATAGCATCATTAATATTTTTGTCTTTGCCCATCTATAACAAACCTAGCGTAGTTAGAAAAACCAGCCTACTATTAAACCTGTTTTCCTACCCATACATCGGTTGGTTCCATGACACGGGACTCATTCTGGCTGGAGAATAAAATGGTTTGGTACTTTCTTAACTTGAAGATACAGCATCTAATAAATATTCTCACAGCAGACATCTCTGAAAAGTGTCTAAATGAAGAGATACAGGAAAAACTGTGGATACCCTTCTTTTTGCCTGCTTCCACTCTCATTATTTCATTTTTATTTTCTTTTTGTTCCTTCTTTTAATAAAAAGCAGGTAGTAATCACAATTATTTTCCCTGTACTTATTGCATCATTGAAGGCATAACAACAGTTTCAGGTGATTAGTATGGGTACCAGCATATCACAAGTTAATGCTAGGAAAAGTAGTAAGATCTACCCTTCATCTCCTCTCTATTTAGTTACTGTAGCTTGCACATTTTTGATAATTGGCAAGTGAAAATAATTAGCATTCTGTACGTTCAAACAAGCCTTTCTGTCCCACCCTGTACGTAAATGCAAAATATTATCTGAGGTACATTTATATATGGTTAGCATTTTTATGTACTTCATGAAATTGTAATGATGTATATTCATAGCAAACTTAATCAGCCATAATTAATTTAAGGGCTCTGATCTGACACTGTATGTAATGATAATATGTTTAATGATTGTGTTCTGGTAATTTTTGTTTAATCCTTGCTACTTATTTCTCGTTCCTTACTGTGCCGAATCTTCTTTTCTTTCTTTTTTCTTTTCTTTTTTTCCTTCCTATGCCATTCTTAATTCTTTTTGCTGGTTTTATCTGCAAACATCTGTTTGGCATCTTTTACATACCAAACATTGCAGTTAACAAATTTATTCATTTTTAAGGCAAAAATAGAACCTCTTTGCTTTTGGGTACTCTGAAGCAACATACATGCTCTAGTCTACACTGAATAAATACACATCTTGTAAAGACACTCATGTATGGTTTCTTGTGTAATCATAACTTTACTTTTCTTCTTCTAAATGAAATCAGATTACTATATAATTGGCAATAATTTATAACGGAACTGTATCTTTCTGCTATTATAACTCTAAAGCAAAAATTTTAGACCAGAAAAAAAGTAAGGACCTTACATCAGTGAAAAAATAGCTGATAATCTGGACAGTGGACACAGTGAAGACAATGAAGCAGTTCAGTAAGTCCTAAGTCCTCTCAGAACCTCAAAACATTTCATAAAGAAATACTGCACCTGAGTATATATAATATACAAGTTTATACAGCGTGTACAGATATACTGTCTGACTTAAATTATTTCTTCTAAAAGTACAGTAGATTATAGAATTAGAAAATTAAATTAAAAATTAAAGGTCAGATGCAATGCCAAGAAATTTAATTCTGAAGGTTGAATTTTGAACATACTTCTTGAATAAATATCCCAGAACCTGCTAAATTTAAAACTCAGCAGGATGTCAACAATCTTAAAAGACTCACTTTACAGTATCATACTTGCACTACAGTAACTTACATTTAATCTTTGAGAGACCTTCAAATTTTAATTTCCTTATCCCAGACAAGGCCTTAATAGTATATACAAATATGTTTGTCATTAACAAATGTGAAATATGAATACTTGCTGTGATCTCAGTTAATAGATATGACTAATCAAAATTTATTTGTGACAGATTGAGCTTCTTGGCTTAACAAAAGCAGTATACCAAATATATTAAAAATAACGCTATAACTTCAGATATATGTGTAAATTAGTCTCAATTCAAGACGAGCAAACCAGAACATATTCATCAATTATGGGCTTATGCGGTAGTTCATTTTCATTGCAACTTTATATCTTGAGTGCACCTGATGTTTGCATTTCCTAAAAAGAAAAAGATGAAAGACAAAAATATACCGTAAGTATAGTAGAGCCACATCTTCTGGCAGTTTTAAACTGGCAGAGATCCATTGAGAAAACAATGTCAATACATAACAGCACTGTAAATCAGTTGAGCAATAAAGATTTTCAAGTAAAGCCAATAAAACACAATACAATTGTGTTTTAGTTTATAACCCTTTTCTAGTTTGATATGCTTAACAAACATTATAAAACTAACACTCCTGAAGCACAGCAGAAATATTGACTGGCAACATACTTTATATATTGCATGTTTAATTGATGGCTGCTGTGCATAAAATTAAAGTCATTTTTCTTCCAAACTCCTAGTATACTTTTATCATTAACATTAGAAATCTACTATACAGCTTCGTAGGTTACACAGAGTGGAAACAGATAAAGCAGGAAACTTTTAATGTTACACAATGATCGAATTTGGTTTGCACATTGTGAAACAATTCAATTTACTAGATTGGCACTAGTTTTCTATCATTTGATCTGGTGATTACACATCATTTGCAGTCAGCAGTTCAACTTGTGAAATGATGAGTACAGCTACATTTTAATCTAAGCAATTAGAAAACAATGACATAGGAAAATGTTAATCACAGTTCATTAGGTCTTCCAGTTCTAAGAATGGTCCTGTGAAAATGCCAAAAGGCAACTACAAAATAGCCAACCTAGCAATCACCTGAAGGAAAGAAAGTTAAATATAGACGTATTCTTTCTTCCTAAAGCTCCTAAAACAAGATCTCCCAGTGCTCAAATCAACACCATAAGACTTCAACTGTTTGGATAGCAGGGTATAGTCGAGCAGGCAGCTCTAGTCCCAAATGCAAAATTACATCCTGAACACAGAGCAGACTATAGGCTTGCCCTTTGGACGTGTGGAAACAAATGGGTTTGCGGTGCACCTCTACAACTACTTAATCAGACAAAACAGTCAGCTCCTCAAGCAGAGGAAATGCCCAAAAGATGAGGAGGAAAACAAAGAGAAATAAGTATTTTTAAAAAGATCAGAGATCATTCTGAAGCAAAAATATAGGGCATGTAAGTATAGTACAGTAGGTGTATAGATTAGACTATTAGCGGTACACAAGCAATGAAAAGTGTTACAGAACTCATCTACTATAAAATCACTCATTTTGTTCTAAGAATATGTCATAGCTGTCTGATGAAGAAGTCAATTCAAAGAATGTCTTGAATAATGAGGCTATTTTGGATTAAAATCTAACAGCATGGGGTTTGCTTCAAGTCCAGCATACTAAATAACCTGTACAGTTCCCTGTGTAAGTCTTCAGATGATACACAAAACAAACTTGCAGAAGGTATGGTTACTTGTCCTCTGCAATCACAGCTGATGGTACTGAAGAAAAGGAATCTTTTTCATTTCTCTGTCAAATGTATGTATCTGCTTGGCCTGTTGTTCTAGATTTATGTTTTTTAAAAACCAGGTTTAAAGCAGAATGTGGGAGCCTAGTTAGAACATGAAAGATATGATCAAAGACTAGTGATAACAAGGTCTGTCAGTTGAGAAAACTAACTGAGAAAAAAATACAAGCAGACCTAATTTTCCCAGTCAGCACTTTTGCATAATTGCAGCAAAACTGTATTTCACAGAAGCTCTGATAAGGTTTCTAAGATAGTGTCTTAAATCTGTCAGGGAGTAAAGATTCGCTTTCTTTAGGTAAGTTTCTCAGGTTATTTAATTCTATTAGAAATGAGCTGAAACTTATTTAACCCATATTTACGTAGTCTTTTATAAAAGCTGGATCTTCTTGTTGTTAAATGCTTAAAAAATAGTAAAGGTGATGAAGGTAGGAACAGTTCTGTCTTTTATATACTGTGGGTGTCCTGGAACACAGAAGGCATCCTCCCGTTTGCCCAGCAATATGCGAAGCGATTGTGCTCAATAAATATTTTGAACTAGTTATGTTTGAATGCTCGGTTGATAGAAAGCCAGTTCCTGTCACAGACTGTATGGAACACTTATTGTAGTCACATAAAGCCAGTGGCTGGGTTTTTTTTCCCCCTTCAGTTTCTCTGTCAGTAACACAACTTGTTCAGACAGCGCTGCAAATCCTTCAGGGATCTAGGTGTCCCATTCCAACAAGCAAGGCTGAGAAGTTATCGCACTTACAAAGCGATAAAATATGTTGTGGAGTGTGAGATGCTTCATAATAAGTGGATAATTTTCTGAACAGAATTTAAAAAGCCATTGTTTTAATGAGTCACTGATGCCCTCCCTCTCTAGATTAAATCTTGTCAGGAATGGAGCAACAGTCAACAGGAAAGCTAGGGCAAAGCTTTGCTCTGAGACTACTGAAATTCCTTGCAAGTAGATTTCTTGTTTTGGGTCAGAAAGTAAGATTATGCTCACAGCTGCAAATATGATACAGGCTAAGGAATATCTTTTTCTAGTCTCTGCATCAAGTTCCTTATCTGGGCACTGAGTCTGATCCAGCTTCTGATGAGAGGTGCAGGACTGTTTGAGCTGACCTAAACATCTTTGATGTTAGGCACTTACGAGAATAAGCAGGGATTTAACCGTGTTATTGGGAGTGACAGTATCTCATACAGTGGTTTGCATGGATTTCAGTTACTTTTCAAGGTACCTTTAGGGGATAAGAGTTCCAGTGAATCAGGACAGCTTACTGCACCAGAATACCTTGCTCACAGCACCTGGCCATACTTCTCTAATTCAGTGTCTCAGAGCAAAATTAGTCCTCACTTACTGTGCTTGGCCAGTGGTCTAATATAATCCACAGTCAAAAGATAATCAAAAAGAGGAAATGCCATGTGACAAATGTAATTTCTTTCTGTACTGCAATAGTTTACAGTTAGTGATTGCTGCTATTTGTTCTGTTACAACTTTGAGTAAATGTTCATATTCATTAAAATATGAACATACAGGGCTTACTTCCATTCTTAGGACTACACAAACTTAACATAAAGAAAGAAAAATATCCTATGTCCAGGAGGCTCTCAACATCTGCTGTTTATAAGCACAGCTTTCTCAGAATACTCTTGCTTCTCTACAGTACATGCTGGAATTGATAATCAGGTTTTACTTTTAAAAAGTGGGAGAGCCTAACTCAAACAAAAAAATTACATCTTACCTAGCCTGACTCTCAAGAGCTGGTTTTGTAAGGATTCCTTATGCCAACTTGACTAGCGCACCTTACATATTGCAATACATGTACACGTCCTAAATTAGTCTACTTAAAAATCCTGTGGAAATTCATTGCTCCCTGTATTTATAAGGAGTAGACTTCCAGCTGTGGCCAATGTGCCCAACATAAGGCACATGCATACAAGCTTGTTTTAATCACCTTACTCAGATGTCGTTTCAGATGTTAGTTTCCCTATGAAATGACAGTCTTCTCTGTCCTGTAAAAGTGGCTTTTTAGTTCGTTGCCTACAGAGTCCTAAGCTCCCAATGTAAGTAACTAAGATGGATACATAAATGTAGGTGATAATGATCCAAAAGTCTGCCTCTAATAATGCAAGCTATTGCTTAGTGAGAATCTTTCTTCACATAATTCCCTGATGTTTTCATAGGCTGAGATACTTATTTTAAACACCAGAGTAGTCTAAATATATCAGTGGACACAGATGTTTTCCATTCTACACATCTTCTGCAGGCTTTATTAAATTGTCTGTAACTAAACAGTAGGACTGAGCCTCCTAGTTGTGTTGCGCTTTTTGTTTGCTTGTTCTGATTGGCATATCTACATGGTGTGCCTCAGTTAGACATGCTTTGGGCAAACCCTGCAACACAGGGAATCCTGATGTGCTCCTCCACAATTACTTTCCATTTGCTATACACTATGGAGGAAATTTCAGGGCTGAGAATTCATATCCCAGTATGCACAATGACTATATTTTTCCATATAATAATTATGAAGCCTTTATGAGCATCATAATCCTGTTTTGTACAAAGCCCTAATTAAAATAAAAGCTTCCTGTTGGCTCATAACTGGCTTGTGATCTCCTCACATACCCATCAACTTGCCTTCTGTATTTTGCTTTTATTTGCCCCTTCTTGCACATTCTGCTTTGCCAATAGATGCCACTGGTAACTTGCCAAATTGCTGCTTAGAAAATGAATTTACATTTTCCAAATGATGTGTTAGGTTTCTGTAATGCCTTAAATAGACAAACATTTGAAAAAAGTCTCAGCAACACATTCTTATAATTTCCTGCCTAATGAGGTAATTTCATGGTCAGCTGAGAAAATACAAGGGATTTGGATGCAAATAAGCTCTTTGTTATTTACATAACTAAACTCCGTGGTCCTCTTTTTCATGTAATGCCTGAAGTTATGCAGGGATAAAAAAGAAAGGCAATATATTTCAGGGGAAATATGCTTATCTCTAAGCATCTTTCCAATGTGATGACCTCTTGTACATGGAAGAAAAGGAAAGCTCATTTACCAATAAGAATATTTTATCTATATAAATCACTCTATACACTGTATTACTTGTAAATTTACAAACTTGGATATGAACATCATCAGATGGAGTAAAGCCATACCAATTATAGGAAGATTGGGACTGTAATAAATTTGCTGGGAAATGTTAAAATGAGAAATAAAAAATTTTGGTTCCTCATAATGAATGCAATTATTTATGTCCTGATTTGATACGACCAAAAATCACTGATAAGGAGGTTATTCAAGGTCGGAAAATTCAAAGATTATTTTCTTATTTTGTTGTTTAGAAGCCACTCATTTTTGGATCAGGAAAACCAGTTCTGACAGCTTGTCAGTCCAAATACTCTAGGTAAAGAAATTTGATTTCTCTTTTGTCATTTTGACAGGAAAATGATTTTTTGTTGTTCTCAAAGTCCTACTCTACTGAGTTGAATAGCATAAAACATGAAGATTGGAGTGAAACACTTCATAATGGGAAACAATGGTTATTTCTTTGTCAAAACAAACTGGGCAGAAACATCTTTATGTCACTTGCTCAGATGACTGGAGATATGCTGATGCTTTAAATGCATCTTTATAGGTATGTCAGAATGTCTTTTCTCTCTTAAAACTTTACTGCTCAGTTTTAACTGCAGTAGCTTTGAGCAATGTCAATATGGATGAACACGAATCATCCATGTATGTGACCCATGTGTATGTCCCAGTGAAAGATTATATCACAGATACAGACTGATAATGAACCTGAATGAATAAGACAAGCCAAAAAATAATGCAGGATTTTACAGCGAGTAGAACAGAGACATACTCTCAAAACTGGACCACCCTGCTATGGCCTTCTCTTCCCACTTTCTGTGTGTTCCTCCCCTTTTGGACTTTTCATCCTTGCTGCCATATACCACCAGTGCAGCAACTGGTGTAAGCAGACGTCTCAGACCCAAATGACGCAAAGGATCTCTTTAGGGGTAGGACAAGTCAATGGAGCTCTTATGGCATGTCGTCCTGCTCGGTTATAATTTGGTACAGGCTGGGTGACACAGTGTGTTTCATTAATCAGAAATGCTTTGACATTCCATCAGTTTACTATCTTTGCCAGTTTTCCCAGTTCTGCAATTGATAAATCAGGCAAACAACATTTCTGCCAGTTTCAGTAACTGTTATACATGTCCAAATTCTGTATTAAATTTGTCTGTCTACAGTCAGCAAATTCATCCTAGCTGGAATTCTTTCTGCATCTGTATTACCATTAAAAATCAGGTTTTGAAATTGGAATATATTCTGTTTCTTGCATGTAAACCAGACATTTTCAATGGTAGAACAGTTTTAAATAAGGGTCAATGAGCTGCTTTTAAACAGTTTTAAAATACTGCTAAATAGATCAGTTTTTTTAACAGTTAAACTGAGTTCCTCAGAAGAGAATTCATTTAATTTTCCATCAGCTGTTGGCTCAAATGGTGAAAAGCCATCAAAGTAAAGATTAAAGCAGAAACTTTATCACTTTACAGAGTGGAATTATACACTCTGTTCTGAACCAAAGACAAGTTAACACACACATATACATTCCCATTAAGCATGTATAATATCTTATCAATACATAAAAACTCACTGGACCTGTTGTAAGTATACTTGTCTTGTACCTGTAAGGCACTGATTCGCTGCTGTCTTGTACTTTGTGTAGATACTTGTTCCAGTGCCAACTGGCTTAGAACTGTATTGGATTTGATGGATGAGCTTTCTCTGCAGCAGCTCTTTCCAGATTACCAAGACATCTTTGATCTTTGTTGTTATGTACCTGGTCAGCAAAAGACAAGCATCAGCAAGACACAACTTTCTTAGACTTTGTAGCTGATGCTACATTTTAGAAAATGGTATCTGTTACGTCTGGTTTCATTCAGATAGCTGCTTCCTGATGCCTTCCTCAGTAGTTAGATGTGATGTTAGTTTAGGCAAGCCCACAGACCCAATATCCTGCAATTTCTGGATGCCTGCAGCATAAAGGAAGGCAAACGCAGCTTTTTTCCTGGATGGATTAGAAAATATTGTTTAATTGGACTTTTGATGCAAAACAAGCAATGTTCAGTAACAATTCAGTCCTACATTAAAGCAAGATGAAGACTTATTACAGACATTTCTGGTGACATGTTGGCTGTAGCATGATTTTGCTGAAGAATGGGAACAGAGGTTGTTTTCTGAGTTTTTTTGAAATTAAATTATAAAAGTACAGACTGTACTAGACATTGTACAGCAAAACAGCTTAGCACAATCTAATGATCATGGGAAGCACAGCTGTCTAAGATAATTAAGAAAATCCTAGCAGATCTGCAGCATGGTCAGTCTAATGCATGGTCAGGACATTGCAGTGATGCGTCTGAAGGCTGATCGTGTTTGCACTCCTGTCCTCATATTTTCCATCTACACAGTAACCAGGAAGCAGAAGACTTTATTAGAAAGTTGGAAATCAAATTGTGTCTGTTCCCCTGTTTTCTAGTAATATAGCACCAATATGAGACATAATGCTTTCTAGACTCCTGCTTTCCCCTAATTTTTTGTAATACCAGCTCTCACTCTATAACATAATAGGGAACTACACCATTTTTACTTCACTAGTAGGCTTCTGTGAATTTCTCTCATCATTGAATGAATTTGCAGTGTGTTCACTATAAGTAATAAAAGAAGTACTTTTATATATCAAACTACTTGAAATAGCTTAATTGTAGATTTACTTTTATTTAAACATAATAATATGTTAGGCCTGTAACTAGCGGTGTCCCCCAGGGGTCAGTACTAGGCCCAGTCTTGTTCAACTTCTTCATCAATGACCTGGATGAAGAGTTAGAGTGCACCCTCAGCAAGTTTGCTAATGACACAAAACTGGGAGGAGTGGTGGATACACTAGCAGGCTGTGCTGCCATTCAGCGAGACCTGGACAGGCTGGAAAATTGGGCAGAAAGGAAACTGATGAGGTTCAACAAAGGCAACTGCAGTGTCCTGCACCTCGGGAGGAATAACCCCATGCACCAGTACATGCTTGAGGTGGGCCTGCTGGAGAGCAGCTCTGAGGAGAGGGACGTGGGAGTGCTGGTGGATGACAGGTTGACCATGAGCCAGCAGTGTGTCCTGGCTGCCAAGAAGGCCAATGGGATCCTGGGGTGCATTAAGAGGAGTGTGGCCAGTAGGTCGAGGGAGGTTCTCCTTCCCCTCTACTCAGCCCTAGTGAGGCCCCATGTGGAGTACTGTGTCCAGTTCTGGACTCTCCAGTTCGAGAAAGATGAGGAGCTACTGGAGAGAGTCCAGCAGAGGGCTGTGAGGATGGTGAGGGGACTGGAGCATCTCTTCTATGAGGAAAAGCTGAGGGAGCTGGGCTCGTTCAGCCTGAAGAAGAGAAGGCTGAGAGGGGACCTTATAAATGCTTATAAATATCTGAAGGATGGGTGTCAGGAGGATGGGGCCAGACTCTTTTCAGTGGTGCGCAGTGACAGGACAAGGGGCAACAGGCATAAACTGAAGCATAGGAAGTTCCGTCTGAACAGAAGGAAGAACTTCTTCCCTCTGAGGGTGATGGAGCACTGGAACAGGCTGCCCAGGGAGGTTGTGGAGTCTCCTGCTCTGGAGATATTCAAGACCCGCCTGGACAAGGTCCTTTGCAGCCTGCTGTAGGTGACCCTGCTTCGACAGGAGGTTTGGACTAGATGACCCACAGAGGTCCCTTCCAACCCCTACGATTCTGTGATTCTGTGATATGGAAGTACAATTACTAAAAAAAAGGTTCCTGTAACTCATTTCCATATCTTCTTATGAAGCCAAGCAAACATGTCATATTCTACTCACTAAAATTATGTTTTCAATGGTAACATCTATAGTTAGCAAGTCCATTCCTGCTCTTGCATAGAACTACAGTGTTAAGTGCCAATGACATTTATTTCACAGTATAATACACCAGGGAACTACTCTAGTTCTGTGGTATTTACTGGGAATTACTCTTCTTCAGTGGTGAAGGATTTAAATGCAGAAAGACTATGTATTGTGCCATATTAATGAACCAGATAAGGCTGGTACTAACTAGCTAATGTCATAAGATGTGATATATCAATAGAGTCCTCAAGGAAATTATGCATTTTCTTAATTTGAAACCTACTGTTTGAATTTAAAATATATAACTTATTCTAAGCTTTACAATGTCTGTGGTGTAGTGATTTTTTTCTGTTTTTCCAACTAGATCACTTTTATAATGCTAGAATAAAACAAGCCAAATCAATGGATTCATAATGGGAAGGCATGAATTTTTATACAGAGAGTGCTGGTATAAAGTAAAAATATAGCTAACAGACTTTTTTTTACTGGGTAGTTTTCTGAAACTCAGCATTTTTGGATGTGGAGCCTCTAACTCCACTGAAGTGTTGTGGTTTTTTTGTTTATATTGTGTATGCATTGCTCTGAAAGATTTTTTTTTTTTTTTTACTAGGACTAATATAACTTGTAAAAATACAGCTGGAGAACCAGCAAACACATTTGAATACATATGGTAAAATCTGTATGGTCACTTTCTGAAATATTAATCTCTTAAAGCCTGTCGGGATAGTTGAAAGCAAAGAGATAACTCAGTCTGCAGCATGAACTATATTTTCATTTTTTTCTAACATAAGGAGACACAGTGCTGTAAGTCAGATAGATATACAACAAAAATGTTGAACTATTGTTTATTGTAATCAAATACAAGGTCACCTATTTCATAAGTGGGTCTTATCCACAGTTATGGACAGAATCCAAGAAACTTGATCAGTGTTTTATTATTTACTGTTTGCTGTTTATTAAAGAACACTTGTATAGAGGTGGAAGGTTACCTCAGCTTTTTACATTTGTACTGTAGGATATGTTCCCTGTCTGGGAGATACTGCAGCTTAACAGATGTCTCCCAGATGGTCATCTGAACAAAGTCATACACAGAAGTCAGGTCAGCAACTTTGGAAATAAAATCCAACTCACAGGAAACATTTATAGTTGATTCAGCATGCAGCAATATGACCTTTATTAATGTTTAAGGAAAAACAAGAGAAAAATTTTACATACTTAGAACAGAAAACTTTTGGTAAAAATATCCAGGAAACTTTTAGTTTGGTACTCTTGAGGCCTACCCAAAGTAAAAAAAACCAAAGAAATTAAAAGTTTAACATACTTAGAATAGTAAGCTTTTTGGTAAAAATATTAGTGAAACTTTTAGTTTGCTGTTCCTGAGCCCCATTCAGTGTAAAAAAAAAAAAAAAACTCGTAAATACCATATCATCACCTCTGTTCAAAACAGATGCATTAAATGGATTGCAGAAAACTTTTGAATTGGAAAAATAAAAATACATCATCTTTTACATACTCTAAGTGCCTGCCCATAATTCTCCAATTATTTCTCTAAAAGCCGTTCAAGCCATCTGGAGTTCTGACACACAATGTCCTATCAATTAATAGCCAAAGAATCATCCTTCTTCATGAGTGGAAGCAGAGGCTTACAGCATGAGTACAGCATATGAATTATCAACTTTAATACAAAATTGAAACAACTACCAAGGGACAAATGACATGGAAAATATTTTATCTCAGAACAGCTCTGTCTGCTTTTTAGCATATAGACACCTCATATATGCACTCTGCAAACACCATATTCAAAATGAAAATAAATATTAATATTCATAGTTATCTATTTGAAGGGTTATTTGCAAAGTCTAACATTATGATCCTGAAAGCCAATGTAGAAAAAAGCTACTAACTTAAAAGTGGTCTGCGTGACCCCTGGTGGGGTTGCACATCTCTTGTAGGACAGGGAAGCTTGTCTTGCAGCAGAAGCACCTCAGGCACATGCCTAAAGTTAAACAATTCTGCTCTTGTTGGGTTAGCTTTCAGCCAGATCAGCAAACAGAAACGTGGTAAAACCATATCAGCAGTCTGCCAGGACAGGGATGACAGCAGAATATGTAGCCTAGGGTGGAGGCACTGCCACTTCTGACAGCAGCATTAGTCAGCTTAATTTGATCATGACACTGTCACCCTTTCTTGCCAACCTGCTAAAACAATCATCCAAATTGCATTAGAGTATTTCCAGATAATACACTGGAACTCTCCTTTCAACATCAGCGATCTGGACAGACTATTTATTATGACATTTCCTTTACTCTGCTTTGGATTGCATAGGAAATTTATATTTCTGTCCTGGCAGCTGTGTCTCTAAAATATATTTGCCCTAAATTTACACATTTCAGGTCCAGTTCCACTGTCATTACATGACCTCACTGGGAATACTGACTGACTGAGGAGTGAAGTCTTCAGTTTTCAATGATATGCTTGTAATGTACACAAAGAAGACATGAAAGAAAGATGACTAAAACTTGCACTTGTATGTGGTTTCAGTTACGAATATAATCTTTGTTTCAATGCCATTTGATATGTGCTCCATTTTTTGGGATGCTTTCAGGCATTCTTGCTGTACACCAAATTGATTTTAAATTGGCTAGAGTGGTACCTACTAATGCCTAATGTAAAATTGTTAAAAAATGGATTTTCACATCCTGAGGGTAGATGGTTCTAAATCCATTTTAAAGGATGTAAATCCATTTTAAAGGATTTACAAATGTCAAGGTCACTGTAGCTTTTTACTTATCGAAGTCAGTTTGGGAAGTAGAACATGTTTTCCTGAAGCTATTACATCTTTTTGCAACAGAATTTTTGAATAGAAATTTACCTTTGATGTTAAAACATTCTATAAAATAGAAAGGAAAAGAAAATAAGTTTACTTCTTCACAGCAGAACCGTGACTCAGGAGCTTGGCTATGTTATATCAGTTTTAATTAATATTTCTTAGCAGGAAAGTTGCTTGAAATTTAAAACAGATTTTTTAAAAATAAAACTGAATAACCTTTAGAAAAACTGAAATATTCCCTAATTAACTAAGGGTCATATTATTTTTGAATCTATTATCTTTAAGGGGCAAAGAGTTATTTGTACAGCATTAAAGTATAAGCATATTATTTAACCAAACAATGCAATACCAGTTCCATTTCCCCACTGTAGATTGAAACTTTATTCAGTTGGTCCACTTCAAGTATCCCTGAAATACTCGAACGTGCTGATTTCAGTACTCATGTAGAAAATACCTTCTTCTGAATTAGAAAAATTTCCTTTGCACAGAAAACATCAATTTAAAACTGCCTGCCAAACACCTCTTCAATTTATGCAGATGACATGACCTTTCTGCAAGACTAGAGTCAATCCAATATGTATCCACTCCAGACCATTCCTCAGTTCTACCTATTCTTACCTCCACCAAGTGCATTTAGCTGGACAGACCAGTGCTGCCTTTAAGAATGTGAAGGGACGCTTATTTTTCTATATTAAATGATCCAGTTATCTCACAATAAATGGTTTGAGAGTTACAGTTCAAAGCTCTAAATATGCCTCCAAGGTGGGTATAACTGACAATTCCAATCATGGCAGACACTAAACAACAGGAATGTTTAACAGCTGTCAAACCTTCCATCTATTTAAAAGTCTAACTGATTTGCACATATGGTCTTGATCTTGGTATTGGCCTTTGAGAGGGTACACAAATTTAAAAAGAAGCTTGAAGAAGTTAGCAACATGCAACTATTCACCAATGATCACTGAAAACATTAACCATGTAAGCTCTTAGTTAACACAGTTTGATGCAAAATGAAAAGCCTAATAATCTGTCTTTTAAACCACAAAATAAAGACACTTAACAGAAAGTGAATTTACTGTAAGGAAGATCCAGAAGAAGAAAATACTACAGAAAATTCAGAATTATGCATGTCTTCAGTGGCCACCTTGAGGAAGTGGCATAAACCACTGCAAGGAAAGTAAAAACAACATAATACTAGCACATACAGTTTTAGGAAAATAAGCTGTCTCACAAATGAGTAGATAAAAAAAAAATCATCTAAAGAAAAAGTGGATATAACTTATTACTAAAATACAGAAACAAAAGGAAGAGAAAGATTCCATCTGATCAAGTCATATGACATCAAAGATCTTTTTTCCCATTCCTTCCTTAACATGCCTCTTCTGCTTCCCTCTTTGTACAATATTTTTACAAAGCCTACCAGAAAAAATAGAAGTTAATAGATAAAAATATAAATTACTTCATTTTGTGAAGTTCTCCCTTCATGAAATTTCCTTCCAAAACTTCATAGATCATGTTTACACTGAATTCACCTGCAGTTCACGAAAACGCGTATAGAAAATATGCAGGAAGCAGTTCATTGCCATTACTACTCTCTAACCTCTATTAGCCTTTCCATTATTGCACCGAGTTGCAACTAGTCACATCCCTAGTGAGGCCCCATCTGGAGTACTCCGTCCAGTTCTGGGCTCCCCGGTTCAAGAAAGATGAGGAGCTACTGGAGGGAGTCCAGCGGAGGACTACAAGGATGGTGAGGGGACTGGAACATCTCTCCTACGAGGAGAGGCTGAGGGAGCTGGGCTTGTTCAGCCTGAAGAAGAGAAGGCTGAAAGGGGACCTTATAAATGCTTACAAATATCTGAAGGGTGGGTGTGAGGAGGATGGGGCCAAGCTCTTTTCAGTGGTGCCCAGTGACAGGACAAGGGGCAATGGGCACAAACTGAAGCACGGGAAGTTCCGTCTGAACGTGAGGAAGAATTTCTTCCCTCTGAGGGTGACGGAGCCCTGGAACAGGCTGCCCAGGGAGGTTGTGGAGTCTCCTGCTCTGGAGATATTCAAGACCCGCCTGAACAAGGTCCTTTGCAGCCTGCTGTAGGTGACCCTGCTTCGGCAGGAGGGTTGGACTAGATGACCCACAGAGGTCCCTTCCAACCCCTACTATTCTGTGATTCTGTGATTCCTCTTAAAATTTGTATGTGAACTTTGTCTCAGCAAACTTAATGCTGAATGAAGAGAAAGGAAAATTCCTGTGTTGTTTTCTGGGCCAAGACTCCAGAATGAGTAATGAGCTGGAAGAAATTTCTGCAGTAAATATAGTGTTCGACATGCTTCTTTCAGAGCAGACAAGAAGCTTCCTCCATTAATTGAAGCTTATGTGGAGTGTAAATAAGCATCTGCTGCTTTGCCCCTTCCATTGGGGGCTACAAAACCAGAAGCATTACTAGCAGACTTTGTGAAGCCCACGCAGACCTTGCTTGCCAAGTACTGCTGTGTATTTTCCACATTGATGAACTGATTTGCAAACAAAAGGGTTACATGTTTTAAAAACAAACCAAACAAAAAAAAAGACTGCAAAACAAAAATCCCCCAACAACACCTGACTATGGCCACACAGGGACAGTGTGTGGCTTTGCCTCAGCACAGCTGTTGGAAGTAGTGTCTCTGAGCAATAAGGAAGTTTCCTCCTATTACTCTTGTCACAGTGGCAGCTCTCATGAAAAAAAAAAAATCCCCCCAGTCTTCATTTTTGTGTCTTTCTGATCCAAGTGTTTTGCTGAATGTGAAATCATGTAGTTTTCTCCCACTAGGTGAAGAGACTGAGAGTGCTAGGTATTACTGCGGCACAAATTATTCTTCTATGACTATGATAGGAATCAAACCACAGCAGCCAGCATCTTTACAGTTCCAAATCTCCTTCCATTATCATTCTGACTGTCAAAATAGCTTTTTATCACCTCCTGACTGCCATGCTCCTAAGGCTGTGTTTGACAGTGCCTTGTTCCCATTTATTCCACCACTTCATTTCACTGCTGTCTCCCTATAGCAGACACCAAGGCTACTTTAGTACTAAAAAAGCCAGGAAGTTCTTTCTTCCTATTAAGTTGAAGAACTAAGAGTAGGAAATTCCAGTGGTTCCCTAGACCAGGATATGCCATAGGCACATTCTCCTTCAATGTATAGTGAATTTAGATTGCAGTTTTCCCAGTGGATTTCAAGTCTCAACTATATTGAATGCTTAGACCTCGATCCAGCCAGTAATTACTGAGATTAACGTGCTTACAGCTCATGCTTGAAGTGCTTTACTTGAGCTGCTGTGCTCAGCACCATGCATGTAGAAGCTTTTGGCAAAGTGAGCAAGCTATGTGTAACACTTGTTGCAACTACTAGGATGCAGTGAAACTGCATGGAGTGGTTTTGGCCTAAGGTAGCCTGGTCTGAAACATATTAACCTTATAGGAAAAAACGTCTAGTAAAATGATAATCTTTCACTTGAAATTTTCTGCTGGATCATTCTGAAGGCACACAGATGAAGGTATTGTGGTGGTTCGCTGTATAGATTTTATCAAGGTTACACTGCAAAAATACTGTTCTAAAAGTATAAAATGCTTTGTTTGCCCCACAGCTTTTTTTAACGAGTGTGCAAAAAGAAGAATGTTTGTCTCAATGGGAAAATTAATATTCAAATATCATCATATAAACACAAAAATAACTTGCTTTATAAAAGCCAGAAAAAGCCCAAGTGGACTTATGAGATTGTGCACATAAAAGCCTTCCAAAACAGTCATGCTCTTATTCAGTAGAATCAGAATAATAATGCACTAGACAAAAACTTTAATCAGGGTAGAACAAGAAGAACCTAGGGGGAAATACAGCCTTTTACGCTCACGTCTTAAATAAACCAGAGCTGTAAAACGACTTTTACAGACACTGCGCTGGAAAGAATTTAACCATTAGTGAATATTGCCTATGTTGCGTAGTTTGGATTAAGATAGCGTCCTTTCACTCTTCTCTGTCCCTCTTCTTAAATATGACCTGACTCCAACCTTAGTCTGACTCTGGCACCAGTATATAAAGTAGATGTACACAGCTAACATTAATGGCCGTTTGAGTTCTATTTATCAGTAACATTAGGTGAAATCCACTACGTTCCCACATGAAATTGTCATCCTCTTCTGTGATTTACACAAAGCCTTAGTGGTAAGTGAGCTGCTGTAATTCAAGTCAATAAATGTCCAGCTGACTTTTCAAAGGAATCAAAAAAAATTCTTTTTGCAGCAGGGAAGCTTCTTCCAGCCAATGAAGTTCTGCCAGAATAGAAACGGATATACCTACCAGCATCTAAAAATAGAGTTGAGACACAAAGAAAAACGATTAAAAAAAAATCACTCTCAAACAAAAGAGGAATCTGTTACAACCCAACACTCTTCAGGGTTTGGGAAATACATGGAATTATTTAAACAGAAATTCTGGTGATGAAGCCCCTTGTCTCAGTTTTAAACCTTACAGTTGTACACCAATGGTTTTAAGACCAGATAAAGTCCGTGTAGAATGCTGATAACCTTACTAATACTGAAGAAATACTTCATGCAGTACCTGGATATCAGTGGGACCATTCATGAAACAGGGTCTAAACTGCCTGCTCATGGGGTGGAAGAAGAAACACCAAGCGGCTTTCAGTCTTTGCTCTAGATGTGTGAGAAGCTAAGACTGGCTTAAGCCTGAAGCAAGCCTTACAGTTCTCTGTCATGCTGCCTTTTTAGAGTATGTTACTGCATGCACAATGCAACTGTGTAAGCATGCTCTGTAGATCTGAGGTCCCTAACACTGTCCATTACAGTGGCACAGAATTTTCAACAAATTTTAATGGCAAATATGTCACTTAAGGACATTTATTTCATGTACTTGTTGCCTATATAAGTATATAATGACTTTTTTGGAAGGCAGTTTTAGATGTCTTTGAAGGTGCCAGTAAGCTTATACCTGGAAGTAAAATGAGTAATAACCTACATTTTTAGCATAACTACTGCAACTTTGTGTCTTTTGCATAAGCTACCTCAAAGTAAATTAGCAATGACATACACCAAAACAAGAGTTAGCACACTTAGGTGGCAGGAGCTCAGTTTCAGTATGATTGTTAACGAGTTTGCAAAAAGGAAGCTCACTTTTAAAATGGATGTTGAATTATACCTCAACTCAGAGCCTGCTGTGGGTATAACAATGTCCCGGTGAAGCTGGCATTGTAGTGCGATGTAGCCATTTCCCAATAAGACCTCAGTGTGACTAGCAGATGCTATTTCACTGAGGGCAATATAGGCTTTATGTACTACTTATCTCTCAAAGAGTGTAATTTCCTTGCTGACGTATTGAAAATAGGATCCACATCTAATTTAGCTGGCAGAAGTATACTACATGCATGTCTAGAAGCGGGAAAGGCTGGTATTAAGCTAGTTCCAAACACCTTTTATGCTGGAACTGACAGTGGTTGACCTAGCTTACAGGCTGTTCTGAATTGTATAACCTGTTTTCATTCCTGCGCTGGTTTTGACATACAGGGATCACCTGAATGGAGCCATGCCTTTAACACTCCTATACAGGAGGCAGCTAGTTGAGTAAGTGTGCTTTGTCTGCTGCAATCAACTTTACTGTAGTTAACATTTCCCATAAGAAGATGGAAGAATTACTGCAGAAATTAAAGTGTTTGTAGGAGTTCAGACAAATGGCAAATGATGAAAAACAATTAGTTCACGTGAAGGAATGCTGTTATTTTGAAATCACTTTGAGAAGATTATCAGTAAAATGGTGTCACCTTTGAAAGTCTAATGGAGCTTTGGGATAAGAGACCCAGCAGTGTGGATCAAACCACTGCACTTCTTAATACAAAAGGGGGAAATGACTTATGGCAAGTGAAATCAGAACTAATGCTTATGGAAATAAGATCATCTTAATAATATAATCTCATTTTTTAGTAATAGTTGAAAAATAGAAATGTCACCCTTAATTCTAGATGCGGTTACAGCATAGAAAAATAAATTCTAATACTGAAACTAAAACCACCACTTTAATTATGTAGGACAGATAAACAGAATAAAATAGAAATATGAAGCTGAATTAAAGATATCAAATCTCAGTATACTTTCCACTTTTTGCAAAAATCTTTACCCAAAGCAGTCCACATCTGCATCTATGGAGAATATATACACGCACAGCATCTAGAATCATGTGAAATTCTCAGTATTAGCAGAAAGATCTACTACTGTGTGGTCTATATGGATTTGCGTAAAATATAACTAGTCTATATATGGTAACAGCTACAATGTGTGGAAGAACAAGAAAGAAAATACCAATTTTTCATATATGAAAATGCTGCTGAGTTCCATAAAATGAAAGAAAAACAACAAAATGTTAACAGTACAGTATCATTTGCAATTAAGAGTCACAGCATCATCTAGTGGTCAAATATGAAAAGCAGAATTCTAAGTGAATTATCCAGGGTTTTGGTACTTTATTCAGACAGAAAAATTAAAAGCATAAAGAAAATGGCTACTTACACTTCAGGAAGCATTGTACGCAAAGCCCAGAAAAGCAGTTACCTGACCTAAGTCTTTTTAAAGTATCTGCTTTCTCTTTTCTTTTCACGGAAATTTAATAAAGCACACTAACAGAGGAAACATCATGCAATCTTACTTACTTTTTCTTTGACTGTATTGAGAATGGAAATAAAATCCTCCACAAAATGTGCAAGTCAAGTGAAATGACATTTAGCAATAACTTTGCAGTCTCTTTGAGGTTATAATTGTGCTTACACTGTAGCTAACAAAATACAGCTCTTGTTCATGCCTGAAGCTTCTGTAACGTGTACATGATGCTAGCAGTAATAGGTATCTTGTCAGCGGTATTCTGGTCCTTCTGTGACCTTATCTAAGGCTGCTTTGATACACTACACTATTCATAGTAATATGAAGAAAGTTTCAGAAATGCCACCATGAAAAGCAAATCTTCCCCAGCAGTTTTGCCATTTATGTCTCAAAGCTGCTCTTGTAGTTTTTTTTTTCCTTAGTAACTATAGTATTTTGTCCTGAGGCTTCTAAAACTCTTAACAAACATCTTGCTAGCCTTGCATAGATCACAAGCAATTAGGCAGAAAAAGTATTTTTTGGGAACTGAATTTGAACAATATGTATTATTGCCTATACCTCTAATATTTTTGATCTACAGAGTTGTTGTTGTAATAATGACCTGGTAATATAGGATGTTACCCTGTAGGCCAGTAAATACAGTATTGCCATTACTAATAATGAGACACAGGCTTTCACTGAGAGTTGCAAAGTCTCAGGACTGAGGCATGTCAGACTTGCTTTACCTGAATTCATCTAGACCTGTCTGGAGCTTTGTCTTAATTTGTTTAGATGTAGCATTAATTTTTCGTATCAGGTGGCTATACCTGATTTCATTTACTTTTATTCGCCTCTATACTGAAAACTACATTTGACATAAACTGTAGTAACAAGTAGCCATTCTGTATAGAATGGAATGTTTATTACTCTAATGCAGAAATACAGGCCTAGTATGACAGCAAAGGCTTCAAAATCAATGAGGTGTACGGAGACATTTTTATCAACCTCTCAATTTGTCTGTAATTGTATGCAAACATACAAGAGTGGCTGTAGAAGCTTTTTAGTGACTGGAGTGCTACACAGTATTTGTAACCTGTATTTTGAAACTATCAAGGAAAAGCAAAAGCAGAGTGCACACAGGGAACCAGTCAAACAGCCCTGGCTGCACATTCTGCAGTTCTGCAAATCACTGCTTGTATAGTTACAGATCAGCTGTCTCAAATAGAGTTTGAGAGCTAAGATGGGACCTGTACTTTGAAATTATATTAGTCTTTCTTTGACACTTGTCCCAAGAATAAGGCTGAGTACCCTAGTGTTAGATATGGTTTGATACAGAGACAGACGTATTTGAGAACTGTGTAGTTTATCTTCCCGTGAAGTATTTTTGCTCTTCCACAGAGGAAATACATTTACTTACCAGCCAATTGATAGAATCTACTCTCCGCCATGATCCACAAATTGAGTTGTTCTGCTTTAAAGGATGCAATTGCAGAAACAGCAAAGTCAGCGCTGATACCATCCTAAAGAATAGCTAATGTGAATGGGTCAACATTTTTGACATTTTGACAAAATCCACATATCAAGATACAATTGGAATGCAATGAAACTTACGTATAGCTTTGAATGTCTTTGATTTCTTGTGCCAACCACTTGGTATACAAATTTTAAAATCACTAGACACTTTTACTTCTGAAGTGAGAGTAATGATGTCACCAAATCCCATAGGATGAATTAACTCTGATTCACAGGTAATAAATCTGGAATGGCAGTGTATAACAGAGTGTACGGGCTCTTCGTTTCAATATAAGGCAGAATATCTGAAAACTTATAGCCCAGTGATCTAGAAAGAAGTTGTACTTGCATATAAAGTATTGATGTATTTGGTGGAAAAAGACATTAAGTGTCTTACATAGAAGAATAGCACACAATAAGGCATTGGTCCTGAAGCTCATGCCCTGTGGGTAAAAAGAAACAGGCACTCAGCATATGCAGCGGTGTACTTTATGCTTTCACCTGAAAGGTTGTTGATACTTGTTTTAAGATATGAAATACATCACCTTAGCATTAGACATCTAACCTGAGAACTGACTTTGAAAACTGATGAAATGCAGCTTGTAGTTCCAACATATTGAGTGATCCGCTCCAACTTATTGAGTGAAAGGTAATTTGTTTGGATTGACACTCCACTGTTAAAATGTAGCACTTTTTATAATAAAGTGTTACACTGAACGGTTTCTTACTCCTATGCTGCAAGACATGCTTAAGCATGCAGATGCTGTTACAAAAATTAGTATTCGAACAAAGGTTTGGAGGAAAAGCAACCAGAACACTGGGAGAATTACACAAGGAAAGAAAGGTAAAAGGCACCACTGTTAGAACAAACTCTGTGAACTTTGTTTAAAAAGTAAAGAAATTATTATAACCTGCTGCTGAGGCTTCTCAGTGTGCAGGGATGCTTTCCTTATTCTGATACTGGAACTCCAGTTGCCACAGTCTGAATAATGTACTGAATATATAGACAGTAACAAAAGTCTTTCATGTGTTTCATTAAAGGTGGAAAAATCCCCAAGAAAAACAGATGTATCGTTTTTAAAAAATAAATGAGGAAAGCATTTTTTTTCTTCCCTTTAGTGAAGAGATTATTTTCCTTAAAAAAGTCTTTCCTGACAGCCTCTCAAATTGTATTAAAAGTTCTGACTTTTCTTTCTGGGGGAAGGAACTCGAATTAAGCTATTTGCAGTTGCTGCTGTTGTAATCTGAGGGGTTTTGTCTTGTGTCAGAAAAGGATGAAGGCAAAACCAGAAGAGTCAGTAATTCAGTTGTACAGTCTTTCTGTAGTGCTGACTTCAACCTGCAGTTTCATTAATGAAAGAATGTGACCCAATTATACAGTGTTATTTATTCTGTGGATTGTGCAACCAGTTTGGGGGGCCATTTAGAACTCTGTTTCTGGTGGCCTTTCTAGTCATAGCCATACAGGAGAGTTCCAAAATGTTACGTTGCCCTTGGAGATTCATTTAAGTATGTGGGTATACACTATTTTGTAGACAAGGTGAAACAAGCAATACTGTGTTGGGCTTATCTTCATGCTAACATGGCTACTTGTCCCCTCACTCAGAGCTTGCTTGTGTCCAGCCAACTGGAACACCTACTGGAGACAAGTAAAAATACCTAGAGGCATATTTTAAAAAAAATCAAAAAACCCAATACAACAAACTCAATAATGATAACAGCAAGGTCTGGAAATCCCACATTGCAGCTTTTCTTCAACATTTAGCCTCTTTCTGGTCTCACTTTATCAGAATGATGATCTAACAGCATCTTTGTGTATCTTAATTGCTCCAAGAAATAGCAGCATTGCTGCTTTCATAACAATGTTCACCTTTCCCTGTTTAAGGATGCAGACAAGCACTTTCCAAAAAATTATGAGCCTGCTAACTCATACTATGTAAAAGCAAACTCATCTATTTCAAGTGGATCCGTACATTGTTTTTATAAATTTAAATAAATCAGTTTATCATTCAATGTGTCGCTGATTTGCTGCTTTCATAAACAAATGCAAAGGACAGGCTGAGTTGGACTTCTGTTACTTTGGACAACTCTTAAGACCTGTAGCCACTGCTGATTTGATATCACTAATGGACAAATTTATGGGGTGGCTAATGGTGTGCAAAATATCAGGGTATTCTGCAAAGCTAGATTTCTTGATTTTTTTCAAACTTTTATTTCTTACCAACTCAATAAATTTTAATTTGGGAATTTAATCGGGAATTTGAAATTTTGTATTTGAAGCTACTACACATTTATACAAATACGGTTACTTCAAACTGGATAAAAGGGGAGGAAAAAAAAAATCACCAGGAGGTTAATTAAGGAGTGGAAAAGCTTGTCTGTGAAGGCTGTAGAATCTTCACCCTTAGGGCCTTTTGACACCAGGCTGGAGAGAGAAAGTCCCAAGTGATGTGGTTGGAATTCAGTGCTGACCTCACTTTGAGTAGGAGGCTGGACTAGAGAGCTTCACAAAAGTATCTCCTTCCTTTCTGACCTGAATGAGTCTGTAGTTCTCACTCTTACTGGTAATACTAAAACACTTGCTTTGAAATTTGTCTCTGTATAAGCAAAGAACTCCTAAGCCTAGAATTTCAACACAAAAACATGATGCATTTCTGTTGAGGAACCCTACTGTTCAAGTATCTACAAATATAACATCTTGGAAAGTAAAAAAAAGAAAGTAACACATTAGTCATCTACTTGGAATGTGGGGATGAGGGGGAGAGAAAGGAAAAAAACCCCTTGTGTTTGCTTTCTGCATTTTTGTTGTGGGTTTGCATGGCAAGGTTTTGGTAGCAGGGTGGGCTATAGGGGTGGCTTCTGTGAGAAGCTGCGAGAAGCTTCCCCCATGTCTGATAAAGCCAGTGCCAGCCAGCTCTAAGATGGACCCACCACTTGCCAAGGCCAAGCCAATCAGCAACGGTGGTAGCGCCTCTGTGACAACATATTTAAGAAGGGGAAAAACCTGCAGTGAAATGGCAGTCGAGAGAGAGGAGTGAGATGATGTGAAAGAAACAACCCTGTAGACACCAAGGTCAGTGAAGAAGGAGGGGGAGGAGATGCTCCAGGTGCTAGAGCAGAGATTCCTTTCAGCCCATAGAGAAGACCATGGTGAGGCAGGTTGTCCCCCTGCAGTCCATGGAGGTCCGCGGTAGAGCGGATCTCCACCTGCAGCCTGTCGAAAACCCCATGCCGGAGCAGGTGGATGCCTGAAGGAAGCTGTGAACCCGTGGGCAGCGCATGCTGGAGCTGGCTCCCAGCAAGACCTATGGACCTGTGGAGAGCAGCCCATGCCAGAGCAGGTTTCCTGGCAGGGCTTGTGACCCCGTGGGGGACCCACGCTGGAGCAGCCTGTTCCTGAAGGACTACACGCCATGGTAGGGACCCATGCTCAGGCAGTTTGTGAAGATCTGCAGCCCTTTGGAAGGACTCACATTGGAGTGAGTTTGTGGAGAACTGTCTCCCATGGGACGGACCTCATGTTGGAGCGGAGGAGAGTGTGAGGAGTCCTCCCCCTGAGGAGGAAGGAGCAGCAGAGACAATGTGTAATAAACGGAATGTAACCCCCATTCCCCGTCCCCCTGCACCGGTCGGGGGGAGGAGGGAGAGAAACGGGAGTGAAGTTGAGCCTGGGAAGAAGGGAGGGGTGGGGGGAAGGAGTTTTAAGATTAGTTTTATTTCTCATTGTCCTACTTGATTTGATTGGTGATAAATTAAACTCCCGTTTCTCCAGAAGTTCAATCTGTTTTGTCCGTGACAGTAATTGGTGAGTGATCTCTCCCTATCCTGATCTCGACCCTCGAGCCTTTCATCATATTTCCTCTCCCCTGTCCAGCTGAGGAGGGGGAGTGATAGAGCGGTTTGGTGGGCACCTGGCATTTATGCAGGCTAAACCAAAACAATCTTGGAAAAAAAACCCACACGTTTTTATGACCTTGACTTGCATGACACTCTGTTAAACCTCTGCTCTAGAGATGTTCAGCTTCGGGGGCCTGGTCCATCAGGGTGAACAGATTTAAAAAAAAAAATTTCTCTGAGGGGGATTCTGTGCTGAGAGGGACAGGTGGGTGAACAGCCATGAGATATTAGAGTTGTTTCCAATGAAATTGTTCTTGTCACTTTAGTGTTCAATGTCACTAAAAATACACATTTTTCTCAGCCTGCACTGACTGGAACTGAGAGCAGTGTTTCTTAGTTCTCAGAGGAAAACATATTTGAAGTTATATCATTATTTCACCATCTGGTGACTGATGTGCAGATTAAGAATTGGAATGTACTGAAGAGCTACAAGGGAAACGGAATTTTGGTTTGCCTCCATGTTTCACAGACCTGCTGCATAAAATGTTCTCCTATGTCATTACCCAGGAGTGAACTAAAAGTCAGGCCAATTTAAACAGGATGCAGCAGCACAGCCACCACAGACTTGCTTTTGCAATCCTGATGCTCCCATCTGCTACAACTGCGTGTTGACCAGCCTGTCCCAGAAAGTCTCCTGGACTTTATACAAACCACAAGCCACACACGGAACTTACTAGGCCAGCCAGTGTTACTTTTTAAGTTTCAACAGCCTCAGAAAAAACAGTACGACTAGTGTCATCAAGAGAGAAAGTATGCTGCCATATTTGCATACTGTGCCAAATCTTCCACCTGTTTCCAAGTTCATACTTCCTAGCCTACACTAACAACATCAAGAAAAATGCAGTAATGGATTCTGTAGAAATTGCTGCTAAAGTTCTGCTTTTCTTCTACATCCCTTTTGAACACCCTGTGCTTCCCTAGTCTTTTTTCCCAGCTCATTCCCAAACCCGTCTGGATGAACTTGGACTGTCATCTGATCTACTTGGTGAGACCACCGTGACCACCCACAATGGCTAGATCTTTCCCCAAATCTTCGGTGTTCAGTCACAAAATGAACATGGCCTAAGACCCTTCAGGTGTACTGCACATACAGTGCCAGGTCTATCATGACTCTTCAAGCACAGGAAGTGGCCTTGAGGACTTTATGGACTGAAGGCCTTATTTTTTCTATTGAACAATACAATAAACAATTATTCCCTATTCACCAGGTATACTGCACAGCCTACAAAGCATGTGTTCTCTGTAGCTGGCTTCGGTGCAGCCCAGAGCCTGGGTCTCCCTCAGTGCTCTTGCTGGCCAGGTCCTCTTGGACACCACGGCTCTGCACAGCAGCATCAGGCACTATGGCTCAGTCAGACCCACAGCCAGTGACAGGAGTTATCTACACAGGTGGTGCTTTTGCCAGCCAGTAACCAGCTAAGTACATGTGGTAAGACCTGAGATTTCATCAGTCAAGTTTGGTGGGTTTTTTTCCCTCTTTTGAGATCACAGCCTCTGGCCTCAGAAAACAGGCTGGCTCTGGATCAGTCTGTCTGGTTTCAGTAGGAGCTGGCTGGTAAGTGCCTCTGTACTCACTACTTACGCTGCTGAAGCCCCTCTCACGCCCATAATTACAGGTTGTAATTATGGCTGTGCTTGACCCATGCCGCTTGCCGTGGCCAGACACTTCGCAGCTGGATCCTGAAGCAGCACATTAACGTCTATGCCAGAAAAAGCTTAATACCTTGCTGTCCAGGTGAAGTGGCAGGAGGAAAAGAGAAGTCTCTTCAGCTAAAGGCTAATGAGAAGGGTATTTTGAAAGCAATGCAACTTCTTACAATTTAGTCTGAAGAAAAGCTCTTAAGTGTTAAGGAGGGGGGAGAAGGGAAGAGTCACCTTCCCTGTTGGAACAGGCTGCCCAGGGAAGTGGTGGAGTCACCATCCCTGGAGGTGTTCAAACAACGTGTGGATATGGCACTTCAGGACATGGTTTGGCAGGCATGGTGGTGTTGGGTTGACGGTTGGACTTGATGATCTTAGGGGTCTTTTCCAACCTTAACGATCCTATGATTCTTTCACATTTGACTAAAGCATCACCTGACAGAGGCACGGCCCTAAAGATCGGCTCACGGGCAGCCCACCACAGCGCTCACGGCAAGTCCGGGACCAGCGAGACGGAGGGGGCGGTCAGCTGAGGCGGTCAGCTCAGGCTACTGCTCCTCCGCCCAGAGGGACCGCAGAGCCGGCCCAACACCTCGCCGCGTCGCCCCTTTTCGCCCCTTTCCGCCCCGCGGCCGCCGGCGGATCCCCTTCACGGCGCCAGGGCCGGTCCGCACCGGCACGTCCCGAACCCGCAACCCCGCCGCGCCGGGACGACCGCCTCGGCGCGCGCTTCCCGTACTGCTCGCCGGCAGCCACCCACCCCTAAGCCCGGCCAGTCTCGCGAGACCTGAGGACCCAGCCCCCGCCTCAGCTCTCGCGCGATTTGTCCCCTTGCTTCCGGGTGCGCGCGGGTGGTGCTCTGGCGGTGCGCGCTGCGATGGCGGCGCCGGGCGCCGAGGGGCCCGTGGCGGCCGGCCTGGGGCTGGGTGC
>Ga0065711_1003064_pt1 | contig 29997 bp, 21 predicted proteins | sample Hoacrofraction12_FD_59098 | JGI IMG/M metagenome (GOLD analysis project Ga0065711, IMG submission 59098) | Hoatzin crop microbial communities from Cojedes, Venezuela - Epithelial fraction 12 v2 (version 2) | ecosystem: Host-associated > Birds > Digestive system > Esophagus > Crop | place...
CAGGAAGTTCCGTCTGAACATGAGGAAGAACTTCTTCCCTCTGAGGGTGATGGAGCCCTGGCACAGGCTGCCCAGGGAGGTTGTGGAGTCTCCTCCTGCTGTAGGTGACCCTGCTTCGGCGGGATGTTTGGACTAGATGACCCACAGAGGTCCCTTCCAACCCCTACCATTCTGTGATTCTGTGATTCTGTGGCTGTGTATCTGTGACGTTTCCATACTCCGTCAAACAGCACCAAGTCTGTTTGTGGTTAGAGGTGAGCAGGTATTAGTTAACTGCTGTGCTCTGGAATTGGCATGTAATGGAGGATTCACTTTTTAATGCTTTTACTTTGGTAAATGTAAACTCTTAACCATACTCTCGCCACTAGTAGCCAGGTGTTTCAGAGCAATGAAATAAGTTACATAAACCATAAGTTACATGATCGAGACAAGAAATTTATTCCTTACCAAGTCATAGCTTTGCTGTAGAACAGTCAATGACAGACTGGCAGAAGAGCAGGAACACAGATCAGGTCGGTGCCCTGTGCTTCAGTAGACATTTTCACTCCCAGTGCCTAGGCAGGATTTTCTACTTTGTCATTCATGTCAGTTAAGCTAGCAGTGCCATTGGTTATGTATACTTAAGAATTTTGACGCCTACTTATTGAGAAAAAGGAACAGAAATGCATCTAGTCTCATTTCCAGTGATGCACTGGCCGCATGAAAATATGCGAGTGGATAAATTCCCTGAGTTCATGAGGTCGTGTAGCTGTCCCAAATGAGTTCACTGCTCACCTACCAGGAATTCCTTAGTTCAGAAGCCAAACAGCAGTTGTTCAGCTATGAGGGTGGAGGTGTTTGATTTGCTTGGCTGAAATGTATGGACATGAACTGTAAGAAGAGAAAATCAGCATATCCTGCAAGCCGTGATGCTATCGGGTTAATATCCAGCAAACAGTGAAGTGGGAAGATGTGCTGCGGAGCTGCATGGAGGGTCAGCAGGCGCATCCTCTGCTTCTGCCCTTGCAGGATGGGGCTTGGCAAAACATTGTCGGGAATTGTGAGCAGCTCAGTTGGCGCGTGTGTGTTCTTTTGTCCTCTCCTTATTAAATAAATAGAGCATGTATCTCCCTCTGCCATGGAGCCTGTCATTGCGATCAATAGGTTTCAGTATGGCAGAACTGAACAGGTGTAGCAGGCTTATTTCTTCTGTGAAATTGCAGCATTGCTGACTCGGGTATTTTAGGTGAGCTGTAAAGCAAGTGCTTTTGACTAAAATATCCTTTTGTCATGCATTCTCTCCTGCAGTTTGTTATTGTGTCTGGAAGATGCCTCCCCTTGTGAGTTGTGGACTTTCAGGTTAATGTCAGTACTCCTTGAAGGGCAGGAGCAGAAGAAATTTAACAGACTGGAGTTAAACCACAGTAGAAGGAAGAATTTAGTGCACCATTCCAGGGGGTTTGCTTTTTTTTAATTGATGCACACAGCTTATGTATGGCAGGTATGTGTACTTTATAGCAATGCCTTGTGGCCATGCGTTAAAATAATCTCAACCCTCTCCCCCCCTCGCCAGGTGGGGCTGTACATACGGAGCAGCTCAATCTAATTGTTGCAGGCACTGAACAGATGGGGTTTTATTGTCCTGAGTGTGGGGAGTGCGTAAGAGAGCAGTACCAGCAGGGTCTTTGCCCCAAACAGCAGCTTGCTGAGACAGAGCTTGCTGCAGGAAGGCTGGCTTGTGGCTGGGAGTGTTGCACGGGTCTCCAGCAACNGTGCTTGCGACAGCATGAACGGGGAAGAGGATGGGTGGTGTGTGTTCATTTTGGTCTCTGTATTATGTGTAATTTACTTGCTGCTTTCTGCTTGAGCAGTTTCCAACATATCGCAGATAAAATACTCAAAGCTCTTTTCACCGTGTTGGTTTAAAACACTTTGTGGAGGTGATTATTCTTATTCCCGTTTTGTAAAGGGAGAAGCTAAGGCATGTGAGAGGGAGAGGGAACTGCTGTAGCAAATAGAGAGAAACTGGTCACTTATTGATTCTTGTTCCTGAACAATAGCCTCTGTATCTCAGATCCCCCTTTTGTAGTAAAGCAGCTTTAGAAAGTGGAGTGTGATGGAACACAACTATGCCTTTTTCTGCTTCTGCCTGTTCCTAGCCTTCATCATGCTACTACAAGCTTAGTGCATGCTGGAGTATTTGTCTGTCTCAGATACTGTCAGTTTTTATTGCAGAGGGACAGTGAACTGGCTGCCTTTGCCATGCATTCAGCTTGACTCAATGAAGGCAGCGATGCGCTCACTGCTGCCCAGTGCACTGTGCTGGCATGAGCGTTCAGCGGGGGCGATGAACGGGTGTAGTGGGTATAAAGTCACCCTTGATTTCCTGCGAAAGGGTAAATACCAGCCAAGTCTTGCTGCTTCTCTGTTCCACTGTAACAGGATGTAGGAAGAAAGGAGCTTGTGGTGCTGCTTTTATTGTACAAGAAATTTTTGGGTGTCCACAAGAATGTTTTATGCCAGGCACTGGATACTGGACCTGTGAAGTAGGTGCAAAGACCAGGTTCATGCAGTGAATGATGGCTCAGCATTCCTATCTCTATAATAAGCTTTGCAACCTTTCTGTTCTTCCCTTAACTTACTTTCAGCACCTCCAGAGTGCTTCATTTCACTGTTCAGGACAAGAGGACGGCGTTGTCTTGTGGCACTCTGGAAACGTAGCTGCTGTCAAGCAGGAGTGGGTATTAGACAGCTCATCTGCAATAACTTGATGGGGAGAGTTTGGAGGTCAGAGAAAACGTGCTGAAGAGTGCTGCCTGCCTGAGCATAGTGATTTTGCTTTCCCTGTGAGTTGGACCCAGCCCAGCTTGTTGTGAGGTTAAGATGGGCAGGGTGGTGTTCCTTGCCACGCTGGGTGCACATGGGCTGGAAGATGCTAGGAATTAAGGGACTGGTAGCTTAGTGTTGCTGCTGCATTTCACTTCTCACACATGATATTACAACTAGTGGTGGATTAAATTGAGGAATCAATTAAATCTTTTCTTTCCTTGCATGCCATACCGGTTTTCAGAGGAGTCCTTTCCTGTCAGCAGACTCTGCATCTTCAGAAGTTGTTTGAGCTTCCCTGAAGGGCAGCACTGGTTGTTTCTGTTTATCAAGGAGCAATTCTAGGCAGTTTTTAAAGACTTTATAGAAAGAATTTTTTAAGTGTTATTTACTGGCTGGAGAGCTGCTGCAGCCACCACAGAAGCAAGCCCTGTTGCCGTGAGTACGGTGAAGGGGAGAATGCAGCCTTCTCTCATCATAGCTTAAGGGGAGAGCCACAGTAAGATGTCCCCATTTTGGGAAAAAACCTAACAGGGCTCATATGGAGATTCCCCCACTTCTCCCCTTCCAGCCCATGTGTTTCTGAGGGAGAAAGGGCAATAACAGTCACTTCAGGACTGGGCAATTGTTGCAGCCTCAAGAACAGCCAAAGTAGAAACTTTTCACCAGTTAGAGCTTTCCAGTTTGCAGAGGACAAACTGCCCTGCGATCGGTTGCTGTTGCACTGATCACCTCTGTCCTGCAGTCTTTTCACCTCTGTTTTTCTTGATCCTATCTGCCCTTCTGTCTCCTTTTACCTCCCTCTGTACTTGTTCTTTCAGTATTCTTTTTCTGTGTTTTTTGTATCCTTGGTTTTTCTCTAACCAAAGTATTTCATGACAGTCAGTAAGTAACAACACTGTTATATTTTCTGTTGCCACCGCACTTCTATGAGCTCTCCCTGTTCTCTTGCGTTTGTTATTTCTCTGGGACAGAGGCTTTCCACCCCTCTGTATTTGTACAATACCTGTTACAGTGTGTCCTGGTGTCCGCTGCAATAGAGTTAATTTTCTTCTCAGTAGCTGCTGTGTTTTGGATTTAGCAGGAGAAGAATGTTGATAACACTGATGTTTTCAGTTGTTGATAAGAAATCAAGGACTTTTTCCAGTCCCCCATGTTCAGCTAATGAGCAGTGTGCGGGAGCAGGGAGGGAGCACAGCCAGGCAGCCAGCCCAAGCTGCCCAGTGGAAATATTCCATACCATGGACATAAGGCTCAGTTTATTAATGGGGATTGGCCGGGGAGGCAGGAATCAGCTTTTCTAATTTCCGTGAGTTCACATCCTCTCTGGTTCAGGAGTTTGAACTTTCCCAGGAGTTCAGTCGTCTTTGGGAATTTTGTGAAATTTGAGAGAGCCACATTCCATGATAGCTGCCTGGGGGCTGGCTGCAAATCAGTCGTCGGGAAGTGAGAAAATTGTATTGTGTATAGTTTGTTTTGCATATTGATTATTATTACTATTACGAGTATTTCCTTTGTCTTATGAAACTGTCTTTATCTTAAGCCATGAGTTTTAACTTTTGCGTGCTTCTCTTCCCCATCCCACTGAGGGGCGAAGGGGAGGGGTGAGCAAGCATCTGTCTAATGCTTAGTTGCTGGCTGCCGGGTTAAACCACGACACAGTGGGACCTGCTTTTACTGTCTATTACAGCTAATACAAATAAACGAGTTATTGGCACTTAGGTTCCTAAATCAGGGTGGAACACTTTATATTTTTCCTGCAATCATTCCCTTTTTCCTAAAGAAATAAATAAATGCAATAAATATGCAATAAATGCATAAATACATAAATACAAGTTTCCTAGGTAGTTCATCCTGAGGAAAATACAGGTTCATTCATGCATGTCTCTCCATGGCTTCTGGCATCATGGTGTCTAGGTAGCTTGCTCTCTGGAGAGTTGCGTGAAGAAGTGATGGGAGATTTGTGCTCTTCTGAGAGCGCTGGCATGGCTAGCAAGTAAATAACCCTCACTGGGAGACTGAGGAATAAAGAATTGCTTGTGGTCTGCCTTAGAGCACAGAGCGATAACCACAAGACAAGTGTTTTAATTCCTGCACTGTTGTTTCACCTCCTGCCTGTTCAGCCATCCTTCCCTTGTCCAGTGACAGTCTCCTCTCTTGCCAGTTGACTGAGGAACTAGGGATCTGTCAGAGGAGGCAGTGTAGTATCTCCCCAGACACCTCGCTAGTCGCTAGAGAATTATGGCCCAAAAGTGCTCTGAAATTTGTGTGACAAATGGCAGCCAGCCCCACTGAGGGACTTTGTGGTGTGGGAATATGTAAGCATACGCACTATCAAAGGCTAGTTGGGCAACTGCAGTGCTATGTCTTTCTGTTGACACTTCACCATTTCCTTGCCTTACAAATGCATTGAAGATGCTAGTGCTTCTTGAATACCAAACACAAGGTTTTTCTTTTCTTTTTTTTTTTTTTGCGTCATCGATATGAAGATCCCAGTAGAGCACAGCACATCACATATCTTTTCCAAGCGCTTTAACCGCTCCCTTTCCCCTTCCCAAAGGTACTGGCTGATATCCCAATAATCAAGGCAATCACAGTGTAAAAATGAAACATTGCCAAGGCTCAGCTGTTACATGCTGGTGTGTGAACGAATGATGGCAAAGCTGCTGTTCTATTGTCCATAAGGGGGAGACTGTGCTTAAAAGCTCCGGTCCCCTGTTGTCTCCAGGATCAAATGCCTGTGGAGCAGCAGCTTTGCAACGTGAAATTCCAGCTGTTACTCCGTAGCCCAGGAGGGCAGTTGCTTAAAAGTCTGCCCCAGGGACAAGATGAATTTTGAGAGATGGAAGCGTAGCGGAGGCACACCAGAGTAGCTGATGCAGAAAGCCGCTGCTATTGCTCAGCAGCTTGGGCTGGGTAGCGATGGAATTTCTGGTAGCAGATGCGTGAGGAGGAGCTGTGCCTCGTGCGGAGCCTGGCCTTGGTAGCGTGTGCGGGGCAGTAAGAACCTGGCTATACAGAGCCAGGATTGAATCCAAGCTCTTCATGCTCCTCTGCCCCAGGCTGCCTACAGATTCAGGAAAACAGCTCTACAGAAAATCAGGTGGGGAAGGGTTTCTTAATAGTGAAAGAGCTCTCTTAAGTTAAACAGCTGGACTTCTTCCTCTAGTCACTGAGGAGTTGTCCATTCGCCTTAGGGAAATGAGGAAGAAGACTTGAATTCTTTCTCTTCCTGAATGTCTGTTGATTCTTACTGCAGTGGCAGCTGGTTGCTGGGTCTGCTTTCCCTGGGTGAATCCCAGCTGTGATTGCAGGTGCCGCTCCACTAGCTCGTGTCTGAGCAAGGACTTGTGAGCAGGCGGCCCGTGTTGAAGTGCTTCACAGCAGTGGATAAAAATGAATGCTAAATCTGTTCTCTGGTAAATGTTGGAACCATGTGAGTGCACTGAACCCCTCCAAGCTGCCAAACCTTCTGTCAAGCCAGAAGTTAAGTTGTTGTAAGTCTATGTTCCGTTTTCTTTCAGTAGCTTGTAGTGTGTCCTGTAGGAGTGTAAATATGACTTCAGCCAGGCATGAAACATGCAACTTGAAAGCCACAGTGTTCGAGAGGCGGGGTAATGGAGAGTGTGATTGTGACTCCCAGGAGCTGCTTCTCTGGTCAGGTTGAAATGGGAAGAGTCTGGGCATGCTGACCTGCCTGCTTGCCCTCCTGCGGAGTGAGGAGGGGTATGGGAAGCCTGGCAGGGGCCCTGCTGAATTCACTTTACTGATGTAACAGTCGAGGCTGGCAAGACTGCAGAAGCACCCCTGTGCGAAGTACACACTGATGCTGTAGGAGCAGCCAAATGTTGCAGTGAATCTGCAAATTGTTTGGGGTTTTCTTTTTTTCTTTTTTTTTTCTTTTTTTCCCCACTTTTTCTCCCACTCTCCACCGCCTCTGCACTGTATTTCTTTACGTGTGTGTTTAAAGAAGTAAAGATGCTTCCAGGCGGGTTTTCTTTCCACCAGCTCTGATGGGTACCACTGAATATCACATATTGCTGGACTCAGGCACCAGTGCTTAGCTGTGATGAGGTCTGGAGAAAGTAGCTGAAAGCCCTTCTGCAGGGGGAGGTGTGGGGAGGAGGCAACCTGTCAGAGTGCAACAGAGGGAGCTGCAGTGAATTTTCGTGCTGATGAATGTGAGAGTGAAAGCCCTGACTGCTGCTGCGATGTAATTTGGCCAAGCAAGTGTTCTCCAGGCACTGTCAGCGCACATCTGTTCTGAGCACTGACATGGACTGTTCTGATCATGAGTGTTTACCTCGGCCGTGGGTCTCTGGAGTAATATCCCCACTAGACCCATTGCAAACCCTAGCCTGGGGAGACTTTACTGTCTTGCCATTTGTCTTCTCAGCTGCACCTGACAAGCAGAGGAGAGGCCAAGGAAATACTCCAGCTGCAGTTTGATCTCCCCCACCCCAGTTATTATGTTACTTTCAGTTTTAGGTTTCTCATACTTGCCTGTAGAAACTACCTAGAAGGAAAGAGGAGCGTGTTGGTGCAGGCAGTGAGAGAAATGAGGCAGAGAAGCAGGAGCAATCAGTGTTTCTGCTGCTGTGTTTGGGACACTGGCATAAGTTATTTCTAACGATCTAAATTGGGGCTAAGGACTAAAGTCATAATGGGAAGAAGGCAAAATAGTGGCTGCAGTGATGGAGGATTACAAGTAAGAGACAGCTACAACATTTTAAACATGGTGAAGATCCAAAGCAGTAAACCATCAGCTTCAACACATCAGGCATCAAAGGGCTGTCAAAATGTCAGGCGCTACTGATTTCGGAATGGATGAGGAGATACCATTCCTGAACAGGACGGGGCAGTGATGGCCACATTCGCTGTGTCTCTGCTGAGTGCTTTGCAGCCTGTGCCCAGCAAGGCAGCGAGCACAGTCGCATATCTGCTGGGACAAATGCACCCACGCGTGGGGCAGTGCCTGTGCTTGCAGCTCCAGTGAGCCTGTGACTGAATCTGCATTGGCCTCTCAGCAGGGAGTGTGCCTTGGGCAGAGCAAGCAATACAGCGTGGTGCGGGAGGGACTACTTCTTGCATGTCTGTGGCTCCACGTGCATTGACTCAGGCTGGCACGGAATTTCTGCTGCATCCCTAAGCTGTTCCTGAGACCTCTGAAAATTTCCCTCCTTTGTTTCAGAGCCATCATCAATCACTTCAACCCGAAGATAGAGTCTTATGCTGCGGTGAATCACATATCGCAGCTCTCCGAGGATCAGGTAAGCAAGGCGTGCAATGACCTTTTTTCATGTTGACCCCTGGAATACAGGTGTTTTGGAGTACCTTATGCTCACTGGGACTGATGATATTGCAGCAATATGGGAGGGTGAAGGTGAGAATCTCATGCTTGTGGTTCACATGTGGGTGAGAGAGAAACAAGGCTTGCTGTAGCCCATTTTACCATCACACGCTGACTTTGTGGTCCATCCGATGCAGAAGGAAGGGTACGAATGATAAAAATGCACAGCATGGTCAGCAGGTGTGGTTGGAGACTGCAAGGATGCTGGCATTTAGACTGGGGCAGGAAGTTTTTGGCAGTGAATTTAGTTATCAGAGAACTCTTGGGCATAGCTTGATTTGCTGTGATATCAGGGAATTAGAACTCAGGCAACAGTTGGTAGAAGTTTTCTAGGGTAATTGAATTCAGTTGGTTTAGATTTTGAAAAGGTTTTTAATAAAGAGGGTGATAAGGTTAGGTTTCCCTTCCTTAATTTGGCCTGGTTTGCTCTCCTGGTGTCCTGCTTGCATTGCATAAATGTGTAAATGTGGTTTTTTTGAAAATAGGCTAGTGCACGTGGTCTCAGGAAGGGAAGAGACGGCCTATTTCCCAAAATAAAATATTTGGATTATACGTTAATCACTCTTGGAGAGGTAAATGACTCTGCAGGAGCCTGTGGTGGACAAAATACAAAGCTGCCATGCGAGCTGGGGGGTTCGTCCCAGACACAGCTGCATCAGCACCATTGGACCTTCCAGAGAAGAAACTGTGTGTGCCATCTAGGACAGAGCTCTTTGGAGTCACCTTGGGTTGCTCCTCCCGCTGGTTGGGATCCCATGCTTGTGCCTGTTAAAATGTCCTGACTGTGTCTTGCTCTGCCATTCGTTTCTCTTTCTGTCCGTGATATTTTTATTCATTACTTGATGATACCCTTCCGTGCTTCCCACTAACCTTTTCATTTATTATCCTACTTGATCTGTAATATGTAATACCCCAGAGTCTCAGAGTGAATGCTGTACTGGTGCAGGGGGGGAAATAATATGGACCCTACTGCTCTTTATTCTCTTCTTGATATAGCTGGATGGAAGAACACTGGTTTTAATTTACTCAATTTTTCTGTATTGTTCTGCCTCTGAGAGTCACTGTACCGCCAGCTATGCTTTGTGATGGTTCATGTTATCAATCCTCATTCATTGGTGATACACTGATTGCATCAACCCAGGCCGCTAAAAAAGAAAAGCCTTTGATAGCCCAATTTAAAACTGCAGACTTGGATAGGGGGGAATTTTGCATAGTCTGTGGGTTAGTCTGAGAAAGGAAACGAGCTTTTCACTGTCAGCTCTGTGTAGTATTCATCCCCCAGCAGTTCAGGGAGGTCAGGTTAAATCCTTTCTTCCTTGTGTGTTATTCTTTAAATAAAATCTCTAGCAGCAGGCAGATAATGAAATCAGTGCTGATGCATGGAGCATTTTGAGGAAGATGATTAGGAAGCTGAAAGACAGTTAGATTTCTCTTTTTTTCTTTTGTCCCTTCATGCTTTCTTTCAATGTAAGGAGAACATCAAACAAAGCAAAGCAGTAACAGGTCCTGGTGAACTGCAGAGAAATAACGGCGATGTCACTGTGGTGAGGGACTGTGTGGTCTCAGTGGGGGTGTTTAGTCAGCGCTCTGCAATTTACTGCACAAGGAGGAGAGGGATGGAGACTTCTTGCCTCCCCTTTCAATTAGTCAGTGAGCTCAGGTCTGTGTGTTGGAGTGTGGTTTCCCCTCCATCAGTAGCCACCCCACGTGGTAAGTACATGAGAGGAAATGGTAGATGGCTGAGATCAAGGCCAGGGTCTGTTTTTTGTGGGAGTAACAGAATTTGTTGTTTTCATGCTGTGTTACCTGGTCACTATGGGGTGGGGGTCAAGCTTGCCTTTTGGCTGCTGCAGTCTCTTGTTTTTTGTTTGTTTTTTTTTTTTCCTTCCAGCTGTACATTTGTTTTTACATATGTGTTCACATAATTCCTCTTCTCTCTGTGAATATTTTCTACACAAAATACAGCCTCCTTTATAGCCATATTTTTTGAAGTGTACCACATTGAAATATTTAAATGCTGACATTTAACTTGTGTATCCACGCACAGATCGTACATTTGGGGCTGGTCGTTCCCTCCTTTGAGTTTCAATAGTTTCACGAGACTGCTATTTCTTTACTGGGAACTTTTTTTTTTTTACAATTTTGAGGATCAAACTTTTCTTTTAATGAAGTTTTCCTACCCAGATACTAGCCTGTGGCCAGATTCTCACATGGCTGCTCATACTCCTCTGTGGCATCTGAGAATCTCCATGGATTTGACATAGCTCTGTCTGAAGGGGAATTTCCAACTTACTATGCTGCCCCTTAACTGTTCTGGCACCCTGTTCATGTGTTAGATGGGTTTTTTTTTTTATTTTTAATATCCTTAAAAGTAGCTAAATAATAAGCAGAAAGAGATTTTGCTGTATCGTTTTCTTTTCCTAATCCTATTGAAGGCTTTATTGCCTTGTTAATCACTGATGTCTGTTCATTACCATTCTCAGTCTGTCATTTCAGTGCTTTCTCCTTTTTATTTATAAGCATTAGTGCTAACATTATTACATACTGAGGGGATTAGTAGGCCCTTGAAAATGATGGACATGGGATTGTTTTAAGGATAGACCATTAGTACCATTGTACATCTTCAGCCCTAAAGGTGCCCCGGAGCCATAGTTTGAATATACGGATCTGTGCTCCAGGGAAGTGTATTCGCAAGACTTCATGGTACTGCTTTGCTGACTGTTGTGGGGTTTATCCAGTGTTCACATCGGAAACACTGGGAATAGACCTGCTTCTTTCAACATTCTCTTGAGCGAAGAGTGGGAGATTCCCAGGGGCAAGCAAATGCCAGGGATCTGACGATGAGCCACCTCAGTCTATCAACAGCATGTGATTGTTGTCAGTGCCGTTCTGCAAAGAGTCTACTTGCCAAAGCAAACTCGTAATCCTTCCTAGTCGTTAGCTATTTTGACCTTGCTGTAGTTCCTCGCCATGAAGCAGGAAATGTCTTAGCCAGTTATTGGCATCTTCCCTCACTTGCTGATTTGTTAGACGCGACTTCAGTGTTAATTTGTGTTTTTGTGGTATTCTCCCTCTCAACACGTTTGGCTCCTGCCTGCATGTCCTTTAAGGAAATGAAAGATGCTGCACAGTTAAAAAGATACGGTTGGCCATTAACTGCCAGTGTAGCTTTAGCTCTTCCATACAAGTGATTATTCCCATGTCTTCAAAGATGTTTGGGTCCCGTAAGTCAAAGGGCAAAGTAGCTTTCTGTGAAATGAATTTGTAGGCATATCTGTACTCTCCAGATGACCGGACTGCCTTGTGCTTAATGCACTGGAGGCAGTAGACTTTCCCTGTGCCATATCCGATCTGAGCAACTCCTAACACGTTTTCTAACAGAAGCAGCTGCAGAGACCAGGGTCAAGGCAGTGAGAACACAGCAACACAGGAGTTGCTCCAGAAGGGCAAGCGCAGGCAAACAGACAGACTGAAAGCACAGGGCATGAGTGATCGGAATGGGGTCTCCCATATGCCTTTTGTGGATGTGACAGAGCAGCTGTTTGTAAGAAGGCAGCTCTCTGCCTGATGGTGATGCAGCACAATTGTTCTAGAGAGGCTGAAGTGAGAGGAACCCAGTACGTTTGGTGAAATTTTGTCTGAGCAGGAATGTCTTGTGGTGTCTTGCATGCCAAACAAGTCTTGTGCCACTTAGCAAAATTGCTCACGAAGGTCTCGTTTTCTCTTTGATGTTTGTTCTCTCTGTGATTTCTGCTCTAAGGGTCTTAAAATTGAGATGGCAGACGCATAGGACTGATGGTGCTTGCTAGTCAGGAACATATATGTGCTTTTTCTAATAAAGCCCCTCTTTCTTCCAGCTGCACGGCAGGGACACTCAGTACCTCCAGTCTGGAGTTGGTGTAGAGTTGAGTGTGAAAGGCTGTTGTGAACTCCTGTACTGTGTGCATTAGTCTGGTGACTGCAGATGGAAAGTGCTGGGAGCCAGAACAGATTGTGATGGAAGAACAGGACAACTGTATTGCTTTTGAAACTGTGACAAAGGAGTGTAATACTTGGGTTGTTGCCCATTGCAATACCTGTATAACTTGGGTAACTGCCACCCAGTTTTGTCAAGCAATCTCAGAAAGCCGTTTCCCTTTCCTTGAGGTTGTACTCCAGATGTTGAATGCTTTCCTCTGCCCCCCGCAATCCACATGGCCTTTTGTTAGCTGGTGGGGCTTGGAGGAACTGGCCCGAAGTGCACCTCGGGGAGCCTCCACCAGTGACTTGCACAGAAAATCACAACAGGATGCGGTTGATTTTAGATGCTCCAAAGTATTCTGAGCCATTGATGTCTTGGTTTATTTAACTTGTTCTGGTTGCCATAACTAGCAGCAAAACCACTGACCACTGCAAAATGCTTTGTTCTTTTTTAGCACTGCTGGCAGTGGCGTTAAGAGTTAAAAGCGTGTTGGTGTGTGTGTGCGTTTGGTATTTTTAAAATGCTGAATACCATCGGTGCTAGGTACTACTACAGTAAATCCCCCTAATCTCTTACATTAAAAGAACGTGTTGTGAGGGCTCCAGAAATACTTTAAAAATGGTTTTGGCATGATCCTACTTTGCTTCTGAAATGCAGTGAGTTTTGGGTAGAAAATATCAAGCTTGCTAGTGCCGTGTTGTGCACAGTAGTAGGAATGTGAAACTCCAGCTATAAGGGGTCACCAAGGTAAAGCCCTAATTTATAGTCATCGTATCTTTGCAAATGAGGCAGGGGTGTTGGGTTTCGTGGTCTCATTACAGACACCTACTTGTGATTAATGGCTTGAAACTGATTTTATTGTTTAAATAGAAAGAGCTGAGCTGCACCAGGTGAAACTGGAATCCCAGGTTTAAAAGTGTCTGTAGAAAAAGTCTCCTGGAGTTGCCAAATTGCTGGTTTGCCTAGGTGATGGGGGGATTCTCTGGTTTACATATCTTTATCTTTTTGTTTGTTTGTTTACCTCCCTGCAATTTACTAATGCCTCAGACTGCTTTATGCAGTGTGTCAGACTGAATGGGTCTGAAGAGGCCTCAAGGACTGATCAGCTTTGCTGCAAGGAGATTTGAAGCTGGAGGTGAGCTTTGGAGCAGTGACTTTGTGCTGTGTGGTGCCTTTTATTAATGTGCAGAATGCAATAAATGGTGCATCATTGGAGGGGGGGGACAACATGTGGTAGGCTGTTAGAGGGACAAAAGAAGGGCTTTGTATTTAGAAACACCTACTGCTGGAGAAATGTAACCCTATTCCTATTTCAGTCTCAGAAATCCCAACAAGAAATGGGAGAAACCCTTCAATTCCCTTCTTTCAGGCTTGACACAGTGGTCCCCCAGCGTCCTGCCCGTTACTGCTGGTGGCAGCTAGCTGCTCCAAGTCTCTTGCAGGCGACATGGCCCCGCGTTGCCTTGGCCACTCCTGGAGCGGAGGAGTCTTCCCACCCTCTGTGCATCGCAGATGCTAAGGCACGTCTTGCTTGCTACCACTTCTGTCAGCTGTCCTGTTGGGCAGGTTATGGGCTGCCTCAAAGTACAAACTGGGAACAAAATGAGTCCATTAAACTTCCAAGAAAGGCTCGCCTTCAATTCTCATGGCTGTTTTCATATCCTTGCCTGGCTGTTGCTGGTACCATGTGGCCTGAAACCTGCTGTAGTATAGGCGACCACTGGATGTTGGGGACTTGTTTTGGAAGAGCTGTGACAGGGTAAGATCTGCTGGAGCTAGATAAGTTTCTGTGCTGGGGCTACAGAGGCAGCACTCGGGGATGTGAGTTATGAGCCCAGTCTGAATCACAAATGGCAGCATGCTGAGCAAGAGCCATAGATTTAACTTTGTAATGAGCTCCCAGCCCATAATGTGGAGACAGGCGGATGTTGCTCTAGTTGCAGCGCTTGTCCTGCACCCCTGGTGAATGTTTTTCACAAAACACTTCCCAGATGCCCAGCAGGTTTGTTTTATATGTGGTACTTAACTAAACCTGGAAAAGGGGCTGTGGTTAGGTAGAGAAAAGGACTGCAGGCTGGAGTCTGAGCTCCTTCCTAGCTTTCACTGTGCTGCCTGGAGCAAAGCTTGAGCCCTGTGTCCTCCCGAGTGAGAGGGCAGCTGGTGTGGAGCCCTCCGGGAGCCAGGCAGCGTTTGAAGTGCTGTGTGATCTGCTGGGGAAGGCTGCTGTGGAAGGCGATATTACGGATTGCCGTCACTGCTAAGCGCCTGTATAGGGCAGCGAAAGCTCCACGGAGGGTTGCAACAGAATGATCAAAACAGTCTGCATTTATAAAGATTAAATTACAATTTTGCACATCTACGATTAAAGGAGGAGCTGTCAACGGCTGGCTTGTGCGAATGCACCATTCAATTTGCATTTTGTAAAACTTCAGATTGAGAAGGTTTGTTTTTTTTTAATCCCTTGTGAAACAGGAACAATAGAGGCTGGCTGTTGCCAGGTGCATAATGCATGTAGATACCGTGCAAACTTCTTTCAGCATCCTCTGTAAAGCTGGATTTATAGCACTATACTTTTGTTGCTCTAGTCCCGAGCTCCACCCTAAGCTTCCTTACACTCACTCATCTCTCTGCCTGGGAGTCCTAAAAGCAGACAGATTATAGCCTACTGTGGCAGTTAGACAGCGATGTGGCTGTGAGTAACCGTTTCTGGAGTCAAATTCGCCTCTTGCAAAAGGGGACAGGCTTTGCAGTGACTGCCAGCCATGCTCGTTCTGGGGTTTCTTCAGGATAAAACTTCTTTCTTCAGAGACTGCTACTCTTTCTTCTCACCGGTAGTATCCTGCTGTAACAGATGATGTTTTTCTGCCGTCCTCCTCTGGATCCTGTAGCTGGAGCTGCAGCTGTTTCCCAAAAGTGACAAATTGGGTCATTGCTCTGATTTCAAAGTGGGAAGCAAACTGAGCTTTGCAGTCTCCATGCCTCCCAGAGCAGGAAAGTAAATGCTGCTGAGCCAAAAAGTGCCGCACCTGAACAGAGCTCCACTCAGCTGGAAGATTTGGTTATTTGGCTCTCTAACACTTGGCAGTTTGCTCTTAAGACAGTAAGTTCAAATTTCTTGTCTGCAGTAGGGAGCTCAAAGGCAAACCTTTTAATAGAGGAGAAGGCGGTATCTCTGATGAGTGTCACTCTTTCTATCTTCATCGGAGATCTGAGGCAGGCAGTTGGATTGCTCATGGAACTAAGACGTATCATTCAGAGACAGCATGTGGGGGGATGAATGTCCAGAAAGATGGCACTGGGGAAGGTGGTTCTGCATCAGCCAAGTGCCAGGGGCTATAAGTCAGTTCCACTGCCTTAGTCAGAGGGCACCTGGATTCCCACATGGCTCGGTTAAGGCACAAATAAGCTCCTGGGGAGCGAAGTATCGCTAGCAACACACGCTGTTTCAGCAGCAGCATCTGCCGTATAGCTGGCATGAGTGTAGGCCTGTGGAAGGATATGAATTCATAGCCCTGTGTTTGCTTTCACCTGAGCACGTTTGTAGGAGTTCCTCTTTTGCTTTTTCCAAACCATGGATTTATGTTCTCCATCAATAACTGCTTGACAGCAAGAATTACTAATGGAAAGTATATTCCAGCCTCCCAGACAAGCAGCTGATGAATTGGCCTGGACCATTGTCTGAAAGTATCTGGGATTTCTGAAATGAGCTGATGTGACCCACCAACCATCACTTGTATCAGTGCTAACTGGTGTGTCACAGTTGCATCAATGTTAGTTTAAAATAGGAAGCTTTTTTCTTCCATGGAAATGCAGGTTAGTTAGAATGAGCTCTGGCAACAAGAGACTAACTATGGAAAAGCTGCTAATGTATTGTTAACATTTGGAGAATGGGATAGTTTCTTGCAGATTGGCATCTAACAACGTTGTTTCCAGTAGCCCTTGCCATATGCCTTAGTCTCCTAGTTGGAAATGTGCAGAACCCAACTAATGAAATGCTGAGCTTGGGGCTTATTTGTGCACAAAACCCATCTTAGTTTCCCAAGTGTATTTTCATCAGCAGTTGTATTTCAGTAGACTGCATTTGTTTTTGAGTTGAATGTAAGAACACACACAGAATGCTGTTGAGATCTTACTCTTGGACTTCCTGACTTCTCAGAAAATACTGGGTTAGGGCCCTATGTAGAAGCCGTAGAGGTGGAGGAGTTCTTGTGAGTGCTTCACCCACTTGAGATAGCGTGAGCGAACTCCAGTCCCACTAACGACCAACTGCATCTCTGGAACAATGACAACGGCTTGCAGTGAAATGTGTGACAGAGAAGGACGCTGCATCTTTCTAGCAATGAGATTTAGTGTCTGGGAGTAGGTCAGCGAGCTGCCATGATGTGGCTGGCTAGCCATGCTTGGGGTGCTTAACTTTGGGAAGGTCTGTGCAATGTTTTGCAGGCCAACGTGAGCTGCCCTGGAGCCCCTGAGCATGTTTCACACAGTAGAAAGGCAGAAATAATAGTATCGCGGTGATACTCTGAGCATTTTTCTCTGGGCAATGCTATCAACTCCCCTCTGGTTGCATTTCTTCAGCAACATCTGTGAATCAAACTGTTGCTCTTCTTGCAAGTTAGACACCAATCTTTTCACTTAGGCATTGCGTTGTGCTTTGCAACCTTCTCCTATTTCTGTGAAAATTAGTCTTCCAAACCCAAGACGAACCAATCCATATGTGAATATGGAGGTCACAGATTTCTCTCATTCTGCCAGCAGCTCTCCTTTGAGGGTTTAAGGGGAGAGTGCGCTCAGCTAAAGACAGAGTGTCCCTTTCCAGTCTGCTTCTGCACTAGAAATGCAGATACTCTTCCCCAAACCTAGATACCAACCTTTGCTTAGCTGTGTCATGTTGGTGGGTTGCTGGAGTGAGGCATCTGTCTAACTGATGTGCAGTGTTAGCTGCTACTGTTCCCGTGAGGTAGTGATGGTATGTAATGGGATGTAGCACACAATATGGATCTAGATGGAGCTTCGAGTGATGGTATCTGCAAGGGCGTTTTGTCCCTTTCATTTCTTAAAAAAGGTAGCTATGAGCTAGTCTTTTTAGGGCTGTGTTTTGTTTGCAAGTATTCTCTTTGCTGCACATCTTGAAATACTAGGACAGGAGCAATCTTCCAGCTGATGGAAACAGCAGTGTGGATTTGCGAGGGAGCCGAGGTAGTCATGCTGGAACGGAGCCTTCCTGACTGTCTCTTTGGGTTTCTGCATCCTGGCTGCTTTGCTGGAAATTTTCTACCCTGTCGTTAATTCTTCTGAAAGCCGACGACTTGATGGAAGCATCTCACTACAGACTCTTAGTTCTCACCTCAGCTATAAAGATGTGCTTGTCTATTTTAAGTGATGGACCCATTTAATTACAGTACCACCTACAAGTGGCTTTGTAGGCATAGAAAGGAAACTTAGGTCTGTTGCTGGGCTAAACTCCCCTGCTCAGGAGAATGATAAGAAAGCTACTGTAATGCCTCATCTCAGCCTTTTTCACAGACACCTGAGCATGACACACTTTTTGCAGGAGAGAGTATTAACATGTTCTGAACTTAATTGCTCCAGCTGATGACAATTTCCCATATCATCCAGTTCTTGCTGAGCTTTCCACCCTCAGTGGAGCCCAGAGGGATAATATTCCAGGACTACTTCAGTCCTAAAGTGCATCTGTCATTATGTAATATGTTAATGTTTCAGAACTAGGACTTAGTGATGCGAGGTCTGGGCAGTTAATGTCGTAGTAAACATCTCGGCCTAAACGAGTCGGTTGCTGTACTGGGCCACTGACCGCTCCTGTCCCAGTTGCTCATCGGGAAGTCCGTTGTTTAGTTGACCCAGAAACTTGTGGTCTTGTCTCGGCTACGTTGTTATCTTGAGGCATAGCGTGGTCCCTCATCCTCACCCAGAAACCTGTCCCTCAAGTGAAGCATAGTTTGAAGGTGGAGGCAGCTGTTCTGTTGAGAGACCTGGACTGAAGCTGCCATGCTTTTTGTATGTGAGATCATAACTCAGGGTGACCTCAGCTTACGTATGGCAGGGAGAGCTTTTTCTGTAATGAGTTTACAAAAGGTCAGGTTAAGGTGTTTAAAGAGAAACAGCCAGTTGGTTTGATCCTGATCTTTGTTTAAAAAACAAAATGTGAAAATTTCAGAAGTCAAATGTGGGTAGTAGCAGGCTTTTGTTTTGATAGCATTCCCCTTTAAAAAAAAGGGAAGAAAAATCACCTGCCTGTACGCTCACAAAAAAAGCCTGATTTTCCAGCTCTGAACAGGGTTGTAGTTTAAAAGGTGAATCCAGACTCTGGAGTGTTAATCTTATCTCCAATAATCTCACATAGTGCTCACAGACGGCTGCAGATTCTTCTGCCCTGCCTCTTGATACTAAGTCAAGAACAGATGCTGCGGAAATATCTACAAAATATTTAAGATCACACATCTCCTCTGTCACTTGCTCTTGGGAGAGGTGATCAGATCATTCTGATGCTGAGTGCTGCCTCCTAGCAGAGGTTTTAATGCCTGCTAGGGTAATGGCGAGCAGCATTTCAGATGGCAGGCTTCTGTTACTCTGTATAGCTCCTGCTGTATGTTCCCTTCTCTCTGGGTATTGAATTGTTGTTCTGGCACAGTATTTGACTTGAGTTTTTCCTCTGCCCTTGTTTCTTCCATTGGGAGCTGTGTGCCGTCACGCTGCTGACAGCACCCGCACTTGAGAGGATTCCTGTACCTGTGCCTCTTCTGGCATTTTACAATCCTGTCTCTTTCAACGTATGATAGCAGAAAATAAAGTAGGTCACTTTATTTCCTTTCTGCTTTCTCAGTTCTGCAGCTCTTGTGATCTTTGAATTTTTTCTGAATATCAGACAGTTTTGGAGACTCGTGACTGGGAGATTTCAGCAGGCTCCTAAAGCCTCAGTAGTCATCTTGGGATTGGGCCTTAACACAGCACTAGGGACATCTTTCTTCGTAGCCTTTGTGTGCCTTGGATACCCTGTTAATTAGTGCCCTTGACGTGTTTTAGAGAGTTGAGAAGGAAGAACGATGACAGCTTTCCTAATGCACAACCATCGCTTGCTGCTATGGTGGTTCCTGTGGCTGCTGCCAGCCCTGCCCTCCTGTTCTCTCCGACTTGATTGTAGCTGGCAGTTGTCATCTAGAAGCAGTAAACCAAGTGAACAGCTCTGCTTATTACCATTAATAAAAATGCACGAAACAAAAGCTCTAGGCACAGTCACAAGTCAGTCCTTAAAAAGGCATATGGAAGGAATTGAGTCCTTCCCAAGGCAGGCCAGTTCAGATTTACAGCAAACCCCAAAACTCTAAAGTACCTGAATTTTTCAACCTGCAGACTTGCTTTTGAGTTTTATTCATACCAAGGTGGTAGAGTGTTGGGGTTAAATTATAGCACCGTTTCACTGAAACTCCCCCTTGTGAATGGCTGTCAGAACAGTGAGATCAGAGTAATGCAGAGATGTGCCCCCCTTCAACTTCTGTCACTTGGTTTCTCAGCAGGGTAAGTGTCAGACCAAATTATTCCGTGTTAACCCAGGGTAAGAATGGACCCCTATGGTTTATCCCACCTTAAAGGTGTGTTAGTACGTGGTCAAATGCATGCAAACTCTAGATTTTGTAAGCTGCTCTGAAATGTGAGACCGAGTTGGAGATGCAGAGACACTTGGTCCAAAGCTTCCATGCAAGCTGCCTTCTAGCAGTGTTGAATTCCTGAGGTGACTGCTCAACTGATATGCCTGGTTATTTAGGAAAAGTCCAGTAGAACTTGAACTGGTATGTGTTAGTATAAGGTGCGGTTTCTGAAGAAATTTGCTAAGCAAGCATGAAATCCTCTTTAAATATGGTCAAAAATTCAGATATGAGAATACTATCAAGAGGGCAATGCAGCAGCATTTTGGGAAGAACAGAGTTTAAGAATCCCATTAAAACAAAAATAGTCCTGCAAATAAAACTACCAGCTGATGCAGTTCAAATTAGTGGTTTTAAAAGATGGAGAAAAAGCAGCTGAGTTATTAATCCCTGAACTGAAGCCTTTAAGTCCTTTTAGTGAGTGACTTCTGGTTGTCATCTAATCCCTTTGAATCATGGCAAACATAGACCCGGAGTTGTTCTCTGCTGTGTAGTAAGAGGAAATTTAACCAGTGAGCTAAATAAATAAATTGATTAATTGGCAACAAAAAGGAGCTGTGTATGCACTGTGTCTAATTGCTTTTTTATATTGTCTGTGTCTTAACTTCTTGGGAGACACAGGTTTGTGGGTTGCATATGCAAAAATATGCTAAAAAAGACACCTCACCAAGGCTTTGAACCTTGGATTCGAAGATCATTCTGTGCATCACCTTATATTGCTTTGGACAGTCTCTAATGGGGACACTGCTCAGCCAAGCTGAATTTATGCCACAGAAATTCAAGCTGAAATTGAACACACCTCAGAATCATGGAGTAAATCAAATCTCATTTCCTTGCTTGCAGAGAGCGTGGGCTGTGTGGCCTTTCTTCCTCCTCCTCCTTCTCAGTAATTTTTATTCTACCAGGTCAGAACTACCTTTTCCTTATGAGAAATACTCAGTGAGCAGCTTCCCTGAGCCTTATTCAAAAACCCATCAGAGCTAATAGCTTTGAAAACGTTTGATGTCCAAGAGGCACTTGGGAGCACTAAATCCTCACACATGGATTTTTAGGCTGTAGAACAATGGTGTCCTTCAAGCACTGCAGAAATTACTGTGGAAATGGTAGTTCCATTACAGATCCTGCAGGTACTTACCCGCGAATATGGCAAAAGAGAAAGTGGAAGACTTGGGGATCAGCTCTTTATCCCCAAGAGAGTGGCATCATCTTTGCCTAAGCCTTCAGTAGTGCTGTATGTACAAATACATCCCATCTCTATAGCCGGCTGGTTTGGTTTAGAGCTGTGGCAGCAAAGGGTGCGTGCTTTTTATTCAGAGGGCAGGCACTGCGGACAAGCAGTTCTCCAGCTTGCAGCTCTGTGTACTGATTTGCTTAACTTGAGGATTCAACAGCTACAGGTGCTTTGGAAAAGAAGCGTAACTTTTGTTCTCATCCTTTGGAGAGAACGGGTCCAGTGCCAGCACAAGCCACCTTTTCCAATGGCGGGCTTACAGTCAACACAATAATCTTATCTGGCGCATTAGCAATAAACCTCTGCTTTGTCATGTGCTTCCTGCCAATCCAGCATCTGAACCTCTGTGGAGGCTCTCATAGAGGTAAGGTGACTCTCTTTGGTCTGTTCTCAGCCATTCATTCTGAAGGGACTTGCCCTCTGTGGTGTTTGGGGTTGCTCCTGGGAGCGTCTGAACTGTGAGAAACCTGGTGCTGAAGAGGTGGTAGGTCTGATGCTTTAGGGATATAAGCGGAACAAGTGTTGCAGGGATAAACACTAAGTTCCCAGGCACAGAAGCCTTTTTTGTCCTCCAAATATTTTTGGATTGCAAGATGCCACTTTACAGTGGCAGGAATCCTTCTTGAGAGACATAGCTATTATCTTGGGCCCTGATTGCTTCTGTTGGGTGTAAGGAGAAATGACTAGAAATAACTGAGTGTCAGCAACTTTTGGTTGCCTCTGTTTATTTCAGAGAATGCACACAGACTTCTTTCTGTGAGAAGGGCAGTAATAAGCGCAGACCATTTGATTTCTCAGAAACCTCTGACCTGTTTGCTGTGCGTGGTCTGTGCCCCAGTCTCTGCTCCCTCTCATACTCACCTTGCTGACTGTCAGCTGGCCAGCTATCCTGCACATCTCCATCTCAGTCAAGAAGTGTCTCGGCCCACAAAGTTTAGCATCTCATCAGGCCTGCCCTTGCTAGCGATTATCTTGGATAGTAGCCTCTGTGTTTCCATCTGTCCCACTAGGCATTTAAATGTTATTTTGAATTAACTTAGCAGTCAACTTCGAGCAGCTCTGTTTTTACAGGCAAAAGACATTTTCTATGCTGGCCATGAATGCTTCCAAGCATAAATGGTCTCATTCTGTTTCAGCTCTGGTCATTGCCCAGATGGAGTTCAAAAAGAATGACGCATTCCAACAGCACAAAAGAGGATAATTTAACAAATTAAAATGTTAACAAGCGTCACTCCTTCAGCATGTCATATCAGAAGCTACTTGGTTCTCTTATTTCTGCCCTCATCAGAGACTTTGTCGTTTCGTTTTCCTCCAGCTGTGCAGTACAGATTAGAGTAGGATCCAAAAGTGTGTCTGAGGTTTATGAGGAGTCACTTAGTTGGGACAGATTTGATCATGTTGTTTGGGTAGGAATTTCATCACTGTCAGAATTCTTACGAACTTAACTTGTGCAGCTGCATTCTTCGTGTCTAGGGGACAGTCATCTCTGCTGTTTCCTACCTTCTCAGTTACTCCTGCCGTCAGTACTGTGCCTGGCCACCAGCACCCTTGGTGCTTGTGTTCAGAATGAAGAGAGTTCTGAGCTGCACATTAGAATGCCTTATTTCTGAAATAAGTGCCTCTGAAGAAGGAGCTCCAGACTTTGTGTTGCAGTTTAGGTGACCTGCACTTAGACTGACTTAAACCGCTTTTGGTACTACAGCGTTAGAGCAGACAGCTGGCAACCGAAGTTCCCTTTTCACTACAGGATTTTCTGTTTATAAGAATCATCCAGCAGTTTATAGCTGTCTGTTCCAACTCCAGATTTCCAAAAGCCTTAAACAGCTAAAACTTTTATATGGGTTGAGTCACACAAACATCCAAGCACTGCCCACCTTTCCTTATTAGCTAGCTACTTTAGCATACTGCTGCTACAGTATTTTCTAGCTATTTGTAACTAACCAACTGACTACGGATCTATTTCTTTTAGGCTGTATCTTTAAAAGGCATTTTTGCAGATTGAATTTACAAGTCTCTTAAAGTCTTTAAGCTGTAGTAAAGTCTTCTGGATATTGCCATGCAGGAAAGGACTCTTGGAGTCACTGTGATAAGCCTGAAAATGTTGGCTCAAGGCTCAACAGTGGTCAGAAAGGCAAATAGAGAATTAGAAATTATTGGAGAGAGAACAAAAAAATAGCAGGGGTACTGCGTTGTCACTGTGTAAGTCTGTGACAACCCATGTTTTAAATCTTGTATATTGATTCCAGTGCCCTTATTTCGGAAAAGATACAGTAAAACTGCAAAATAGTACAGATAATCACACAGTTCTTTGCTCATCTGATTTCTTGGCTATCCAGACTTCTTGCTTGTATTCAGAAGTTCTGGTCTTCCCGATCTTAGAATAGACTTGCGTTCATTTTCTGTATGTGGTCAGTTAGGCAGGTGAGCTCTGGATCTCCTCATTCTTGGCCTTTTCGTGCATCTCCTCAGGCCGCTGAATTACTGCCTTTTATCACTTCTGTTGTGCAGTTAATAACTGGCCTTCTATTTAATTGCGTCAATGTAAGCAGGAGCTATGGAACCGATGTTTCTAAGCTCTGCCCCACTAAATGCATACCTTCCTCCCCCAATCCCAACTGGTGTTTCTCTGGCGTGTCCTATATTGTTTTGACTTGCTTTAAATATGCAGCATCCGCTTGGTTTGGGGCCAGTTTTTTAGTGTATTGCTATTTAGTTTTGCTACTTCCTTTAATTAAATTTGTTCACGTTGTGCAAACCAAGTTTAAAAAGGTTTCTGATCATGTAAAAGAGAAAAAGTCATGAGTTACGTGGGTAGCATCCACTTTTTCTCTGCAGGTGTGAGACCCAGGGCTGTACTAGTAGCATTTGTAGAGGCCGTTCGCTTTCTAGTTGCTATGCTCTTACAGCAGAAAACAACGGAAGAAAAAAGAAAAATCAAATGTGTGGTGAGCTCCATGACTTTTTGGAGTGTCTGTGTTCTCCTTTCATTTATCTTCATCTTCAAATCAGGGTCCTGGTGAGGTTTTTTTTTTCCTAAGTCAGTGTCTGTTATCATTATGTCCTGTAGAAGTCTGTGGTGGCTGTGTGAGGAGCACAAGCTCTCCTGGAATCCCCTACAGATTCCTGTGAACCTGACCAGGTGACATACTTCCAGAAACCTCCCATGACTGCAGATATTTGATTAGACCATAACCAGAATAAGCGTCCCCGTTGTTTTTCCCTTGGGCACAATTAAATTTTGGTTTCTTCAAACTGGAACAGTCCACTTGCTTCTGTCAGGATTTGATTGAACAGAAAGGTTTTTATGGCATACCCTGTCTTAATCTGTTCCCTAGACAGCCTTATTCCTGAGCCAACTCTCTTCTGGGCAAATTTGAATTTCTTTACTAGGAATGAGTTTACTCTGGTGTGCGTTAGGTATCCTGATGTCACCATCAAGGCAATCTGAACTGGAAGTTGTTTATTTGAGTTTCCTCATTTGCCAGGATGCTTTCTGGCTGCTGGCCTTAGATTTTATTTCTGACCTTTACTTGAAATCTTCAGCTACTGTTTTTTTTAGGTTCTTGTAGCTGCCTGATTTCTGTAACAGCTTTGTATGTCCTGGCTTCTCAGTTTGACTGGAGCAGCAGCTCATGACTTAAACTCAGCTCATGACTTAAACTCTTGTATCTTGTTTTGGGCACCAAGGTTACTGGTCCTACTTTGGTCAGTTAACTGGTGCTGGAGAGCTGCTGCTGACTTGTTTTTTTCCTCTATGTTCAGAGTGACAAGATCTTCTGTAAATAGAGGATTGCACCAAAGGTGGTACACAAATCACAGCATTCAGCTGCTGAATGCTGGTTAGCTGCTTAGGCTGAGCGGGTAATATGCACAGTGAGCATAAGCATGCTCTCTTCCTCTTGTCTGGTGTTTTGGTGACAGCAGTTGATTTACTGCTGTGCTAGAATGCAGCTGGTAGATAAAAAGCTTCTCCTGGAACAGCCCATCACATTTCAGCACTTAAGTTAATTGTAAGCACAATGGGGAAATAAAAAAATTAACGGTCCAGTCCATAGTTATCTGCAGTGCATTTCAAGCCTTGGCAGAATTGCAAGTGCTCTTACGTACCTAGCAGTGAGAAATGTTTTCATAAATGCCACCAGCTGGAGATAAGGGTTCACAACTCCAAAATGGGCTGTAACTCCAAAATAGCAAATCTGTCTATCTCAAGGTTTTATGCTCCTGCCATCATCCTGGCTGCTGCCTGCCTTCCTCACAAAATATCTAACAACAGGCAAGCTTAGTAGACCTCATTCAGTTTCTTTGGGATCTCCGCACCCAGGTCTAAAAGCCTGCTCTGGGGGGTGCTTATTTTATCAATTGATAATTTCTAGGATAATTTGTTTCGGGATCTTTGACTTCTTTTTCCGTGCCTGGGCTTTAGAAGTGCCAGTGTTGTGCGGTACATGGATGTTCGTTCACTTGGCAGAAACCCACTGAACCCATTTTCCTCCCTTGAATGTCCCAGAATCGTATTTCCTGTATTTGTACTATCCTGTATTTCCTCTTGAGAGCCTGTCCCTGCAGTTTGGGAAAGAGAGCCCAGAGCCCCAGAGAGAGTGCCAAGTTCCTTGTGCCAAGTGGGATATGCAGGTTAGTAGAAACCCACCGACCATCCATGGAATGGAGAAAGGCAGATTGGTCTTGAGAAGAAGCAGTGGGAGGCTAAGTGCATTTTTACTCCTTGTCCTCCAAACCCGAAGGGGTTGAGCAAAGTGTATTTAACACATGTGGGGGTTGTCGTGTGTGTAGACGTGATTTCTTGAAATTACTCTGTAGTAAAAGGATTGGTGGCACAGGCTTTCTGGCAAAGTGAGCAGGCTTTCAGCTACCCGACTCTTGGAGCTCAGAGGGTGTGATACTCCTAGCACAGGACTCCCTACCCCTAGTGATGGCTACACAGGGACCAAGGGTTATCAGCCACATTAATATCTTATATTTGCCTATGCCTCTTACAAATTAAGTCCCCTGCAAGCTGTGCACATAGCTGGTCTCTGTGACCGTGTCCCTGTTGTTACTTGCCTTTGTCCTTCTTTGCAGCCTTTCTGTTTGTAAAGTAACTGTTGAATCTTGCGAAGGACTGTCCCATGAGAGCTTGGAATGGTCACTGTGTGTTTACAGCTGCTTCTGAGTGGAGCTGGATCACAGTTTTGGCTTTGGGATGTTTCTGAAAGTTGTGTGATTTCCAGATTGGTTGTGTCAGTGAGTCTTTTCCCACCATTAAATAGATTTGAACACCTTAGGCTTCAAATGCACTGTGGTTTTGAAACATTTCTGGAGCAGATAACTCTTGTCCCAAAAGCAGATGCCATTTCTGCTAGCAGAGTTCAGAGAACACCAGTCATTTTCTGAGTGAGCTTATAAATGATTTATCTTTAGAAGAGGTATCTGTGGGCAGAAGAGAAAGACTGTAACCGAACCCTCCTACACCATGGATAGAAACTGTCGACTTAGTAGGCTTGTTCCTTTAAAGATCATAGATCTCTGCGAGATCATTGAACAAACATCTGAGCTACTGTATGTCATGTGAGCCCAAAGAATGGCTCTATGCTGAGGTGGGGAAAAGAGGGTGTGAAATGTCCCTCCTTGATGTTGCTAAGTAAAATAATAATAATCTTTTATGTATGAACAAAACCTTTTGCCATGTGTAGAGAAATGGCAAGGCCTGGATGTCAATACCACTTAGGTGCAGAGGTATAAAAGCAGTCCTCAGGAGGGAATTGGGGCCTGCCGTTAGTCTCTCCTTGTGTCTGGCTGGGCACAGAGTAGAGCAGTGGACACAGCAGGACTGCCAGGAGTGACTGGCAGGGACGAAGGACAAACTGATGGGCAAAGACTGTTCACTCCCAGGCTCCTAGGCATAGCGTGTCCTGGCTAACGCTTCGTGAGCTGAGCAGAGAAAGATTGGCAAACAAACCAAGAGGCATCAGAGTAACCTGGTGGGAACTGTGCGTGAGGGGTCCCTGCGCTCACCTTAGCAGTGGTAAGGAGGGCGAGGCACCTTCTCTTCCTGTCTCGTGGCGCTCTCATCTTTGCTGTGTGCTGCTCAGCCTTGTCCATCTGTCCAGCTCCAGGCACTGAGTAGGAGACTCTCTTGACTCCCGTCAGCTTGTGTTTCTCCACAGCCAGGACTGGGCATGTATTTCTGTCCTGGGGCTCCTGGGCAGCTGCGCCCACCTCTGCAGACCTTTCTGCCCCCCTGTGACTGGGACAGACCTCTTGTGTCTTACTGCCCAGCATTGATGCATTCTGCATCAGTGCAGTCCTGTTTCCTACCTCGGAGGAGAAATTTGCCCTTGGTTGCTTTCGCTTAGTTCACTTGGTTTTTGTTTTCTTGGGGTTTTTTTTTGACCTAGCTGAGCTTCTTACTGTTGGAAAAATCCTGTTTTCTGGGAATTTTTCCTGCCTGTAGGGCAGACAGCATGCTGCTTCCTATCCTGAGAGTGACAGTTATGTGAGCTGGTGGGGCTGTCTTACAGGCTTAGTCTGAGCAGCCTCATGCTCTCAGCCTGAAGCAGGAGAGGGCCATAGGTCCTCAGCTTGCACATAGTACAAGCAGCAGCAGCTTGACGCAGGAGACCTGGGGCACTGGAGCAGGAATGACAATGTGCTGCATATCTTACACGTATGTGGCATGACTACACTTGCTTCTCAAGCCCAGATCTTTGTCTTTTCCACCACGTGCGCCAGACCCCTTCTGCATCCTCTGGATCCATAGATGTGTGCTGTACACACAGCATGTCTTTGGGAATCTGAGTTGTTAGACTGTCATAGCAACATCCTCCTCCTCTTCCTCTTAGCATTCATGAACATGGGATTAATACTCATGGCTTGATCAGCTTTAGGGTGAGGCATCAGTACTGCATTTAGCTCCGGGACACCTGCAAAGGTAAGGTGGTCTTGGGTCAGACAAAAGCTAGGTCCTGCTGATTGTCCAAGGATGAGCGCTTTTCTTGTCAGTGTGAATGGCAGCTGCTGCCAGCACACGTGTGTAGCACTGGCAGTCTTGGTGGATCCTCCCTCTGAACTTGGCTCCTGCAGGCAGTGAAAGAAGAAAGGGAGGAGGAGATGAGTGCAGCCAGGGTCTGGGCAGAGTCTGTTGGGAAATGTGGCAGCTGTGTGTGTGTGTTTTTATTGAACTTCTAATTATTTAGTTATGTGATTTGTCTTTGGTACTTCTGGGGATTAATTCCTACAAAGACTCCAGACTGCATCAGCAACTTTTCAGTTGCTTTGTGAGAAGTGTGCTGCCATTTGGAAAAAAAAAAAAATCATTTTCCGTATTAATTAGAAGATACTACTGTAAAATTTATGTCAATTATCTGGCACTTTATTATGGAGAAGCAATAGTCTCTTCATAGTCCAGGTGGTAGCAGCCTTTTCATTACAATGAAAAATGTTGCTATTCAGTTGAATTCGCTAGGAGAAACATTTAGGGACTATGGGTTGCTTGTGGAGATTAGTGAGGGAGAAAAAAGGGGGAAATTTGTACTAAACCTGAAGTAAACAAGTCAGTTTGAGGACTTGAGTGTAAAATGCACATCGGGCTTCTACTAGAATAGGGAAGCCCTAATGTCTTTTCCTACAGCCTCCGTCCTCTGAGCTGAGGGGACAGACTGCTGGGTTTGCTTGTGGTAGCTCGAGCTTTGCCTAGGTTTCGGAGGTGGGACTGCCATAATTCCCTCTGTGGTATGCAGGCAGTGACAGGGACTCCAAACCTCTGTAGAGAGGACAGGAGGCACGTTTGTCTGTCCCCGGCTGCCCTTGGCCCCTGTGCCATGTCTGTGCTGTAGCGCTGGAGAGGGCATTACGTGCCCCATAGACAGGCCGCTGGGAGAAGCACCCAGCTGCTCCGTCCCGTGAGGGCTTGCTAGGCCTGATCTGAAGAGCCGCCCCTCCTCCCAGCCTTGTGAGCCGCATGCAGTTGCTGTGGGGGGCAAATGCGTTTTAACCTGGGGTTGGTTGGGTTTTTTTTTTTTGCCTTTTGCTTGATGTGAGATCATTCAGTCAGTTCTTTTCCAGCTGCTTCTGTGTCATGGTAGCTAATGACTGTCTTACGGGCACGGAGAGGCTTTAGCGAGACAGTGGTGATGCTGACTGGTTGCATGCTTGTCCTTTTCTGCGCTGATTAAAAAAGACAGTGTTGAGACCTTGCTTTCTTCCTGCTTCTGTTTTTCCTTTATTTTCCTGTCATTACCCATGTGTGCTTCCCAGAACCTGCCTGCCACCAGATCCTTTGCTGGGTGGTGTGAATTGGTGGCACGCTCTAATTTTATGTTGTAGTAAGGCGGAGACTGCAGTTGCAGATGATGAAAGATTCTGCAGGTTAAAAAGTTACTAAGCAATGAAGCGTACTGTGTCTACCAGATAGATGGGCCCTCGTTCTGCATGTTGCCCCTTAGATTTCTTTGTGGTGCAGCTCCTTCTCTGGCTTTGCTGCTAACTGTGGCTGTGTTCTCCTGGGCTGGATGGGGATTGGAGACTGCTGCGTGTAATCCCCTTGTTTTCCCAGGATGAGCTCTTCCAGCAGGTCTGGTCTCTCCTGGGGGAGTGCAGCGAGTCAGCTCTCATTGAGGATCAGTCGTAGGGAACAGCTCTGGTGCAGTAAGGAAGGAGCCTGTGTGTAGAGAGTGGTACAGCAAAATATTGTCTGTTTTGATGGCAGAAAATCTGGGGGCAAGGCAGCTGGTTCTGGGGGAACTGGTTTCAGAGCTTGTGTCCATGAGAGGCCGCTGACCTACCGGAGACTGTCCATCCGATTTACAAGGGAGCAGAAAGCTAGTGGATGCAGCAAAGTAAGGAGCCAAAAACTCTGTAATAATCTTGTTCCTCTGGGTGCAGCAGCATGGCACAGCACGGGTAGGATGCTGCGGAGAGCTGAGCCCCAGGTCAGCCCCTCCACTGGAAGGCATCCCCCCCCCCCTCTGTTACCTGGAGGGGGGTCTCT
>Ga0065711_1005341_pt1 | contig 29997 bp, 12 predicted proteins | sample Hoacrofraction12_FD_59098 | JGI IMG/M metagenome (GOLD analysis project Ga0065711, IMG submission 59098) | Hoatzin crop microbial communities from Cojedes, Venezuela - Epithelial fraction 12 v2 (version 2) | ecosystem: Host-associated > Birds > Digestive system > Esophagus > Crop | place...
TGACTGCCATGACCTTTCAAATATTATGGAGAGTGGCTTGGCAATGACATCAGCCAATTCCCTCAGGACTCTGGATTCATCTCACATTACTAACATGTAAATTTTTTACTAATCAAAAAATATATATACATACACCCTTTAATTAAAATATATGTCATAAATATGTATAATAAAAAGAAATAGTAATAAAACTATCTATTTATCTAAATTTACTAACACATTGGTGATTTCATTTAATATTGTTTCTTCTTTATAAAGATGGGAAGGGCCATGTGATGCTCTAACATGCATTTCTCCATTAGAAAGGCTACAGGGTTTCCTGTTATTGATTATTCCTTTAATTTGAATCTGCCTTTTAGAAGAAAATAGTTTTGATTTTAAAATATTCAATGACAGTGATTTTCCCAGAACTTTTGATATTTTAAATAATTAAAATTATTGTCAAATTAATGTAAATTACTGTCATTCTGAGTATGCTGAAATTTAATATTTAGTTATTTAATCTTGCTGTCCTTGTATCTCCCAGAATAAAGCATCTCTTATCAAAAAGTTCTTAATACATTTAAAGGTTATTATTCGGTTTGTTGAGATCCTCACAGGAGGCTTGAAACTGTCTTGTGTAGTTCTCTGAACTCCCTCAATTTGTTAGTTTTATTCCTGATGTAAAGATGAACACCATATTCCAGTAATGGTCACCCCTGCATGAAATAAAAAAAAAAAAACTAATGTATTGGTCATATTTTAATATGAAAATCTGCTATAAATGTGTGAGTCTTTTGAATATAATATATGTAAGAACCATGTTAGTCTTCTTGTTTGCTGTCTTGTGTTTGGAGCTCATGTTCAGCTGATTGCCCATAACAGCCCACAAATCTTCTTGGATGTAATTACTTCCCCAGCTGTGTAAACATGGTCTGCAAGATTTTCTGTTTGTTCACTGCCCATGACTACTCCCATCCCACATTTATTTTTTTTACATCTGGTCATGTTAAAATACCTAGTTTGCTTGGGTCCAGGTTCCAGTGTGATTCAAAATTCCCCCTAATCAGTCACTTGTTTTATTTATTCACTTTCCCCTAATCCTTCTGTCATCTGCAAATTTCTTTGTTTCATCCATTCATGAAAGTTTTAAGCCACAGTGCCAAGATTTGGCACCTGGAGGGTACCAGTAGAAATAAACCTGCTTGATAATAATTCTATGTTTACATTCACATTTTGACACTTAATAGCCATTTTTTGTTTAGTTATTTAATGTGTAAAGACACTTGATTTAGTGTCTAGTTTCACTAGGAAAATATTGTGGAGAGTCAGGTGTTTTGTGGTTTTGTTTTTTTTTAGTAGAAACTAATGTCAGTAATTACTCATATTTTTGTCATACAGAAATTAATCTTGTCAAAAAGAATTATACTAGTTTGACTGAGTTAGTTTTTCATGAACCTATGTTAATTCCCACTTACGTCTGCCTTATGTTTTGTATCTAAATCCCCACAGATATGTATTAATTTACTTAGAATCAGAATGAAGTTGACTTCTACAACCTTTTATTTCTTGCTTTTTTTCTATAAAAAACTCCAAAACTATTTGTGGAATATTTGTGCCTTTGGGTCATCTTTGACTATTCCACCATGCCAGTCACACCATGATTCTTTTTATGTTAATGTTCACTTCTTAAAGATCTTTCCTCTTCTGTTCTAAGCTACATTTTAAAATGAGTACTACTGTCTTTCTTGATCACTGTAACTTTTAGGATCTAGTAAAACATTTTTTCCTCAATCCAAACCTGATCCATTTAAAGGTGCCTACTGTCTATACGCTGTCACATATGCACGTTTGTGTACTATACTTGTTGCAGAACTGAGTCTTTAGCATGTAAGACAAACTAGAGCTTTAGACGATAAACCTCTTATTCATAGTACTGAAAGATCGGAGATCTTCACAAGAGCATATTATGAATAAAATATTCAGCACAAAGCTCTGCATAAAATTATGGTGCAGCTTCCAACACCTTGGGAGAGTTTGTTCCTGATTCACTCATGTACAACTGTGCCCAACTCGCTATATATGACAAGATTGCAAGGACACTTTTAATACCTTATTTCTTCTCTACATGACCCAAAACTTATTACATTAAAGATGGAGAAAAGGTTAGTGCTCTTAGCATAAAGATAGCATTGTCTCTGCAGCCCTCCACTCTTGCAAACAAGAGCACAGGAATCTGTAATGATCACAGTTATTCATGACCTCTTATATTACCGTGCTATTTCCAAAACACGGTTTAGAACATTTGGCATCATGATAGTAAATTGGCATAGTATTCCATGAGGTGATGAATGCTGTAACCTGTTCAGTGAAGTATAATAATTCAGTTAACTTTTTTAGGCATAAAACCTATGAGTTCGTAATAAAACTGCTCAAAAACATAATACCATTAAGGGTGTATAAAGCTATTTTTCTCCATTGGTATCTGCAGGATTTTTTTTTAACTGCTGCTCAGTATGTCACTGAGCAGTAACTACTGCTCTGTTTATTCTGCCTTCGGATGGTCAAAAATATTATGTCATGCTTTTGGCTGGTTTCAGTGGGTATTGTATCAGGTATAACAGTTGAGTTAGCTACTTGTAAGATTGTGTATATTCTTAAGGGATAGAAAACAGTTATCATAGCTAATCTGACATGTGTTTACCTTTTTCCCCTCTGCAAACCATTTTCCACACACCAAGGACAAAATTTAAGTTTTAAACTAATAAGCCCTTAAGAGATAGAGTCCCTACTAATTATAATTTCCTGTGCTGTGTTTTTTTTTATTCCTTTGTAATCTCAGTAACCATTTTAACACCTTGTCAGACATTCAGGAACTTCCATCTGTGCAGCCTAGTGCATTTGTGAAATAAACCCATCTGTACAGCTGATTAAAAGTTGGATGTAGTCCATGTTTTGTCTTTATCCTGAAAGAAACAGTATTGCTGCAGCAGTTGTTGATGTAGGGCCTGAATACAGAGTGGAATGCACAAGGCTAATGGAGCAAAATAACTTTTAGTGTTTTCATTTGTATTTAATAATTGTTTAAAATAAAATCAGAACAAATTAAGCGTGACAAGCAAGACCAATTAGAAAGGCTGCACAGTTCAAGTCTGCAGTTAGATGCAAGAAGCAACTCTAGAATTACTGTCATTTCAAGTATGCGTTAAACAGCAAGGTGAATCCAAGTAGACAGCAACTGCACGTACTCTTCCTACTCCTCTACAAACATACCTAAATTTATTCTGAGAGTGCATTTGTTTCATGTGTGTTTTTCATTGGTGTGGTAGGCAGTTTCCAGTGGCATGTTTTTAGAAAGGCAGAGGAACAATTCCTTACCTACAAACTAGGTCAGTAGAATAACTGCATCTGACTACTTGATTTGCATCCGTATTTGGTAGCCAAAGATACCATCTCTTATATTTCCCTTAGTAATCTCACTGCCACTGCTAAAAGCTTTATGGATGCAAAGCTGTACCTTCAAAAGTTTGTAAGCAAGATCACATCTTTAGGAAAACACAAAGAAACAACAAAAGCCCACCCAGAAAAGTAGGTTACTAAAAATTTCAGATAAGAAGACATGGCTAGGGTGTGAATTATCCTCTCACAATTCATATGGGCATATGGAAAAGAAAAAAGAAGAGGAAGAGAAGGAGGTGGGACGGGAGTTTAAGAGACAAAAGGAAAATCTTGTGGGTTTTTTAGTATCCTCAGGACAATCATTATCATACATCTTTCTCCTCTACAGTAGCAATGCACACTTTGGACATCGGAAGAGATATAAGAAAAAGAATTCATACCACACTGAACTAGGGTGAAAGTAACATAGTGACATATATTCTGATATATGGATCTGCGAGCTCATGTTAATGCAAGCAAATAAATCTGCATCAGATGGTACATCACCAAGTAAATGTACTGGGTCAAATTTTACTGGTGCAATGCCAAGGACCTATTTTCTCAGCATTGCATAAATGTGACTATATTGCAGATTATTCCAAAGGTATTTCAGACAATGCATGCTCAAGGATATATGTCATGCATTCACTTTTTTTGTATGGGCATGCTCATGAATGCTCTTTAAATGACAGGAAGTATAATACAGTGATAAAATATTATTTATCACTGGATGCTCAGTCAAATGCAAGACCCTTTAATCCTATTACACCAATAAAGAATATCATGTGGTCTCATATATGAAACCACATGTGTAACTTCCTGAGCTATGAGTTAGGTATATTGCCCTTTATTCCGACACGAGTATAGGACTCATATCCATTCTAACTATCTGCAAGGGCTTCCAAAGTCTGCAGACTGAGAGAATTTTTCTGAAGTTGCACAACTGAAAATGGAACATGACCTTAGGATTTTAGGTAAGAAATATGGAAGATTTAGCTAGCTAAAGATGTCAACAGTATTCCATAAAATGCCATAACTCATAAAACAGAGCAACACAGTCTTTTATACTGCTAATAAAAGAGATAAATATGTTTTTTTTTTCTTTTACAGAAGAAGGCTTTTACAGTAATCAATAGAGAAATAAGACCTTAATTACAGAATAGAATCATAAAATCATACAATCATAGAATGTTTTGGGTTGGAAGGGACATTTATAGGTCATCTAGCCCAACCGCCTCTGCAATGAGCAGGGATATCTCCAACTAGACCAGGTTGCTCAGAGTCCCATCCAGCCTGGCCTTGAGTATTTCTAGGGATGAGGCCTCCACTGCCTCTGTAGGCAACCTGTTCCAGTGTTTCACCACCCTTATGGTAGAAAGTTCCTTCCTTATATCCAGCCTAAATCTACCCTCTCTTAATTTAAAGCCATTGCTTCTTGTCCTCTCACATCATGCCTTGCTAAAAAGATTTTCTCCATCTTTCCCATAGTCCCCCCTTTAAGTACTGAGAGGCTGTAATAAGATCTCCCTGCAGCCTCCTCTTCTCCAGGCTGAACAACTCCAACAATCTCAGCCTTTCCTTGTAGGAGAAGTGTTCCATCCCTTGGATCATTTTTGTCACCCTCCTCTGGACCTGCTCCAACAAGTCCATGTCCTTCTTGTGCTGGGGGCTCCAGAGCTGGATGCGAGACTCCAGGTGAGGTCTCACGAGAACAGAATCACAGAATCACAGAATCACAGAATCACAGAATCACAGAATCACAGAATCACAGAATGTTACGGGTGAGAAGGGACCTCTTGGGTCATCTCGTCCAACCTCCCTGCCGAAGGAGGGTCATCTAGAGCAGGCTGCACAGGACCTTTTCCAGGCAGGTCTTGAATATCTCCAGAGAAGGAGAATGGCAGAGTAGAACGGCAGAATCACCTCCATTGACCTGCTGGCCACGTTTCTCTTGATGCAGCCCAGGAGATGGTTGGGCTTCTGGGCTGCGAGTACACATTGCTGGTCATGTCAAGATTTTCATCCACCAGTACCCCCAAGTCCTGCTCGGCAGGACTGTTCTCAATCCCTTCATCCCCCAGCCTGTATTGATATCAAGGATTGCCCTGACCCAGGTGCAGGGCCTTGTACTTGGCCTTGTTGAACCTCATGAGGTTCACACAGGTCCATCTCTGGAGCTTGTACAGGTCTCTTTGGATGACATCCCATCCCTCAGGTGTGTCAACCACACCACTCAGCTTGATGTCATCTGCAAACTTGCTGACGGTGCACTTTATCTTGCTGTCATTGATGAAAATATTAAATAGCACTGGTCCTGGAACAGACTCCTAAGGGACACCACTTGTCACAGGTGTCCATCTGGACACCGAGCTGTTGACTACTACTCTGTAGATGTGACCTTCCAACCAGTTCCTTATCCAGTGAACAGTCCACCCATCAAATCCATATCTTTCCAATTTAGAGAGAAGGATATTGCAGAGGACCACGTCAAAGGCTTTACAGAAGTCCAGATAGATGACATCCATTGCTTTTCTCTTGTCCACTGATGCAGTCACTGCATCACAGAAAGCAACTTGGCTGGTCAGGCAGGACTTGCCCTTGGTGAAGCCATGCTGGTTGTCTCTAACCTCCACCCTGTCCTCCGTGTTCCTTAGCGTATCTTCTAGGAAGATCTGTTCCATGATCTTGTCAGGCACAGAGGTGAGCCTGGCAGGTCGGCAGTTCCCAGGGTCCTCCTTTCAACTCATTTTAAAAATGGACACAATGTTTCCCTTCTTCCAGTCACCAGGGACTTTGCGTGACTGCCATGACCTTTCAAATATTATGGAGAGTGGCTTGGCAATGACATCAGCCAATTCCCTCAGGACTCTGGGATGCATTTCATCAGGTCCCATAGACTTATGTACATTCAGGTTCCTCAGGTGGTCATGAACGTGATCTTCCCTTACAGTGGGAGGGACTTTAGCCCTCTAGTCCCCATCTTGTGGTCCATGAACTCTGGATATATAATGTGCATGCAGCTGAATATTATATATATTAAAGTATATTTTACATATTATAATGGGGATGCCGCTGGTAATTATATTTGGTAGCAATGTGATATATTCAAACACCAAAACAAATGAAACCTCAAACCTCAGAACCCAGAGTAACGCTAGAAAGGAAGGAAAATCCAGATGTTCCAATGAAAGAATAGTATAGGTGAGATTTATTGAAAGAATCAAGACAAAGAATTGTTTAAACATTAAAACTAATCTCCTTAGGTGTTTTGAGGGGTGGAGAAAGGTGGGTTTGTTTTTTTTTGTTGTTGTTGTTGACGCTGAAATGTGAAAACACGTTTAATCCAGGGATGGGAAACAGCAGCTATAATTATACACTGCAGAATTGCTGCCCACTGAGTACTGTTTTGTTGAATATGGTTCACTTTTGGTGGTAATAATAACACGTCATTTGGTGAATTGTGAATTCCCTCAAGGAACTTATGATACAGCCCTGGAGCTGAACAAATCCCAAGTGCTGCTGTCTGACTTAAACTAGGTAAATGCACCTGCTTCCTATATAGGACAAGCATCACTTAAAATTTTTAAAATCCTGTGTTTAGAATTTCAGTTCCAGATTGTCCAGTTAAATTGACTTGAATGCACTTTACATTTTGTTTACTTTTCTTCTTTTCTCCCAAGGGCACAGTTTAATAATGTGTATGTGAAAATATGATAGACATGACTTTCACCTCACTTTTCAAGCACATTGTTTAGTGTACACAACGCTGAGCCATCAGCTTCAGGTGTCTCATCTTTACCTTTTCACAGATACAGATGGCGATTCATTCAGGTATAATCTAATAATTACAATTATTTGAGGAGTTTTTCCTTAAAGTCAGCATACGTGACTACTGACTCATATTCTGGTTCCTTTAATAGCCTAATATACAGAAAGCTTTTTCCTTCCATGTGGATTGAATGACTAAAGGTGCTCCAGGGAAGTACTGTACTGAAGACAACAGAAAGAATTAATTTAAGCAATGTCATGTGTAAATCCCTGTTGCCTTTTCACACCAGAATGTTAATTCTAGGGATTTGTGACCCCACTGGAGCTGGTGTCAGTCTCAGATGGGATAATATAGAGGTATAGCACAACTGGGGGAATAACTTTAGGTTTGAATAATTCTGACTTCAATATGATAGTGACAAATTCACCAGTGGTTTACACTGGTGTAACACAGGATGTCATGTGGGTTATGAATTTTATAACAAATAGAAGAACTCATCCCAGCATTTTTGCATGAAAGATAAACAAGGCAGTTTTATACACAGCCTAATTTATTCAGTGCAGTGTCAAATCAGGTGGAATATAAAAAAAGGTTACAGGCATCATGTTTGCAATCAACTAAATTTAAGGGGCTAAAAGCTAACATTTATGTTTGCCTCCCCCGGTATATTTTCTGAGCAGACATCTTTTTCAGCCAAAATGTTTGAGCACCTGATCCACTCATTAATGTAACAGTATTTCAGCAAAAGTCATGCTGATAGCTATTGGTTCATTAGTGCATGAATCCAGAAGGCATATAGAAACAGAATTAACTGACAATCTTGGCTTCAAATGCAATGCACTTATAAATAGTTTAACAATATTTTTTGAGATTTTTGTCTGTGTTTTGAGAGATCAAGATTATATGGTTTTTGATAAAAACGCTAATAGATCTACCTTATTATTGTATGTTTATTTTTCACACCAAGTTACAAATTAGATGCTACTTATTAATGATGTGTTTATTGTTATCTTACTAAGTCATGGTGTTACACTGAATTTATCACACAATTTCATTGACTAAAACTGACATCTGTAGTTACGTCAATTAATGTATCACTCCATAGTATAGTTCTAATAAAATGAAGCTAGAGACTTTTTTGAAGCTAGAAAAACTAAGGAACCAGGAAAAGTTCCAAAGTTCCAAAGTGTACCAATCCAAAGAGCAAAGAGTGAACATGGTCAGAGGCCAGAAGAATCATCAGAGAAATCAGCCAGTCTGTAGAACAGGATGATGGTATGCCATCGGTCTAAACAGTTTCTTCCACCCCTGCTTTATCTTCATCCTAGATTCATGTTACTAGATCAAGTTTAAAATGTGGAAAAGGGAAGATCCTGAGCTGTAGAAGCAGGAGAGAGGAGGAAGGGTAAAACAGACAGGAACCAAGGCATATCCAAGCAGCATCTCAAAGAGCAGTGGGTGAAATTCCCTAAGATACCTGTTCCCTGAAGTAACCACATCAGGCTTGTAGGGTAATTCTTAGACTTCAAGAAACTCATCATGCCTAAATGGCTAACTACAGGTTAATTATGCAGGTAGAGTTTGACAGCTGGAGCTTGACAGCTTGATAGAGACTGGGATAAGATGAAGTGAATGCGAGGCAACGACAAGAAAAGAACCTTAGACATTTCTTTTTTCCCTATTTAAATCCAAGAATGGCTTGAGACCTCCTGAAAATATTTCAGTAAATTGAACAAATAGCCATGGGCCATACTGTTCCGAGAAGCACCTTGTAACATGTTAACAACCTGCTGAAATACACCTCACAAACATTCTTCAAATTTATCTAGATTNGATTTTTAAAGGTGATTAATTACACTTGTAACCCAAGTAACTCTGGATTCCTGTGGACCACATAACTTTTTTTACACTAAAATGATACCGCAGGAAATCCAATCCCATATATACTCCATGGTATTTTAGAACATTTACAGAACTCAGCCTTCTCATCAGTTGTATACAAACTCAAAACTAAAGATNGTAAGTTAGTATTGAAATAGATCATTTTGCACGCAAATAAAATTTGAACTTTTCTGTATCTTGAATGTTATTATTTAAGAAAGAACCTATGGTGCTCTTAGAAAGTACTAATTTGTTTCTTCTACAAGTGTTTTCCTACCACTGAAGGGGATTAAGGCAGGAACTGTGTCCACCTTTTGTGTTGTATTTGTAAAGATTTCTTACTGTGCTTTCAAAGTTGTCTAATGGACACACAATTCATCAGCTGGATTCCAAAGTTTCCATGACACTTGTATTATGGTATTAAATTGTTTCTGTTTCAAATGGTTTAAATAAAGTCAGTCCTTGGAGCAATTCTGAGAAGCGGTTATTCTTTGCACTGGTTTACCAGGTCTTTAGATTCTTCTTTCTTTCTTTCTTTCTTTATTTATTTATTTATTTTTTTTAAATTCAATGTAGTGTTCTCAGGGTAGATATCTCTTAAAAGACATGGTTTGACTGCAGAAACTATCATGGTGTATGTATGTGTTAAAATAGCAGCCAATTTAAACTGTAATCACAGAGGGTGAAACTGTATTTGAACTTCTAATGTACAGAGTAGCTACCTGTGGTTTATAGGTCAAAGCATAATAGTGTGAGCATTTTTTGATTGGTACAAATTGTAACCATGCTTGTCAACTTGGCTCCAAGAATCCCACGCACTTGGGGAAAAATAATAATGTGGTTTTTAACGATGCCAAAGTACTTCAGGATATTGCTTCACCAAATATTAATTCTTCTGTGCAAGTTCTACTCTCCTCTTAGTGCTGCCCCCAATTAAAGCTTTAAGCACTTAACCTGTAGTTGTGAAAAAAGCAGTTTATGATGGGTGTAATCTTACTCCCAGAGGTCTAATTATCTCAGTTGGTTCCCAATTAATCCATGAAGTTGTTAGGTCTTCCTTTTAATTAGATCTGTTCTTCTTGAAGAACAGTTTTATTTTTCATATTTCACTTTATTATTTCCTTCACAGGAACCCTGCAGGGTGGGAATTCTTCTTTGAAATGTTCTTATTTGTTTGATTGCTAGTTGATGCTTAATGAAGATGATGTTCTTTACCCACAGCCTGCATTAAAGTTTGGTTTAGAGACTGGAATGCAAGTCCTTCAAGCATGAAAATTAAATGTAAATATCTACCAAGTGAGAGAATGAACACTTCCTTTGTTCTAAAGCCATTTTTTAAAGTATTTTTTTCATTTTAAGGCACAATTATCATTGGTCCAGTCTCACAAAATTGTAATTGAGGTAATTCTAAACACATTCTGAATTAGCATTTTACTAGGTTTTTGTGGTTTTGTTTTTAGTTTTGGGTTTGTTTTTGTGTTTCATTAATGCATATATTTAAGAGGATGCATATATGAGGAAGTTGGATATAAAATCATGCTTTCCTTTGCAGTTTTATCTGTGAAAAAATCTTTTTATATAACAGGGATCCACAGGCAGGAATAGGAGCTTAATTAAGTACTCACAAAAACATCCAATAAGTGGAATATTATCTGAAGACTGTTGGGAATTTCACTTACCCCTCCACCCCTGTGTCAGCTCTGCATGACAGAAGGTGGCATTGGTTTATCTGACAGTGTCCTTTCTTCTGTTTTGTCTCAGTGATATTCTCTTGCTGTATTCCGTCAAAAAATCAGTTTACCCAATGGAACTGTGACTCACTTCTAGGAAAAAAGTGATCATTCATGGTCTTCTTAACTGTGGAATTTAGCCATCCAATGAAGCTCTATTTGATGTATGTATTGTACAATTTCGCTGACCAAAATATTTTTTTCTCTGATGCACAAATTGTTTTCAAAATCTGCATCACTTTGGTAACTGGTTATTTTTGTATTAGTTTTAGAGATAGTGAAATAACTGTCAATTCAGAATTCACTATACCATTGAAGGATTACTTAATAATCAATTAGTATTCTTTATGCATAAATAGTAAATTTCGTGGATGAAAGCAATATTCAGGAAGAGAGGAATGAAAATAATAACCAAAACAGAATCATAATTGTTCATAAATATACTCTTCTCCACAAACATGTATTTTAACAAAATTCCATAGGCTACATAAATAGGAAATAATTGTTATAAAGAGAAGGGGCTTTGATATATTTTCTATGGTAATTTGTACTGGTGTAGTGTAATAATGAAGTGATCATCATTTTGTGTTTTAGGAGGAAAATTATATAAAAATACTGGATTATCTTGTGCCTCACATCTTTTCCTTCTATCAGAAATTAAGAACTATGAAAATCATTTAGAACTCCCTAAAACTTCATTGTATCCCTTTACACCTCAAACTTTGCAGAGACCTATTCTTAGACAGTGTCCATATAGAGAAGGTGATGGTATTTAAGTGACTAAAGAGAACAGCAGGGAAGAGACAAGACATGCACATTGTCCTCTTCCTGACCTCTGATATTACTTAAAGAGTGGAAGTCTGAAAGGTCTTTTCTGCCCTTTAGGTTTTGGGTAGGGCTATGACCAAGGTTTTCTGTACTGCTCCCTTCGACTCTTTTGCTAGAGCAGAACATGGGTAGAAAAACTTGGAATTCAGTCTGAGAACTTATGTCACTGATGTTTGTTTCTTTCTTTTGCAAGGATCAGTGCGGTGAGAAGACAAGAGACACATGTGGTTAGTCTTCTTAAGGGGCAAAGTAGATAAATGTTATAAGAGATTTTCTGTGAATATTCTTCCCCTAAGATGAAATAATTGGAAATGTGTGTGTGGGTATGCTGTATCTTTGAAGAAACTGGCTAACTTAAATTAATCATATGGATTTTGTTTTGAAATTCTTCAAATTTCAGTTCAGGAGTTTCTTCTCTGTTCTTTTACCTTCATGTTCTTGTAACAGCTTGTAATTCTGTGACTTCCATAGAGATGGCAGTCATTCCAGCAACATCTAGCTAAGTCTGTAAAGGAGAAATTGACTTCAATACTGATTTGAACAATAACCTTAAAATACTATTTAAAAATATTTAAGTCCAGTGGCTAGACTTAGCATAAGTAATTGTATGCTGATGTGATACGCCTTTCTGCTCTGTGTAAAAATTGTTTTATTCTTACAAACAAAGCAAACAAACAAACAAAAAAGAAAGAGCCAACAAAACTTTCTAAGCCTTATTCACTTTCCTCATTTTTTTTTCCTAGAAGCAAGGCGTTCAAGTTTGCTATTTTACTCTTCTCCCAAGTAATGTAGGCCAATATTATCAAGTAGGGTGACACAATAGACCACCTTAGAGTAAAGCAACTGAAGCTGAGATCTGGACATCTATACACTATGAACTTTTAGAATTTTGCTAGGTCTGGGTCTTGTTTGGTGCTGTGCTAGATGCCCTGGAATACAGGATCTTGTCTTATTGTTCAGCTGAATTTACGAGAAAGCCAGTTTATACAATTCCAAACCTCTCCACATACTAAACCAAGACTCAGTCAGTGAAGTTAAGCTGTGTGTTTATTTCCGAAACTCACTCCTGATTCAAACCAAAATGCTCAAATAGGTGAAGCCCTAGATACACACAGGTTTTAACTGGTCTGAATATAAGATGGATTTCTGGCAATCCAAAAACACTTAGTGTGGTTGAACTACTGGTACCACATTGTTAATTTATCTGAAAGCTGTATGTTACCTAATTTTCCTGCTAATGAGTAGTTTCGCACTGTGCAGCTAGAGTAACATTTTAGTATAAAATAAACATTATTATTATTTTAAAAAATAAACATTAAAAACCCCTAAAAACCAAAAATAAAAAAGTTTTGTGGCCAGGTGGAACTGTGGCAGGAAATTGAGTGATTTTGTAGCTACATTTTTGGGAATAAAAGTGTGACATCACGCTACATTGCTGTGAAATTGTATCTAAATATTTAGGTGGAAATGGTAGTGAAATGCTCCAACATTTTTTCTTGTTGAACTTCACATATGCTGGTGGATGAATGTTTAAATATGCAACCATACCAACTATCCTAACATCAGGTGTTGTTTTAATTATAGCTAATATGTGTAACATAGGTGTATGAATGTTCTGCTAAACTACCCAACTGTCAAACCAAATGTAACATGGGGAGAACAAAGGGAACAGAAAGCTGGTGTTATAATGGAGTTGCTGGACCTTGCTCATGCCTAATCCACAATCTTTTGAAATCATGGGGAGGCCTTCCATCCTTTTCATCTACCCTAATCTTAAACTTTCACTATGTTATGATGTTCTCAGGTCTTCAGGTTACCAGTGAAGCAAATGTGTTTTAGCTAGTGCCATTGGTGTGCAAAGCAGGTGGCACAGAGGATGAAATAAGACCAGCTGCTACACTTTCTGTCACCATTAGAAAGAATATCTTTACTGATACCTATGCAATTGGAAATATTGGAAAAAAAATATAATTTACTTTGAAAAAGCATTGGAGTTCTCTAAGACAAATCCTTCAATCCTGCTCCATACAAGCCTGGATGTAAATCTTGCCAGTAGATGGCATGACCCTGCCCCTCAGTTATCAGAGCTCCCTCAAGTAAATGAAAAGAGAAATCAAGTTCAATCCCAGGGTGGTGATCCATGACAGTTAAGTACACTTCAGGGACAATGTAATAAAGCTGAGGTTGTTGCTGTTGGCAGGTAGATGAAAAGAGAAAGAAGAAAAAAGTAAGAAGAATTTATACAAATATTTTTAAAAAGCCAGAAATTTGTAAAATGTAGTTTTGTGGTGTGGATAATATCTATTGAGTGTGTGAAATTTTTGTGTTGATTTTTATTAAAATTGGTTTCCTAATTGTGAAGTCTAACCTCTGAAATTGCTCTGACAGACCTTTGTTCATTATGCAGTAATTAGAAAGGCACCATTAGCATCTATGCTGTGAACTTTTCAGTGTAGTTCAGGACACATGGTAGTATAGCCAATTAAAACAAAAACAGTTAAGTGGGTAAGAAAACTATTAAAGCCAATTCATTAGACCTGCATATTTTGGGGTCAGTGGTACAGAACATGCACATCAAAGCAGAAAAAGCTGGAGTTGCTAATACGCCCCAAAGCACTGAAGTGAGCAGCACTGCAGATTGTGAATTTGAGAGGTAGGGCAGCCTTAGGGTACTGATTACATTGATGAGGATATGGTAATGACTTAAGCAGCTGTCAAGAGTTATAGAGACCAAAATCCACAAGGATGTGTGGCTGAGTAACAGATGCCTTTAAAACTGTCTGTTTTGCTTCTCTTCAGTAATTTACAGCAAAACTTTAATGAGGTGACCTCCACGGCTTTTTGTACATAGATCAGGTTTTTTCAGTTTTCAGAGGCCAGGGTTCTTACAGCAGTGGATGAGCTCAGACAGATCTGATTTTAAGAGCTACCAATACTTGTGTCAGATCAGAGAGCAGAAACAGGGGAAGAAGATGATTTGGAAGAATGCTGAATACTAAATTAATTTGATCAATACAGAGCCTTTTCATTGCCTTGTACAAATCCAGCTATGAGCAGACACAATGATGCTAGAAGGCTGCTTTAAGGACAGCATTATGCTGGACAAATGTGGTGAGGTTGGTCTAATGTCCAGTCATATTGCAAATACTTCTGACAATATCTGACCAAAGCCTGCAGAATCAGCAATAGAAATAGATTGGTCAACAACTTGAAAGAATCTAGTGACTGAAATCATAATTTATTTTCAGAGAAATTTGTTTTCTCTCACAAAAGTTAGCCATCTAAAAGTTTGGTGCTAGGTCAAAACTAGTCATCCCAGGTCTATCTATGGTCAATGTACAAAAAAAAGCATCTCAAGCAGTGGATTGTGCTGCCCAGGACATCTAATTTCTGCTGTTTGAATCATTATCTGGAATAATTATTCTCCTTTGTCTATAGAGGTAGACTGGATGGGTAATTTATATTAGATGCCTAACTTGTGGAAGGCTAAAATAACAGACAGTGGAAGAGGGGTTAAATAATAACATGCCTGTGACAAATTATCCATTTAGTATGACTGCGTACCTGTCTGCCCATATCCTATCCATTTTTCTATATTCACGTATTCCAGTACTTGCAGACTACTTATTCAGTATATAGAGTCAACTGTCTTTTTTCCCCATGCTGTAGTTCCTACAAATGTTCCACCAATAAAACTAAATTGTGCTACTTGCACAGTATTATCAGTAGCGGGGTGCAAAGTGGTATTGGCCTCAGGAGACGTGTGGGGAATCACTGACACCTGACCTCAGTTAAGCTTATATAAAGTGCTGAAAAGGCCTCATACTTATTACAATAATTCTTTAGGGATCACCATCCTTCCCTCCTGCAGCTCATGTGCAGCTCTTTTAATGAGCAGCTCAGTGATCTTATCTATAGCAACGGTAGAAGGGAAGATAGCTGAGAACCAATCAGCAATGTGATTAATCACTGTTAACATAAGAGCAGGGTACTGCCGACTGTTGGTATGCACTGTTTGATTTGAATGCATTTATCTGGGGAGGTGGAAGTCTTTCTTTATTCTGACTGAAACAACCCTGCTGCTTCCAACAGCTGCTGAAATCAGGCATGTTTCACAGCTATTAATTCAACATGAGAAATCATTATCATTGTGCTGAGATGGTGGACACCTGTCATTCTTTCTTCTCTGAATTCTAAAGTCAAATTAAGACAACTCATATGTCTTCAGTCAACTAAACTTTTACTAGGTAAATGGTTTTGTCCTAATCAGAGTTCAGTGCTGTCATTTTACCTTGCAAACTGAGGTGGGAGGTACTCAAACTAGTTAAACTCAAGAGTAAATTAAAAAGTGCGTAGTTCTCCTTTATACCAGATGTGAATAGCTCTCTATGGTGATACTTTGTGTGATAAAAATCAAGGATTTGCATATCATTCTTGCATCTCAAAATTACACTGCATTTTCCCTGCTGTTTTTGCCAGAACATTATTAAGATTTTTTTCTTGCTTTGGCTCCCCATTGAAGATGATGGATGGTTACTTCCTTTTGCTGTCAGCTAGCCAGTGAGTAACCAATTGAGAGTATGAGAATATAGGACCAAGCCCCTTTCCATTTCACAAAGTCTTAGACTGGAAAGGCAAGCATTAAATCTACCTTAAACTATTTACTGTAGGCTGCTGTCCATCACCCTGGTGTAGGAGTGCCTTCTAAATGAAATAGATGCTAATAAAGGGACTGTAGCTGAACAACAGCACTCTCCTTGTTTGAGATAATTAAAAACCCCACCATGCCCACAAAAGGTTTTTATTGTTTGTGGAATGATTTTCTTTCCTCTTCACCCCCCACCTGATTATAAAGATAATAGGTTTTCAATACTAAGTTCCATTTGTATAGTAAAAGGCTTTCCTCGGACAATAATTTTGTAGAAATTTATTTTGTACAGTTTGTAGAAGTTTATGAAATAAAGATCCTCAAGCTTTATACTTCTGAGTTCTTCTGATGAGCTCTTTCATAGCCACCCAGTTTCCAGGTAGTACTTTGGACTCATACCCATCATTCTAATCTGAGTGTACCTATCACAAGGAACGAATTATGACATTAAGTGAAGTTTTTTTAAATTCTTTTTTTGTTTCTGTTTAAAAGCATCGTTGAATTAAAGTAAAATAATAGCATTTTTATGATAATTTATGAAGTTTTACTTTAGACCAAAAAGATTTTCTAAGTTCTCTAATTCGCTGACTTTTATTGCTATTTTCACATGATTTTTTATAGCTTGGAAGCTTATACTTTGATTCCTGAATAATTAGAAGCTATAAGGTGGTTATTACAATTATTATTGTTGTTTTTATTTTTAAATTGTTGTTATTGTTATTGTTTTTCTTCTTTAAAATATAAGCTGTTACTTTTCATTATTATATAGGCGGCATCTGTACTTTCAACTGACTAAAAAATATTGCTGAAGTGAGAGCTTTGTTCACATTTTCAGGGGTATATTGTCAGGTTACATGCAAAAAAATTGTTCTACCTTCTGCTTTTGATAGTATGTAGCTGATGGGAATATTTGATTTATGCAGATATTTATGGTTTTTATTTATTATTACAATTAATGAATTCTTGAATTCTTGTCTTTAAACTGTCTGTTCATGTGGTATTAGTGATCCAATCAGTACAGAATCTGCAAATTTTTGACTGTTTCAGGGGGACGGTGTCTGTTTAGCCAGTCATCTGTAGGCTGATTGAAAGGAGGATTTTTATTACTTTATTTTTTTTCCCTCTTCATTAAAGAGTGGCAGTGAGTAATCTTTGCGGAAGAGTAGGATATAGAAAACATAATAGAAATTTCAAGATAGTTTTTTATGCTCTTAAAAGAGAAAGTTAAGAGACCCAACTATCCTGAATACCCTAAACAGAAAAGTGAATCTAAGCATTTATCAATGTGTATCTGAAGTTTTATATATATGTTTTCTCTCTAATATTTACATACCTGTAACACTAATTCATTACTAGTATTTCTCAGATATCCCAAGTCCATATTCTACCGTGTCTGTAGCCATGTAAGGTGTCTTGTTTGCTGCTTTGGTAGTTTAAGAACAGTAAGTAATATGTAATGTAAGTGAAGTACTTAGTAACCATAATAGAATACCTGCTTGTACTTTGATTGACAGATCATTGTATGAATTTAAAAAGTCTCAATCAATAAATTCTCATCCTTTTATATGGCATAAGTGAAGACAGACTATTAATACTTCCAATATTTCTTAGAATACCAGCCAGATGGAGACTAGTAAGTACCTTGTAAATAAAAATATGACATATGATGGAAAGCTGGCCTGTTGGCATGAAAACTTGAGCATGCTCCACTTATACACTGCTTAAATAAACTGGTTCAGAAAATGAAGATCAGAAATAGTGATTATTTTTGAGTTACTGGTATTATCCAGAGCATCAGCAACAGATACCAAGAGCAGACCATTACAAGAAAGTTTTTGATATTATAAGGGCAAATAATCTGTGTCACATGAGGTAACCAACCTGTTTTCGTGAAACCGATGCTCTAACTTGTATATTGTACCTCTGCTTAGAAGAGGCACTTAATTCATTTGGCTAAGTCAAAATTAGATGTGCAGGATAACATTTGCATGATTAAGAGGTTATATTTCATTTCTAGAAGTAAGCTTGGAACCTTGGTCTCCTTTTTAATTCTGTCAGTGTGTGTGATTGAGTTCAGAGTCCCATAAATTTCCCTGTTCCTGATTTTCCTTTAAGACTCCTCTGACTTGATCATAATCAAGCCACATTCCACAACAGGATGTGACACTTTGAACAGCTGATGAGCTTTGGCTGAACTATGAATTAAGTCCTCATCTCAGATTACATTACAAGAATAACATTTAACATATGGTAAAAATTAGATTCCCAAATCAAGTGTGGTTTTCAACTCATTTAATTTAACCAGATTCTGAAAATATGTTTCCTGTGGCGTAATTTTCAGAATTATGCTCAAATAGGAGCTATTTAGTATCTTTTAAACCAGGTGTTTTATGTAATCATCTAAATCTGAATTTTAGAGAAAATTGAAAATACTTGCTATCTGATCTTGAAAATCTTGTCCTAACTTTTAATTTCATTTGGCAAATTACAAACGATAATAAGAACAACCTGCTTTTACTTGAGTATATACATTCTGAAATAATCTTATTAGAGAAGGATTAGTGGTGGTGTTTTGTTTTGGTTTCTTTTTTGCTTGTTTGTTATCAAGGAAGTCTTTTGAATGCAATAACCTTAATGTATTTGTGCGAGTTTTCCTAATCTGGGTTGAGGGGGGGGAGCATTCCTGAAAATTTGTGATAGCTATAAGGTGACTTCCAAATTACTTGCGTGCTTGAAGTTAACCCAACCATTTCTCATTCTCTGTATTTAGTTTTGATTTGACAGATATTACCTCTTGACACCTTGAAGTTTGTCAAGAACTCTTTGCATGCTGGAATGTACAACGTACTAATAACTGCAACTATTTAATGACGCTTCATTAATTTCAGTGGAATGCTAGGAGGCATATTTTCAAAATGACATACTGATATCACTGTTCTGGGAATACATCATGTTTTGCAACAATTACAACATCCATAGGGCAATAAATCAGTTAGCTATATCCCTCTAGGCCCAGAAAATGAGCTAAATCACTGTTTCAGAAACAACTTTTCCCAAGCTCATTTAAAATGAGAAGGGTTGGAAAGGAAACATTAATACAGGATTAAATTGAAAGGCCAAGTGAGGTATATACAGGTACAATAGAAGGGCATCATGGGAACTGTGGACAGGATTCTTACTGTCACATTATGCAGCTAGAGATAATGAGAATGACAAAAATGTATGGTAAATAATCTATAGGTATGGAGAAAACTGAAATAAGAAAAGAAAACAGGTATTTATATTCTCTGCATTTTAAACAAGATGATGTCTCTGCAGTTTTCTTTCAGCTGTGGGAGTAGGGGAAAAAAAAAGAACAAAAGTCTCTGGCCAATAATTCTTTCAACTCCTGATGTACCTCTGTCCATAATGATGTTCTATGTTTGTATCCATGTAAAGGTTTTGATCTCTGTGAAACATTGTAATGTTCTAAAAAAAAAATTGTGGAGTACCGAGAAATATCTCATTCAGGAATATTCCTTGATTATTCATACAAACACACAAACACATACACACATATATTTATTATACATATGTATGTTTGTGTATATATGATTCTATAGGTTTTTTGTGATTTTCCCTCAACTTTCACTTAACTGCGCTTAATGTAAAATAACACAGCAGAATTATCAGGTAGTCAAAAAAAGAAAAAGGAGTCATGTAAATAGGAAACATTATAACTTTATAACAACAAACTTTAGTGTGGAATATGCTATAAAGTATCATAACAATGTGCTACTTGTGAATTGTTTGGCTTTTATTCATTGTGAGGTGTGTGTGTGTATGCATATGTATAGCTATATGTGTATATACATGTCTATAGACATAGACACACACACATATATAGCTATCTGTATACGTATCTTGCTTAAATTCATTAAGGCTGTCATCTTCTTCAGAAAGTTCATACATTAAAAACGTTTGTGCAACCACACAAAAATACAGAAAAATTCTAACTTTTTATTAAACCAATGATAGGGACACTTGTTAAGTAATTTAGTATTTTGTGGAAAAGAGAATTATATTATGCAGGAAATACATCAGGGCCCTTCTTCACCTTTTATTGCTATGTAAACAAAGAGCTTTGAAATTAAAGAAATTTCATAAGTGTAAAACTGAAATATATGTAGAATTGTCCACTGTATTTAAAATACAGGAAAATACAGGAGCATAAACAATTGCAAATCGTATAAATAAAGTGCGTATTTCCAGTCCAGTGGGCTGATAGTGGATTTTTGGAAATGTGTCCGCAAAAATATTGACAATTTGTTGCAGTTCAGGAGACTAGGTAAACTGCAAATATTTCTTCTAAAATAAGACACACAACAGATCTGGGATGAACAACAATGTGAGCATTTCATTGTTTAGCTGGACTGAAGGAAACTGTGAACATGACAGTATCTACGAAGTACCTGTGCTTCTGAATTTACTGTATTTGCTGATGCAATGAGAAATCCATTTTATCTGTATTTAGCTAATCTAACTCTTGGGGAGGGCTGATTAATGTATTTCAATGAGTCCTTTTCATACATGAAGATCCACCTCCCAGAGCTGATAACTAGTCCCCACAGATTTATCCATCCCTTCATGGGTGTGTCAGAACGGCTGTCAAAGGGATGACACCTGTTGACATACTGAACACAATTTTCAATTTGTTCACTCAGTACCGGGTATGATAAGACCTACAGAATCTTGGAAAATACTTGTTTGTGCTAGATTCGCTGTTATGGCAGTATGTGAGTCTGCTAGGTATAATTAGCAAAGTACAAGTGTGTGAGCTGCAGAGCATATGCAATCCCATGCATATAGCACATGCAAACTGCAATAACACTTCTGGTTGAAGAATACACATCTCCCCAAAATTGCATGTGTGCAATACATGTGTATATATTAAAATGATGGCATAAAGCGTTACAATTCTTTTCTCTTTTCCTGCATATTCTGCCCTTTTCTTTATGTGAAATTGATGCATAATCTGAAATTAGCCCTGGAAAATATTATTAAAATTAAATATATATATATATAAATGTACCTGTGTTCCAGGATTCTCTTTCAGTTAATTTCAAAAAATGTAAAATATTTTCTTGTTTGTGAAAAAGTGCATCTCTTGGAGCCTCTTACTGGTTGGTAAACTTCAGTAATTAAAAATGTTGCTGCTATACCACACTTAATATGATCAAGACCTCAGTCCTTCTTGGCTGACCTTTGTGTCAATCTGCAATAATAATCCAGATTGTGGTACATGTAGAAGTGCATTTTCTTTTTCTAATCTAACCTTTCGGGGAAATGCTGGCCATTATAGATTTTCTGTACAAAGATTGGGTTGACAGAGCACACATTTCACTTCTGATGTTAGAAAATTGAAAGGATGAGGCTCAATTGGTGACAATCCAGAGTAGAAAGCTATGGACCAGCTGAAAAGGGTTCACTACAGGTAAGCTATCGAGCTATGACAATGATCAGATGTCTAAAGGAAATACAGTCCATGAGGAAATTTGTAAAGAACAGCAGTTGTTCAACTTAGATGATGCCAAACTTGTGTGTGCATAACAAATAAAGACTAAAATCAGCAAGGGAGGTTTAGATTAGACATTAGGAAATATCTGTTAAGAATCAGGATGCCTAAGCACTGGGTTAGATGTTTGAGGAAGGTTTGAAAACTTCACTGATGGGAGTTTTTGAAATTAGACTGACACCAACTAGGATAGAAACAAGTGTGGTTGTTTCTATAGAGGTGAAAAGGGATGAAAAATGTGATCTTTTGAACTTTGTAACAGACTTTTTTCCCTGTGGTTATATATTCTGCATCTCCTTAGGATTGCTTTTAGTCCCCTGAATCAAGTAAAATATGTAGGGATTTCTTTGTTAGAGGGAGAGAAATGTTTTCTTTGGTGTTTTTAGAAGGAAATAAGCTTTCTATATGTATGTGCCTATTGTCACCTCTGGTCATTTGCAATTACTCTTAGAAATGATTTTGGGGAAGTGTATAAACTAAGTTGTTGTTTTCTGTCCTAATGAAATTTTCGTCTTTAAAAATTTTTCATAAGCAGGTAGATGTATTCTGCCTTCTCTTATCCTTTCCTTGCTGCTTTTTCGTATAGTTATGGGACACGTCTAGATCTGGTTTCTTGTATTTTTAGTTTTTCATCTGGGTACATGATAATGAAGAGAACATGAAAATAAATGTTTGGGCATTTGAAGTGATTAGCTGTGAAAACAATTTGAAGACGTGACCGAATTTTGATTGGTACTTTGAAAAATAAAACATGAAAATAATGATGTTTTGCAGCAGAATTCTCTTGAAATTCCTCATAGACAGAGCTGACTTAACAGTGTGGACAGTTCAGTTGGATCTGAACCGTTCAATGATATGGTACATCTAGGGGAAACATGAACCAGCAGCAGGATAGCTGCTTTTCTCTTTTCTGTCCTTAGAATGATTCCTAGCCAAAATGCCGCAGGAAGAAATATTTATATGTAGTGGGTATTAGAACCAGCCTACAGCTGAATCAGAAAGAATTAATTTAAACAGGGAGGCTAGAAGGAGGTTCTTAGGACCCGAGTTGGATATTGGGAGGTTAAAGGGCTAGAAATGGAAGGAAAGACTGTAAATATTGGTTTGACAATGGATTGACAGTGGTCTGCAGGTTACAAATTTTGGAACTAATAACTTACTGATTTTTTAATGGAATTTTATGTTATGCAGACATCCTTTTACTGATGTCTGCATTTTTCCTAGTCAAATAATATTCTGCATTAATGTGGCATGTCTGTTTTGATTTGGTTTTAAGGGAGCTATTCTAAGGATTTGAATCAAGCAGTGAGATTGTTCCTGCACTGTATGCAAGTTTGTATGTGATTAGTAAATAATATAAATACCTATTTCATGCAGTTAATTGACACAGTTATAAAGATGTACAATTGCAGAGACAGAAAAAAACCTCAAACAATCCAAATGTAGCAGGTAGTTATTTTTCCAGAGAGGTAGATTATATCTGAACAGCAGGAAAGTAGACAGAAGAGACTTGTTGAGGCACAGAGGGAAAATGGTCCCAAGTCACTGAGTGATCACAGAATACAAACTCTCTACAAAAATAATGAGACTGCATGACAGGATGCAGATGCATCTCAGTTTATGGAAAGATAATAGTCAGAAAATATAATTAGGACCAAGTCATGGAGTTTTTATTTGTTGATTGGTTTTAAGGAATTGTGTTTTAACTTAAGCCTTTCTTCTTGCAAATAATTGAGACCGATTCCCCTAATGCTTTTATAGTGTGTGAAGTTTTAACCTCTGAATCTAATAATCTTGCAGCTCATGCAAGTTAAACTGTGTTTCTCCATCTCCCAGAAAAGACTGGCCTATTAATAGTGTCCTTTTCAACATACGGTATTCTGCTCTGTTAGTACTTAAACAGGACATGGTTCTTTTTTTATCCTGAATCCCACTTGTACTTCTAACTGATGATGCACAGTTATCAGCATTAATTTTGTTACAGAAATCTTGCCAGATCTTTCTCATTGCCTAATGATTGTCTGTGCTGTAGTTTGTATTCTATCAGTTTCCCAGAATTCAGTGGTCTTTTAACCTTATTGAGTGATTTATTTTTGCACTCAGCAGGCTCTGAATATTCATGTTTTACATCACAGAATTGGATTTTTACATGCATCCGTTTGTGGCATTTTTAAACGAACAGAAAGATGTGCAGCCCTTTTTAGACTGTTTGTGGTCTTTTTGCAGAAATCCTCCACATCCTCTCTGATTCTACCATAGGAAGGATGGCTAGTGTCTCTAAAGAACCTGCAATCCATGATTTTTACATTTATCTGGCTTCTTTTAAATAAATATTAAAATATAAAAATAAGAATTTACAAAATAAAAATAAATCTTCCTTCTCTCTTGAGCTAATAGTATCTTTACAACATTAAGGAAATTATGCTTCCTCAGAAACGTTCATCCTATTTCTGCACCACCTCTAACTTGCTAGTATTGACAGTCAAGCCAATAAACCATTAAGTTAAAGGCCTATGGCTAATTCTTGTATAACTCTGTTGAAGGTTTATATAAAATGCATAAGCATGCTAATGGAAAAAAATCATATAGCCTACACAAGCAAATGCTGATAAATTAATATTCAGGTAATTAAGGCATATATTGTAGTGTCTGTCCAATATTTGATGGGATAAAGACTGAATACAAATTAATTCCTTTGTTAGTAAATGGGGAAACAGAAGAGCCTAGATATGATTTTTTTTTTTCTCTAAAAGAGATCCAAAAACTTTCCTGTGGATGATCAGAAACTCAGGCAGAGGACTTTTTAAAATATCTGAGATAACAGGAGAAAGGAACCTTAGGATCTTCCAATATTTTTAAAGAAAACTGTTCATGAGCCCCAAAAAAGTTCAGCCTTGGAAGAATTTGAGTATGGGTAGTAGAACATTAAGAGCTTTGCTGGGAAAAGAAAACCTATATAAGAAGCCTGAAATTGTAATGGATGATAAGACAATACCATTTCTTATGAATCAATTTGCCAGATATAAATTTCTTCATGTTTTTCTATCAAGGGAGGTGCTGTCCAGAGCAGGAAGAGTAAGTGAAGTAAACTTTTAACATTCTTATTCTGCTATAGAAATTTAATGGAGTTTAATGGAAGTTATGAATAGCTAAAATTAATCAACCTAGCGTGCCTAGTAAAAGCTGAGGGACTCAAAAGTCATGCCTTTGATACAGTATTGTTATGACAAGTTCCCTAATACTAGGTTAGAAGTAGCTTTACCGCGCTGCAGTGTTCACCTTTCTACTGACTAATCTTTCTGCAAGATTATAAGTATTGTGGGTCCTGATATGTATGAGACTCAGAAGTGTAAATAGTGTAGGTTTTTTGGAGATGAGTAAGACAGTCTTGACCTATGCTTTTGGAAAGTAAAAAATATAGAAAAACTCAAAGGTGCGATTTATGCAATTTATACAGATACTGTCCCTGTGATTAAAATCTCTGTGGAACATGCTCTAGTTACTTCCTGAAGATGAGAAGTAATTTTACTCCATCAAAATACTTTACCACATTATTCACAAAGGAAGTAGCATATTAATTCATGGTTACAGGAATCAACAGTCATTTATAATAAAAGTATCATTAGTGTTTGGCACTTCCAGATATTAAAAAATCCTCCAAAACTCTTATTCCCAAATCAGCTGAAGGAAAAGGAAGAACTACAGTGATTTTAGTGAGCTTCTCTTGCACCCCCAATACACCACATTACAAATTGATGGTGTTGCATTTTAAAGCAGTGAAGTATCTTTGCCACATCATGCTGGAACACGTTTTTGTTCTTTAGAAGCTAAAGATATTTACTAAGCCGTTTTTGTCCTTTACGGCAGTGCACTCAAAAATTGTAAGTGTGATTCCTTGTTGTGTAAAAAATTTTAGAGATTTTTTCTTACATGCCTGCTGGTCTCGGACTCAAACTATGAGGATTGCAAGAGTCTACTAAAGAACACAGACAAGCACAAAAAAAAAAGGAAAGATAGTAATATATATGGACATCAAAATCTGGTGATTCAGGCTGCAAAGACTTCTTGCAATAAAATCAACTTTTACTTCTTTAAGACTCCAATGCATCTAATGTGATTACAGTATCTTACTCTTTTCAGTGGTTGAGATGAGCAAGTTATAATTTTGGTGATGTGAGTGAGGAATTGATTGGTATTAATCAACAAAGTACTTTCATCAAGGGTGCTCTGTTGGTAGGGATTATGTGTTTTTGTACAGCAAAAAAGCAGTTTATTTAACTTCTGCATAGCAGCCATTTTCTTTAACTTTACCTTTGCTCTGCTTTCGCAATTTCTTTTATTTTACACCTTTACAAACGTTCAAGATAAATTTAATGTAACTCTGGAAGCATGAGAAAAAACATAGTAACAGTGATGTTTTCTTGGTTTTCTAACTCAAGACTTTGAATTTTAATCTCCCTTTTTTTTTTAGAATGAACCCACATACAGGCTTTGTCCTTCTCAGCCTCCAGCTGTCGGTACAACTGAGATTCGAGACCTTTTCATCCTAAAATATACCTTGAAATAGCTTGACTGTTTGATATAGATCATGGTAAAATAAACAAAATTGACTCCTGGAAATGCATGGAAGTTGGCATGAATCTATCAGCTGTTGACAGATCAGGATTAGGTGGCTGACTTTTAAAAGGGATTTGTTCTTCTCATCACACCTATTTCCAAGGTTGTATTCCTGGTAAATTACGTTTCAGAGTTGTTCCGATGTTTCAAAAGCATGGAAAATAAAATCTCTGCTACATATTTCATATGCTTTATTGTTGTCTTTTGCCAGCTTGTAATTCAGAAAACTTTCTGTTTATGAAAAAGAGCTATCTACCTCTATTTCATTTTATTTTATTGTCTGGTTCCTTTTTTGGTTTGCTTGACTATTTAGCTGAATGTTGTCTGTGGACTTTGGGTCCTCTGTGGAATCTAAAAAGCTCAAAATTATGTTTAGAACTTTTACTTGTGCAAAGCAATTGTAGAATTACAAATAGACACATTAAATTATCCTAAGCCTGGGGGATAGTAGAAAGTTTTCATCTCTTGTATTTCATATAGGTGAACTGTGTAAGCCCCTTATATACAATTTAAACTGATACTCAGTTTTAAATGCTGATTTCCTCTGGTGGAGTAGTGAGCTTCCACATCCTTTTAGGATCAAAGATGTATGGAAAAGAGAAACACATAATTTTAAAAGCTGAGAGGAAATACATTATTGAGGACATAGAAAGAGATAGAAACTAACTTACTCCAGAGATAAAGACAAAATAACTGGATAATATGGAAGCCTCTGTTTCTAGATATTGGAGAAATTAAATAATTATTAAAATTTCTTGATTAACAAGTGCATAAAAACCTTCTCTTCTATTGTATTTCCACGCTTGCATCTTCATCATAATGACATTTAAAGCCTCATTATGTTTTTAAAGTGAAAAACTTTGTCTTAAGATGCATGAGCATGACAGAACGATGATGTATGATTTTGCTTTGAAGTTCTGAATAAAATCTTCTCATCACATTGTGTGACAATTTCTTAATGAGAAGATGGTGGAGTGGAAGCTCAATGATTTTCTTTGTGAGTGGCAAGGGTTTCCTTTGAGTTAAAAACACTACGAAAGCAAACTGTAATGTTTGTATTGATCTAGAGACTATCTATAGCTGTCTTTATTATGTTTGCTTACTTTGCCATAATTTATTTATGACTAAATGACTTGGTGGAGTTTCAAGAAGACCAAAAAGGGATTTTGTGGTTATTAAAAAAAAAAAAAAAACCAAACAAGAAAAATACCCACAAACACAACACAACCCAAAATCTTATTTTAATTGTTAAAAGCTTTAATAGTGTAAGAGGAAACTCAAAGGGGTAAAAAGAGTGTATATGACAAATATAATATGTAAAAGACCTGTCTTAGCATAATACACAGTTAACTATCAGTTTACTTAGGAGCCGATTATAGAATTGCATGTTGTTCAAATGAAGTCTTATCACCAGTAAATTATTTGTACTTCAGTGTGAAAAGTAAATAAATGCTAAGGGCCTCATACATTTTTCTTTCTTCTGAAAAGACAAATATAAACTCTTGCTATCAAAAGCTCTGTATTATTTATGAACTAGATTTCAGTCTGTTTTGTTTTAGATTAAAATGCTTAATATATTTTTTACACAATCTGGAGACCCATGAAAGAAAATAAGTAATCAGTTATTCATTGTTTCATTGGAAAAATATAGTTTCATATTAAAAAAAAAATCATTCAAGACTAAAGTCTTCCTGTTGACCTTTGTGGTAACTCTCTTGAAGGTAGCGTAAAGCTGTAGATCCTGGAGATACACAATATCATGATGGGCAGATACTGATACTAGCACTTAACACAGTATTGGACTCTTCATGAAAAATTATCAGTTCCCTCTTCTGCAAAACCACCCTATAGTCAAACCTGTTGAAGTGCTCTGTTTGAGCAGCCTTTCCATCAGGTTCTGGCACTTGCCAGTCTCTGTTTGATTATCATCGGACTCTTCTTTGCTCTGCAAAGCTAGACACACCTGCGCAAAGTGGCCGAAGTAGTCTCAGGAGTAGATCTGCTCATACAAATTGTCGCAATGCTATTGACTTCACAGGAGTTATGATAACAGTCGCTGCCTTATTTGACTGCTGTCTTGTTTGAGTGGATAATCTGATTTAGCAGTGATTTACATTGTCTTTGCAGGAGTCTAAATGATTACTCAAGGTAAAACACTACAGAGGATCAAGTCCCACTTCTTGAAAAGGTTACATCAAAGAGATAGATTTTTATGATACACATGGCAGAATTTAATACATAATCAAATGTTCTTTTAGTGTACGTGCTTTATAACTAGGGTTTTTCAGAGCTACTGTTTTATAAACAACTTTTTTCACGGTCACACATGATAAAAATCTGTAGCAAACAGGAGGAAAAATTTCTTAGTGCAGTGTGTTTTCTGAAATATATACTTTTTCCCTCATTACATAGGGCTTCAATTTGTATTAATTAAAGCTACTTCCTGGGTGGTCAAAGATACAAGGTGAAAATTTTGTCAGGATATTTTACACTACAGTTAAACACCCTGGTGTTTTATTGCTAATTTTCACATTTTCGCTGCAGTTCCTCATTGCTTTGGTGGACTGTGAAATTATTATTTATTCCTATGAAATGAGGTAATATACTGCAGTCCGTTAAATGGGAGATCTTTTTTCTGAGTTCCGATTTCAAAGTTCATTGTTTATGCTGATTAAATGTAAAAATAGTCTTATTTCTACTCTGCAACAAAATAGATTAATAGATGTCATCCTTTCACCACTACGCCACTCTGGTCGAAGTGCATTCCCTCTAGAGTTAACCTGGTTGAAGTAATGAACGAGCCTAACCGTTGGTCTCAGAATGTACCCATTAACCAGAAGATTCCCTCTGAAGATGGAAATCAAACAAAAAAAAAGTAGAAGTCCAGTAAGGTAAACTACAAAGTAGCCTGTTTTCGATTTTGCACCATTGCCTGCAGGCTAACAATTTTCTACAAAGACTGGCTTTTAAAATCCTAGTAAACCTTCCAAACTCTGTGCTGGTTCTTAGTCTGTGTTTTTTAGCTTTGCAGGGCTGTGGAACTAGTCTTGTGATGTGATTTAAATCAAAAGTTATAAAAGATAAAGGAGATTTGTGAAAGCTAAGCAAAGAAAACAAATAAAAAAGAAATCAAACTAACTGTCGCAGTTTAACCCAGCAGCTGGCAACTGGGACCACGCAGCCACTCACTTGCTCCTCCTCCCCCTCAGTGGGATGGAGAGGAGAATGGACAAAAAGTAAAACTCATGGGTTGAGAGAAAGATAGTTTAATAAGACAGAAAAGAAAATAATAACTGTAGAAACAACAATAATAATAAGAACATCAACAATGATAATAATCAAAAATACTCAAAACAAGCTATACACACTACATTTTTTCTCATCGCCCAATGACCCATTGTGCAGCCAGTCCCCGAGCACTGACCGCAGGACCTGTGGATTTCCCAGTGCTCACAGGTTTCGCCAAACGCACGACAAAGTTCAAACTCATGGAAAAAGTTTGAACTCGCAGAAAAGGGCCAAACTCACAGAAAAGGGATTCCTGCCCCCCCCC
>Ga0065711_1003122_pt1 | contig 29994 bp, 10 predicted proteins | sample Hoacrofraction12_FD_59098 | JGI IMG/M metagenome (GOLD analysis project Ga0065711, IMG submission 59098) | Hoatzin crop microbial communities from Cojedes, Venezuela - Epithelial fraction 12 v2 (version 2) | ecosystem: Host-associated > Birds > Digestive system > Esophagus > Crop | place...
GGGACGGGACGGGCCCGGCCGCGCCGCCCGGTCCCACCCTCCGCTGGTATTAATTCACCTTTGCAGGGCTCCATCGTGGTCTTCGGGAGCCTTTTCCCCTCACCGCGGCCCTTTTCAGGGGATTAATTCACCTTTGCGGGACTCCATCGTGGTGTTCGGGAGCCTCTTTCCTTCACCGTGGCCCATTTCAGGGGATTAATTCACCTTTGTGGGGCTCCATCGAGGTGTTCGGGAGCCTCTTTCCTTCACCGTGGCCCATTTCAGGGGATTAATTTACCTTTGTGGGGCTCCATCGAGGTGTTTGGGAGACTTTTTTCCTCACCGTGGCCCATTTCAGGTGATTAATTCACCTTTGCTGGGCTCCATCGTGGTGTTCAGGAGCCTTTTTCCCTCACCGTGGCCCATTTCAGGTGATTAATTCACCTTTGCTGGGCTCCGTTGTGGTGTTTGGGAGCCTTCCTCCCTCACCGCGACCCTTTTCAGGTGATGGAGGGCTCTAAGTAAAAAAAATACTGCTGCTGTGAGCCTTGGTGTGAAGCCGTGAGTCGCTACCGAGCCCTCAGCCTTGGTCCCTCAGCCTGGAGAGCAGTTGCCGCTCCTCACCATGGCCCTGGGAGGAGGATGGGGCCTGTGCTGGTCCCAGGGCCTGTGGTGGCCCTGGTGGCTCCTCGGGGCGATGGCTGTTCCCACGACGTCCAGAGCGTGGTTCACAGCCTGGCTTTCCAGGCATTGTCCCGCCAAGGTGCTGTGGTAATGGGTGGTTGTACCTACACAGCGCATCACGTGCGGTTAATTACATCTGCGTAATTAACCACGCTTGCGTGGTGGCTGGGCTTCGGCCTTCGCACCGCTGGCAGCTCGCTCGGCCTTTGAATCGCAGCAAACTTCTGTTTCCTAGCACAGTTTGTCCTTTGGCTGCCGCAGCCCGGTGGTTTGCGGTGTTTGTTTGTCGGGAGGTGACAGACTTCAGAAGTTCCCGAGGCGGGCACGGCACTGCGTTGGTTCACGCGCTGTGCGAGAGCGGAACAAGTGGTCACTGCTCCAGAATGTCTCGGTGTAAAGCAGCACACATGCTTGGTTTGGAATAGAGGAGGGAGGGAGCGGGAAGGACGAGTAATTTCCAGTGTTCTCACCTTTTGGGGAAGATATGTGTATGGGTGGTGCTCTGTGTCCCTCTAGATAAAACACTTTTGCACTAAATTATCCCCCTTAAGGACAGCAGTTGTGCTCCTTCATGAGTTTGGTGATGCTCCCTATGCTTTTTTTTTTTTAAATGGATACGATAAAATAGGTTACTTGTCTCCAAATAAAGACACGTCCCTTCGATCTGGAGATTGAGGCAGGAAAGTGTAAACACCTTGATGGTGGCCTTTAATTTCTATATTTTATAGAGGCCTGTGCTTGTATAAGCAAGGAGTACCAAGTTCTCTGAACACTGGTTCTCTAACCGTACACATATATTGAGTGATCTTAGATACGTTCCTTTTCGGGCTGCTTGATGGCACGATCTGAGTCTTTTGGGGATGTGAAGACTAGGTGGTACTAGATTGGAAGGAATATTATGTATAAGGCATTTCACGTATGTGAAATATAATATATATAAATATAATATACAGCCAAATCAAGGCTGAGTAACATTGCCAAGCTGTCTGAGCTGTGCTAATTCACTGATCGACAGAGGCGTTCGGTAACTAGACCTGATGAGCCACCACTAGCACTTGGATTCAGACATGAGGAAATGTAGATATTTCAGTCTATTTATATAGAGGTGTCTGCCTGAGTTCTTAATCAGGATTCGGGCATCCTTGGTGTTTCTCTGCCGTGTTCAAACACTTACCAACGCTAAATTAATCCAGTGACGATATGATTTGAAACATCCAAAAAGCAAAACAAGATGTGAGGGATTGTGCACATCTAGAAGCATCAAGACATGTGGCAACACTTTTTAAGCCATCTTTTATCCAAGTATTTCAGAATGATTTACAAGCATTAATTAATGTAAGTATTACAACACTCCTGCTTAATCTGTAGTTTTTAATATTCTTCAATAGCAGAATATTTAAACGTGACCTGTTCTGCAGGTTGTATTTTCACTTGGCTCAGCTTCTTCAAAATGCTCGTCATGTTGCCACATGAGTAGGAAATTATAGCTAAAAATATTGCTATTGTACGTGTGTGTGAAAAAAAAAATATATATATATGTATACATACTTCCCATTGTAGGGATTGGGCTGAATTTATTTTTTTCTACTGACAGAATGTAAATTATGGTCCATAATCATGTTTTGCCTATTATTTTTAGTAAAAATAGAATAAAGATGTCATCTGCATAACACCATTTGCATGGATGTCATAGTAAGGAGGTGTCTCTTACTCAAGTAGCTTGTTATTCTTAAGCATGAGTGGTTTTTTGCTTGCAGGGTTCCTTTAGCAGAGTAAAGCCTTCTGGCCATCCAGGAAATGTTACAAAAACAGTATTAGCATAGGGTTAGTCTTGTCAATCACGTGTGTATCGGGACCGCAGGAATTGCGAATGAAGCGTGTCTTTCTGTCGCTTCCTTCCCAGTTTTGAGGCCAAGAGGGAACATGGCAAGCCGTATATGAATTAAGGTGACGACTGGTAGCCAGGATTAGGGAGCCCGCTAGGACGTTCATACGACTCCAGAAGCATCAGCATTTTTCTAGGAGTCAGTCTGTTTTCAGACTATCTCGCAAGCCTTCCATCCTTTGCAGACCTGCCTAATGTAGCATAAGTACAGAAACAAGTAAGGAGAGGTACAAATATGCTCATTTTTGGTAAGCAAACAATAAAACCCAGTTTCGTTGAATGGATGCAGCACCTTCATATCGGTTATGTCGTTAGAAAAACAGTATCAATAGAGGTATAGCTGCATTAGGGATTTGCTCCTATTTAATTACAGTTTTAAAAACTAAATTAGGTAGATTGGTGCAAATACTGTACAGACCTCAGCAGAAACAGCCTACCGTTTTTGTGAGGTACTTGATGCAAAATGCTTTAATGGCTTTGGGCTTTCTCTAGGCTGTGTTTTTATTGCTGGTAAAAGGGAAGGGTGAGTTTTATCCCAGGTAGGTATAGTAAATGTCAACACAGTTGCTGTCTCCTCTTTCTTTTTAAATGTCTTTTTGCATGCCTTTCTCATGTGAATTTTTGGAGGTGTTTCCCTCTTCTACCTTTTGGCTTTTCGTTTCTGTTTTCCTTTCACCTCATAAACTCCAGATCTTTTTTCTCCTCTCCTAAGATCAATCTTTCTATGCGTTTTTAATGAATCATTTACTGTGACATATGAGCGCTGAAGATAGAGTGTCAGGGACTTGGGCATCTGCGGAGAGCTTCTGCGCTGGACTAGCAGCAGCAAGATGAAATGGATGTGATCTTAGTTTCATTCTTTTGTTCATGTGGGATGGTACTTTGCCTGGAGGCAGCACAAATATAACTTTCCTTCTAGGGAATAATAAGAAGAATTAAAAACCAGCAAGGTCTCATTTTTCTCTTCAGAGCACCGCTAGGAATAGAGGGTTTCAGCCGTGCCTTTGCTATTTCCACACTTAGCAGTGCATCAATACTGTTTACGCAGTAACAGCATTATAGGTAAGAAGCTATTGTGCAAGACTCATTCATAATGTCTGTACAAGCGTTTTTAAAACGTGGAGTGGGGAACATAGGGTTTGTAATACTAGGAGTAACATCAACAGATATCACTCTTGTCATTATCTCGTTAATCTTCCCTCATGGTCTAAGTAATTTTCTCTTTGAAACTCTGAAGGAAGAGAGAACCGTGTTTCAGATACTGACCTTACATAACCAAAACAAAAAAGACCAAAACAGCAAGAAATTAATCTCTCTCGGGGATCTCTTTACCAGCCAGCTTAGCTTTCCATGCTGTGGGAAGAAGTGCAAATACTGGAGGACAGCCTAATTTTTTTAAAAAGTGGGAAAATAAGTGCCTTAAAATTATTTTTAATTTCATAAGAGTATGCATACCTTACGTGAAACTCTGAATATTTTAAAAGAGTTTTAATACACGTTTTCAGTTTTAGCGCACTGGACAGATCAATAAAATTACTACAAATTATTCATTATTTTGCATTTCTGTTCCAAAATTATTGAGACACTTTACAGTTATATGGATAACACAGCCTTAAAGCACGAGAAAATGCAGAAATAATCAACCTTTTAAATACTGATGAACTGAAATGAAATCAAAAGCTAGCCTCTGGTATGCTTTTGAATTGGATCAGTGTATATGTCCATCAAAATTTTCTCCTTTTATGCTTGTAATCAAACTTATAAATTCTACATGCAGTTGCTGAGTCCAGTTGATATCCACAAAGACAAAGTAAAATACATACTGAAAGCATAGCCCTATCTTGGATTCAGATATATTGGTGTTTAGCTAAAGTGTGCTCATTTTATTTGTGTGAGCAGTACTAATAACTACAAACAAATAGGATTTGGCCTGTATCATGTTATGTAAAGCTACTTCTATAGCAAGTTTGTGTGTGGGACAAATTCCGTTTTAATGTAATCGGATGGAGCTTATAGACCCACACTAAGATGAATGTCTCCCTGCTTCAAGTTGAAAAACGAACGCATAGATACACAATTTTGCAGAAATTGACACTTAATACAATCTCCATCAAGTAATTTTCATTAAAAGCTAGTTTTATACTTATGATTATTTTTATTTTTTTGAACTGCTGTCCAGACTTTTGTCTCCTTAAAATACTTGTCCAGAGATTCAAGATATCTAACCTGTTTTGAGGATGGAGCAATGTTTATATCTAGCATTTGCACTGTCTTGTCAGAAAAGATCATCCGACTAGAGCTTCCTGTTGCTTTCAGACACTATGTTGTCTCTTAGAGGCAGTTTGTCATGTATGATTTCATTCATATATCACAGGAAAATTAAATTTTCTAGATATCGTACTGTAGTCCTCATTTATACTATACGATCCTTGTTTTGAAGTGCCATGAAGAGTCCAAGATGAATTCTTGAAACCCTAATCTCTATATTATGAAAACAAGGTTCTTCAGGTCTGTGTAGAAATTTCACTTCTTAGATTATGGTATGGTAATTTCTATACCCCTTTATAAATGAACTCTGTGTTCCTCACAGAAAGCAAAAATGTTGTAATGTTTTCACCACTATTTTTGATGAATTCCTAAAATGTGTGACAAGTGTTTTCTTCTGCTATGGTGTCCTGACAATGATGCTAGATTTTAAAGACTATATCTTTTGGACTTGCTTAGGAAGTCTTTATATGTAGTCATATATTGGTTGGTAAAGAATTACATATTTTAGATTGACAATTTATAATTAAATAGTCATAAGAAATAAGAGAGCAAAGTGGCCAAGTGGGCAGACATTGTCAGGTATTTAGAGTATTAAGTTGTGTGCTCTTTAGAATTATTTTGTTAATATGCCTTTTGGCTCATTTGAAAGAAGGAGAATACTTGAATAGGTGTAATTACTTAGAATGTCATTCAAAATATACCAGAAGCTTTCTGTAACGACTGAAGAGTGGGATCGGGAATGTTGGCTAATTTTCCAAGCTGTGATGTGTCGTTTAACTTCAGAGTTTAATCACAAATTGTGTGTGTATATTCTTCTTGTTAAATAGTATTAGAGGAGTACAAGAAAGTCAAATACACTGTCACAGGCTGTGCTGCAAGTAAATATAATGCATGTGTGTTTTTCGTGAGCCAAAGACATTTTATCAAAAAGTATACCCAAAGTCTTCATCTGTTTCTTAGTACCAGAAATAATTTGTAGGAGCTTGATAAAAAGCATAGTATATGCCAGGTATATGACCTAGGTTCTGGAGAAAATTAGATCTGTTTTGTTCATTGAATCAAAGCGAAACACGTGGAAAAGTGTGTTTTCCACTGGGGAGGGGGCGGAGAACTTGGAGAGTGGGCTAATTATCAGAACTGTGATGTGCGGTTTGGTTTCAGGGTTTAGCAGCACACTGCATACATGCATAGTATTTTTCAAAAGAACTGACAACAGAACTTGTCCTCTGAGTTTTTGTTTCAGCCTTGAATCTTAAAATGTTGAGTTCTTTCGTAGCAGGAAAGTTTATAGGATCTTAATAGTCAACCAACTTAAATTAAAAAGAAGAAAAAAGGTTGCAAAGATTGAGCTGGAAACCTTAAAAATGCAGCTTCTGGAAGTCTCTCTTGGAACAGCAAATTAGAAAGTCTTGGTGGGTTAGTAAATTACATTGTGATAATTGCAGTCAGGAATGATCAGGTGAGCCAGCCAGCTTACAAGTAGCCAAATTGTCACAGGCCAGGTTTTCAGGAAACAGAGGAGACTTGAGATAGGTATTTGTGGATTTTGGAGTTTACTAGCAGAGATGAGTAGTGATAGTTAGCTGAAGAAATGCTGTGAGGAGTCAATGAGAGGTTTGCTGGTCCAATGGGAGTTGGCTGCCTGGAGGAAGGGGAGTGAGAGGCCTTGGGTGAGACTGTGTGTTTCTGAGTCTGTCCATCAGAGAGGTCCTGTTGTCCCGCTTTAATAATTTAAAACCTCAGTAAGTATAACATTCCTGGGAATATTATGCTGGGGAACACAAATAAGTGCCAGTTTTTGGTTCAACAGATAACAGTAAAGTTCCCAATAGCATTGTTAAAGAACAGTAATGGGAGGTGGACTTTTTGAAGATTCAGATGGATTGGAGGATGCTGGAGTTCAAGCATTAGTTACTGTTTTTTGCTAAAATGCTAAGAAATTGAGGCTCTAAAACTAATTGGTTTCAGAAAGAGATGACAACTGGGAGTCAAGTATCTTATCAAAAAGTCTTGTGGATATTGCTTTGGAAAATTGGTTGTTTGGAATTTCAGAAAAGAAATGCGAAGATCTATGGTAATGAACAAGCTACTAATAATTTCATGTTTTATTGTGGCTAAAAAACAAAGAATGTAGAATTAACTGTGACAAATATATGATATATGGCAGAAGTTGTCCTACTTCTAGAGGAAGCGGTTATAGGCTAACAAAGCCTTTCTGCAAAGGAGAGTGGTTGCAATGTGGTTTGGGACCCACTTCCTTGAAAGAAACTTAGCTACTGATGCTCCTGCTGCTACCCGACTACTTGACTCAAAGTAGCAACTAGTGACTGTTAGAATTCCCATGGTGAAAGAGGAACAGCTACATCTAATAAATACTGATACAAAGTAAAATTACCAAGGGAGGGTGAGCTTCCAGAGCTTCTGTTGTATCTGTTATGAGTTGTATTCTTTGTAGCGCGGTGAAATATTTCTAAATCATGGGTAGCAGAAAAATCTATTTCATCAGTGCCTGAGCAATGAGATCTGACAACATGAAAAGTGAGAGATGCTGTTGCCTCTCAGTGCTTCACCTTAAATTGCATCTTCCCCAGGCCCATGGTGGGGTCTCGCTTCCCTGAACTACCAAGTAAACAGCGCTGCTTTTTATTAAAGGTGGTTGTGTAGAAATGTGTCAGGAATCCTGAGGAAGTCAGACGTGTGACTCTGCGACAGTGTTGCCTAATAGATGTGAGTTGGTCTAGGTGAATGTGTTTTGTTTTCAGCCCATGATCGGTGATTTAGGGATTTCATAATTTCTGCACAGAATTTAAGTAGCATTAAAATAATCCTGCCAGCAGGAGCTCAGCCTGCAGACACCCCTTTGTTCCTCTTCACTGTTACAAAAAGCTTACCTTTCCCCGAGTGCTGTAATTCCTGAAAATCTAGCACATTACAGGTTTCCTTCTAAAGAGTATGGAAGATTCCCAGGTTTGACCTATTTCAGATCTAACGAAGGATGAAGCAAGTTTAGTCTTAGAAGTCTCTCAAGGAACACCTACTAGCTGTCCACTTTTTTTTTTTTTCATAGAGAAGAGAATCCCACCTTAACATTTCTTTCTGATGATGGTGCCTTTGGCAAGATGGATGGGGTGAGCCAATCCAAGGCCGTTTACAGTTCTGTAAGTTAAAACCTATCATCTTTCTTCTGCAACCAGCAGAAGATCCCAGCCTGCTGCTGTCACATATGCTTAGTCGTTGTCCAGCTCACCAGGTAGCTAAATCCTTCTCCAGCTTCTGCTGCTGAGTAGTTTTGGGGTAGATTCATCTACAAATTATTTTATAATAATTACAATTCAGACATTGAAAAAATAATATTTTAATGTCTGCGATGACAAAATTCCATTTACTCCCTATAATGAGAAGCTCTTTCAGTTCAAGCTGTTTTAAAATGAATAAAAGCTGACCTTTTTTCCATTTAACTAGAAAATTTTGTACATAGCAGTCAACCTTTCTAATGTAAAGGCTCATTTTTTGCCTTCAAATTCTTTAGGGAATGAAAGCATACTTCTAAGGCTATTCTTTAGTGATACATAGTGCATGCACCCTGTTTTAGAAACATCAAGTACTTTCATAAAACTGCAGAGAGGAAAGTATTTTTGTTTTATATGCAGAGGTAGGGAAGCTGAAGTGCACAGAGATGGATACTAGATTTTTTTTTTTAATGGCGACTAATGAGTTCCAACTCATGTACATACTTGCCCCAAAACATTTGAAGGATTCTATTTGAACACCACCGTTTTGAAGCTGGTTGTCACGTCTGATAATGAGTGTATTGGTGGCATATACATTTTTTTTGGCATGATAGTGAAGTTTCTAAAGGTGTGACATGAAAGTGGGACCTTTATGGCCTAGGATTCATGCGCAGACAGGGACTGTCTCAGCCAGACCACCATTCCTCTTTTTACGAGGATCTCTGATGAATGTGTTAATGGCATAGCCAGTAGAGCTGGCAGTGTCATTTACTGGTCCTCTTCCTGTGCCATTTCCTAAATAGCGTCTTTCTTTTCCAGAGAGATTTGTTTAATCATTTCACCATAATCATAGTCTGTTTTTTATCAAAGTTCATGAGAGTTTTTAACTTCCAGCAAGGTGTTTCTTGAAGGTCACAAGCACAGTTGTGGAAAACTTCAGTTAGCCTGTGTCCTAAAGCCTGTCAGGATCTACACGGAGAGAACAGAAACTCTCAGACACTTGACCAGCTATTTGGAAGTGGGCAGGTGGGTGCCAGCGTGTCTAGCATTTCAGTTGTCAAGGTGGATTAAGAGCATTAAGGAAGCTTAAACAGGTCTCAGGAGAGAGATTCCCAAAGCTTATTCCACTGAAACAGTTGCTTGGCTGCAATTTGGGCTGAAAGATCAGGGTTTTTTTGTCCTGGAATTGTGCATGGCATTACCTAGTTTTACTTTTTTTATTAAGCATACACAGAGTTTGAATGTTCAGGTCATGCTGAGGGCTTCACATTTGAGAAAGCTCAGACAACAGTTCTTGCCATGGACATTGCCATGGAATTTTCAGGCACTGGCTGAAGCAAGTGAAAGGAAAGAGGTAGGGTTTTTTTCTTTTTTGGTTCCTGTTTTTTCTTTTAATGATCTATGACAACTAATAGCCCAAATCTATATTGGTTTACAAGTTTTATTGTCATTAAAATACCAGGCAATTCACTGAGTCATGTGAACAGCTGTGCTGTTGGAGGGAGGGACTAAGATGTGGCTGGATGTCTCATCTGTGTTAGCTAGCATGGAAGAATTTTATAGAACCACGTTGCCTTTTGCAGCAGTGATGGGAGAAACCAAATTAGAATGTCAGCGCAGACTCTCTCCCTCTCATTTTCCAGCTAAATAATATGGAAGCATTCAGTTAATCATAGTTTCCACAGCAGGTTTAACGAAGTTAATAGAACAGAACTGCCATAACTTTGTGCAACTCTGGAGCATTTTCCAGCTTAGCATATAGTATATAGTATGCTGTCAGTTGATCACTTGCTCTGCTTTTTTGTAATTTCATAATGGAAATTATCCAGGTCTATTTAGGAATTGCATAAATAACTGCTTTACTTATGGATCTTCTTAGGATCATCAGCATTACACTGCATCTTCTAGCAGCCTAATTTCAGTTATTTATGATAGTTGAAGAAAAACTGTTCTTGTGCACAAGATTTGCTTTCTAGAGCACTGGCTGTAGTAAAGAATCACTGTATAATATTTAGCAAACAAGCTTCAAAATATTGAAAGAACTTTTTTTTAATCATTATTTTTAAATAGTAGCATGATGTTATCTTTAAGTCATATTAGCTGATTCTCACCTGAGAAAAGCGTAGTGGGATATGCACGATATATAATGTATGTCTGTGTACATAGTTAGCAGGTGATTATTCTTCTACATTATTGCTTTGCTTAAATTCTACTTAAGATTTGTACCAGATAAAGATGTGCTTTTTGGTGAAGTTTTTTTATTTAACTAGAATGCAATTACAACCTTTTGAAAAAGTTTCTTAAAAATTGGTAGATGAAATGCAAATGTTATGTAAAACAGGTGGCAAATCAGTCAGCATGAAATACTTTTTTTGTGCAAGTTCTGACAGATAGCTCGTGATACTTGGAACAGCTAATACTTTTGATAGAATTGCTGTATCAATATGGCAAGGAGGATAAACTGTTCAAACAGGCCAGACACCGTAGAATCTACTGGTGCGCTAAGCTTGTTCTTCCAAGTAAAGACAACGCTTATGAATATGCACATGTCCAGTCCAGCTTTTGGGGAAACCATACAGTAAGAGCATTCAGATTGTCTGTGGCTAGTGTTTCTATGACAGTGAAGTAGTAATGGGAAAACTGGAGTGTCGTTTCCATCTTGATTCTTCTGGTCCTTCTGCTGTTACTTCAGTTTGATTCTCTGTTACCTTTGGAGCGTTGCTGGAAATTTTAAGCAGAGACTGAAAGGCTTAAAAGCGGCCTTATTATAGAGAAGGAAAGTTGCAGACTGCTGACGGGTTCAAAGAGGAACAAATGGTGGCAGGACAGGTTAGGGTTAGGGAGGTGGGAAGAATGCACTGAGTGTGTCAGCAGCTTTCTCACAGAAGCTGCCTTGTGAGAGGTCTGGTAAGTACCTTTATCGCGTTATCATCAACCAGACTGTGATGCAAGTGACTCAGGAATCAGGTTTTTGTCCTTGCTGCTGGAGCATACAGTTACCTCAAAACTTAGGTATTTTTCAAGTTGTTGTAGCAATTTCTAAGCTCTCCTCTGTTAGGCCTCTATGCAAGGCACATGGCAAGGCCATTTATATACTTTAACTATTCCTGTGTTCTGGAATGGCATTTGTGGATTATTAGCAGTGTTAGACTATAGCGGATCTTTAGTTACATTCGTGCTGGACTTCCACAAACACTTTAAGCCTGGATAAGCCAAGAGATGCTGCCCTGCCCTGCACAAATGTTTTTGCAGCTGCAAACTTAATTGGTTGGGAAACTGATTTGGGTTAAAACTAGCCCAGTGAACAAACCAAGATGAACCATTAGCTTTAAGTTAGTTTCTGAACTCACTTCATTCCTAGCCTCACAAATATTTATGCTGGCTTGAAGGTCTTCACCTTCCTGGTGTTAAGACCACAACAAGTGCGTGAGGAAAACCAGGAGCCGCTTTTTTGATGCAAGGGCTGGTTTAAAGGGCTTGTGGAATTGCAGTTTAAATTGTGGCTCCTTGCTAAGCAGCCAGACATTCTAACGGAGGCTTAATTGTCATCTTTTTACTCCCTGACTGTGGGATAGAGCCCAGGGTGTGGCTGTGGATTAATTTTGTCTCTATCACCTGCCTATCTTTACCCATTTTTCTCTAAAGAACTTCAAGCTGTGCCTTCTGTGATCTGAACTGTGTCTAAACAAAACATGCTTCCACACCCACTAAAATATTTTTCTACCCTCGAACAACCTCTCACAACAGATATTTTCTATGTTAGGTAGTAACGCTTAGTGTTTATGCAACAAAAAAACATGGAGAAAGAAATGGGACTTAGTTGAATCGTGCTTGTCAGTATTACAGTCTGACAGTTTAAGTGGCTCATTCCTTTTCTCCAAAACTGTGCTAAGACAATTTATGTGCTTCATAGGTGTTTTATGTTTGGGTTACAAAGCATTACAGAGTTTCACTCATCCCAAATTACATACTAGAAAACGCATTCACGTCTCCTTTCTTACATTGTTGAACGTCATAATAAAACCATGGATCATGGTGATTTGTGTGAACTCCTTTCGTTGGTCTTACAGGTCTTACGTTGTACTTCTGCATACTTCTGTATTCCTAGGAATTTCTGAGACAATTACAGCTAGTTCAATAAAAATTAAATGCCTTTTTTTGAGAGAAATTATTCTTAATTCAAGTAATCTTTTAGTCCAATGCAAATACTAGTTATGTTATTTTTTTCCCGTCTTTCTGCTATAAGCCTGCCAAATTTAATGCATTATGTGCAAGAATTATTCATAGAAGTCCCAATTTGCCTGCTTGGCACTTTTATCTAATACATTGCGAGCCTGCACCACAGCTGCTGCTTCTCTCTGACCTCAGATGCTTGAAGCAAGGGATGGAAAGAGTCAGGGATGCTGCATGGCAGTCTGCTGGAGTTGTAAAAGGTGTCCCTTTGCTCAGAGGAGCTCTGTGAGAAGGTTCCTGTTCCCAGCTGCGTTCTTTCTTTGGAGGTCCTGTAAGGTGACCTGACCAGCATAGATGCTTCTTTGCAGGAGACAGGCAGCGGTTCTGCCACAGGCAGTGCGTGGGCACCGGCCGGGGAATGTTGCACTACGCTGCTGATGGGTGGCTTTGTTTGTGGTTTTTTCGACAGTGAACTTAAACATCTGGGCACAGATGGAGACATTATTCTGAGTTGCGTTGCGTAAAGCACATCACCTCTGGAACTGCAAAGACACTACAGAATCATTAATTTCATCAGCTAATACTGAAGAATTAACTCCTACACTCTGCAAAGTGAAATTCAGGAATGCAGCTTGCCACGTGAAATTTAGAAGATATGGAGAAGATGAAGGACTAATTACAGAGGTCAGCTGCCAATTCTGTTTAAACTGTAAGTTTCCTCTTCTCAAAAGTAACTAGGACACTGAGTTATAAAAATAGTGTTACAAAATTCCATGGTGGAATGGGTGTTAGTAAGCTCTTGACATGTGCCCTAGGTTATTGCTGCTTGTGTGTCAGTCACTGATTTATTTCTAATTTCACTTTACCTTTGAACAACCAAACTATTTTTGATATTTTCTTACATGTTCTTTCATTCTAATGTAGTGGAAGATGAACAGCATTGGAACGACTTTAATCTTGAAAATATTTGAAAGAAAGATTTCTTGGACTGTATGAATTTCCAGTTCATTCTGATTATTCAAGAGTTCTGGCTTTTCTTTCACTGAGAGTTTACAACCTAATAGTTGCTTCAGTTCTAAAAAACAAAAAAATCATTGACTAATTCATAGGTGTAATTTCTTAAAAATTAAAAAAAGAGAAAAAAGAAAAATTAAGGGTTTGTCTAAAATTATCTGGAAGGCTGCTGGTGAAAAAGCAGTTCAGCAGACTTTGAGATAATTGAGAGGTTAATATTATAACTTTTTATCTTGTAGCCCTCTTCTCCATAATTTTTGCTAGTTTCTCCTCCACCTTATAGCATCTACATTGTTTTAGCTTGAAAGTGTAACTGGGATCTTTAAATAAGAGGAGGGTAAAACCATTGACTGTTCCAGCTAAATACATAAATCACAGTTTAAACTGAAGCTCCTTAATCTAAATCAGTTTAACAAAAAATCCTCTTAAAATACGAAGTAGAATATTTCACATTGGAATAGTTGAATTAACATACTCGAAGGGTCAGCAGTTTTCAGAAGGGAGGAGTGTGTACTGCTACTGGTGATATATGGAGGACAGAACCTGTTAGTCTGGACCTGCCAGCCGAGATACTGTGAGCGTGGAAGCAGAGCCTCCTCTCTAATAGTCCTCCTTTGACTAGAGTGGGGAGAAAGCCTTCTTATGTTGAGTTACCTGATGGTATTTCATTTAGGTGTGAAAAACTAGAGGGGCAGATGAGTTTTATAACAGGGTACTGCGGTGCTGAAAAATTATTGGGAAGACTAAGGATTTACGTCTCCTTGCAACATCATGTATGAAAACTCAAGTTGCACACACACAATTCTGCACCGTGAACATTATACAGAATTCAAAGAGGGTGCAAGATGTAGCAGGGGCCAGAGATACATAAACTGTTTCTTCAGAGAAGCTAGGAAAGTTTAGAAAAATTTTAGATCTGATTTATTGAAATTGAAATTTTTAATATTTGCCTTGAAAGGAAGACTAATTTCAGTTTTCTAATGTAGAAATGTTCAGTAGTATGGAAATTCAACTAGCTCCAGTTTAGAATCCCTTTAAAGCATAAGGAATGATTATTATCTTAAGCAACTTTAAAGTAAAGGTGGAGGTTTTTTTATTTAAGTCATGTGAAGTGGTATGAAACAAAACCTGGATGCTTAAATTATTTTATGATGTAGTTCTTAATTACCAAAACCTACACTTTTAATAAGAAGCTATTGCGACCTAAGTTGCATTGAATGTTTATAAATAGCAGGTTGGAAAAACTAATGCACCTCTTTCATTTGTGCAGTGCTACGGACTTCTCAGTGGTTTGTTTCTAACGAGTATTCAAATGGTGCTTGGAAGGAATACATAAAGTTAAATGCTAATATTGGTTTTTAATAATTTACAGACTCTACTGTGATGTAACAGGTCGAGAGGAATTTCTGTGATAGACTCTCTCTCCTGTGTTGTGATCTATAGCCAGAGGGTTCTGTACAGTTCTTTTGCATCAGGGATGCCTTGCTGTGTCTGTCGTTCGCCTGCCTGCCTCTCTTAGTGGTGGGTCAGGAGTTGCTGTTGGGCTGCTTTGCTTTACCAGCATCTTTTATTGTGTTTTTTTCAGAGTTGGCATTTTATCTTTGCAGATGCTTAGGAATTAATATCTCATAATGATCTGAAGTTTGCTACTCTGAAGTCAGAATCTTTAAACAGGAGACTTGGCAATAGACGTATTGTAGCTGCTCTGAACAGATTAATTAATGCTGTGTTATGTATGCACATTTTTTTAGCACATACTATTTGGAAACACTGCTTGATATATAGAATGAAAAAAGTGTGCACACTCCCTAAGTGATGCATGTTGTTGTGTCTGTGAACTCTGTAGGTTTGTAATGTTAAATTTGCCAAAGTTAATGTGTTGAAAAGTAACAAGTTACTTAAGTTAGTTAAATGTCTCTTCCTAGAGGAAAATTACCATAATGGTTACTTTTACTAAAATGCAATTACTGTCATTGTAACAATCAATCATATTTTCTTGGGGAAGGAACTTTACCTAGTTCTGAATGCATTAAAATGTAAGATTGCTCTGCTCAGTGTTAAAATGAGCTGCGGAGGCAATATACTTTTGGGGAGAATCAAGTGGAAGTTCCAGTCATATGGTTGTCTTTAAGACTGTTCAAAAAGAGAAATTAGCTTCTTAAATGAAATTGAGCCCAGTGACTCGTAAAACACCAACCAAAGCATTGTAAATTCTGAAAGGCTTTAAAAATAATTGAAAAAGTTTTTGTTACAGCTGAGCTTGATTAAGCCTTAAGCAACAAGTTCCCATATGCATTTACCACTTGGCTGGCGGAATCTGAGGTTCTCCACAGCAATCTGTAGAACAGGGTTGGTTTGTCTGCTGTGGCATCCTCCTCCCGCTTCTCTTCTTTGCAGCCTCTGCTCTTGGTCTGATTAAGCCTCCAGCTTGCGCTCTTTGTTTGCCTAATGTTTCTTTTCCCTAACCTCCTTTCCCTCCCGATCGTGTCTTTCCAATGTCTTTATTCTCCTAACTCCTGTGAAAAATTCCCGAGGAAATAAAATCTTCTGCAAAAAGTAAGAGCAAGCTAAAGAAACTGTGAATTTCCTACTAGATTGATTCCCAGGCTAGCCTGTGGGAGACTTTTATATATATAGGAGGTAGCTGTTGCTTCGTGAGCTCTCACGCTGTTTGCAAATGTGAGAGATGGGCCTTTAGCAAGAACAGCCCGGATGGGTAGGAGGCCCATGGGAAATACTGAAGCTGCTTCGATTTGCTCGTAGTTCCGCCGGTGGCTGCTCCTTGTTCTCTGACTTCCCATTTCTCACTGAAGTGTTTGAGGACCAGTGCTAGGGAAGAGTGGTTTCAATACCTGTCTCTGTGTATTTATTACAGTACTCGTTGTCCTGCGGTACTGGTAACAGTCACTTTTTCAAGTACAAGACTATAATGTTGAATATAAGGTGATAGCACCCCTACCAATCTTAAAGAGGTGATTCTGTAATGATGTTTGGTAATCGTGTCTTTCATGGCATTGGTATAAAGGAACAGCCTTGCTTTGCTAACTGTAAATTTCTATTTGGTTTTCAAGCAAAAATGTGTCATTCTTTTGCTGTCTTTGCTTCTGTTCATCCTGCTTCTGGATAGAGCTGATATTCTGTGTTTATTCTATGAAGTGATGTTACCTTGAAAAGAAATGAGGAATATTTTCAATATTCTAGATCAAAATCATTAAACATGTAATGGTTTTATTGGCAGATCGGGCACTGAGATTTTGAAACCAATTTTTATGTTTTAGTTTTTCAGATGTTATATTCTTACACTTTTTTATAAACAATTGCATAGCGCAATTGTTATTGTTGTACAAATGAGTTTGTTATATAATAAATTATATGATAGAGAGATGAGTTTATATAATAATCAGAGATAGTTTTGTAACTTTTTATAGGAAGTGTTTTTCCTTGCACAAAATGCTTTTATCTGCTCTGTCTGCAAAGAAAATATGTACTTAAATTCTCATAGATGATAATTAATTTTGCTGCTCAGCTTGAGATGTTTTATGAAGAACATATAAGTTTTTTTTTTTAGGTGGTATTAATCACTGTCGTGTGGAAATTTGAATCAAATTGTACACCTGTGCCTTGGGGCACAACTAATAATTTCTTGAGAGTGTTGGCCTGTCTTGCTAGAAGTTCAGCTGATCTGCTCTAAGATGGTGGACTTAAAAGGAGTTTTATAATTAAATTTTTTTTTCTGTCTATAGGTGCAAAAATAGCATCTTCAGTGGAAAAACAACTGCTAAAACATGCACCAGAAGTGTTTTCACGCTTTGAGATTCATGTTAATATATGATACTACTGTGGTAAATATAATACACGCATCCATTCCATACATCCCCAGTTTTTCTTGGTTTTGTGTTAGGTTTATTTTGCACAGAGTGGCATAGATTTCAGTAAGTATATATAACCATTGATAATACGCGTATTTAGATAATTTTCTGTTTAAATTATGAACGTTATTTTAATTTCACCGGTGGTAGTTAGGTAGATAATTGCTGTAAGTGTATTTCAAGTATTTATTTCAGTGCATGGTTTCCAAGCTCTCTTCAATACAAGAGAGTGATAACAGTATCTGTGATTGAAGTCACAGTATTTTCTTATAAGTTCATTAAGGTCTTGCAATTTTTTCATTAAAATCTATGCTTTGGTTTTAAAATTTATTCTTTTATATGAAAATGTGTTCTGGCTGGTGTTCTAGGGGCCTTTGCTGGGTTTTGAAGAGATCACTTGCCAAATAATATCCTTCTACAAAATTTACCTTGTACTAAACCCGCTTTACTTAATGTCTCAGTGTTATGGATCACAGGTCATATGAACTATCCTAAAATTTGAGCAAATGCCAAATTGGTCTGTTCCAAGCCAAATTCATCACAAACATATTGGGTAAACAGTGTCAATACAGCTTATAAGATTAACCTAAAAAGTACAGTAGCGAAACGTAGGAGGAATGTGGAGAGGTACACGTAGGGTACGAGGGAATCGCAGAACTGTGCAGAAGGGTTGAGGGCGGAAGGGGCCTCTGGAGATCTTGGCTGTGGAAGGGAGGCGGGTTAGAGCAGAGCAGACATCTGACACCTAGATTGATTATGGAATATTAGAAAAAGAGTACTTCGTGGAGTGACATGCAAAGTGACAGGAGAGAGCAGCATTACCGGCATTTGGAACAGAGATTGCATAATTGATCTAACAGAAGGAAAGCGTTTTTCAGCATTGAATGTGTTTAGTTGGTGGCTAACTAGATTTTTGGGGTTTTGAGGGCTTATGTACGACATGTATCTAACAAGCTCTTCTTTCCATTTCTAGACAGCATTTCCAATCCGTGTGTGTGTTTTTAATGAAAATTTTTAAATTTTTACTTTGTTAATGAAAGATACTTAATGTCATATTTAAAAATAATACAAGACTATACATATTTATTTTGTACAAAGAATAGTTGTGATCATTTATTTTAGTAATACGTGCATACAGTAAGCAGATGTAAATTAGGTAACCTGATTCATACTATCAATTGAACAAAAAAAGAGCAACAAAAAATAAAAAGCATTCTTAGTTCAGAGGCTGAAAATAAAATATTTTTAAAGGCTGACTGGAAGAGCTATTCTGTCTTCAGAGTAAGTTACTATATAGATGGTAAAGCTAGTTAGAAAAGGTGAATAGAAAGCATAGTAACTCCTTGCCCAGCTAGAAAGATTTTTCAGTAGATTAGAACATAAATGCTCTCGTGTGTGCTCTTGTTTATCAAGTTCTTCTTGACTATGAAAGGCTATCTCCTTATTGCCTTTGTATTAAACATTTTTAGATTAATATATAGCATTCTGGAAGAATTGCCTATTAATAACTTTCTACAATTTGTCCTATTAGTGCTACATTTTGTTGTTTCTGTCCTGCAATATATTCCTAGAATAGATAATTACTTCACTGATGTAATCATAGAAATAATAGTATTGTCCTTACGGTAGAAAAATGGAGGTTAATACAAACAGTGTTCTAATTAGAATTCAGAAGACTGGTTGGCACACAGTTGGTTTTGTTGGCTCGCAGCCTAATCTTGTTACGTTGTTTTTAACTATGAAGAGAGTGGGTTTAAAGATCTCCAGCAGTGCAAATGAAATGGGAGAGTTATAAAGAGCTTAAAGAATCGGAAAAGTATAACTCCTGCAAGAGAAATTATGTGATAAATACAGTGCTTAACAGCTTTGCCTAAACATCCTTTAATGTAATATGGACACTTCTGAAAAACAGTTCAAACTTCTGGTGTCGTTAAGGAAGAGTCAAAGTCTTGTACTACTATACTACTTACAGTACTACTGTCTAGCTGTATAATAGCTTCTGCATTTAAGTAGCTTATAAGTGTAACACACATTTTTGAACGTGTAATAGTACTTTAAGTACTGAAGAATCACTCTATTTTTACAAATACACAGAATGTTTATATTATGCAGACTCTATAGCTCTTCTTAGTAAGACAGTTTATAGCATTAGTTTCCGTGATTTCCAAGACATTTATGTTAAACTTTGTTGATATGGTTGACTGCTGACACAGGTGATTCAGACCTTTTTGTCTCCTCCCCTCCTCCCCTCCCCTCCCCCCTTTTAAAGAAACCAGTGCCATTGTATCTCTACGTTCCGTGGCCATTTGACTGTACCTTCAGGTTATTCAGATTTAATTGCATTATGTGGGTAAATGCAATTGCTGAATACTTCAGATAAAACTAGAGACAAGCATGGGCCAAGACAGAGACGTGAAATTCCAGCAGCTTGATGTAGGTACCCTGTCCTGTGGTACTTGTAGAGTGAACATGTTACAATGGAATGGGACCTGACACCCAACTCGTGTAGCTCCAAGAAATTATATTTATACAGTAATGACAAATAATTAATAGAAACAAGGTGCTTTTCAATATGTTCTTTTATGAACCATTAGGAGAAAAAACCACATTGTAACTCTATCATTATGGCACGTCTGAGGAGTTTTGACTGTTAGCCATGTTCTTTACCCACTGGGTCTGTGGATGTGAGGCCTTACTTCAAAGATCTTTGGATTTGCTCATACCCTGATGCTAAGAGTAATGTCTTCTGATCTTACAGTTATTACTTCTTTAAAGAAAATTATCTGTGACTGGTTTGTAGATCTGCTATTCCCTTAATTTCAAGTTTTGTTGAGTATCTGTAGGAGGTTTTCTAAAAGAAGATTCGTCTGTATGAATTCAGAAGCCAAGCTGTGACCTACCCAGTGCACACATCCTTTATTCAAGTGTTTCCCAGAAAGGCCCCAGCAGACCTGCTTATCAAAATAAAGAGGAGGGTTAATGTTTCCCCGTGTAGTTCTCCACCATTATACCTATTAAATCATTAGATTTCAAGTCAGGTCAAATTAGCACAGGAGAACCAAAAACTGTAAAATGCTTCAACATCATTCTTTTTGTTCTTTTTTGTCTGTTGCTGAGTGTGAAACTCAAGCACATATGCAGAAAATTAGAGCATATATGTGTAATATTTTCAGTAAGGTTTTATTTATAACTGTGATTGTGGTAAAGAGTCAACCACTCTGCAGTTGTGGTGGTGAATAGTGAGTGTGTTCACCCATTTTGTAGTATTTGGTGTAGACAGGGAAAATCAATACACTTTCGATGAAAGTATCAACAAATGCTTTCTTTGGGGTTTATTCAAGAGTATCTTACAATATTTCGTATTAATGATAAGTTGCAAATGAGACAAAGGTGAATGGCTGTGAGGTTATCGTGCAATAAACATAAGCATGAGTTTGCAAAGGTAGCAATCCAGATGGTTTAAAAACTAATACGTTTGTGAATCTTGTTGTATCAAGTATGGGCCTAGAAGCAGGGTCCTGTTCAGAAGTATCATGGATCTGATGACCATTAAAGATAAAAACAAACAAACAAACAAAAACCTAACTTTCAATGTTCAATAAGCACTGAGAATCAGCCCAGCTGGTAATAAGGCCCAGTACTTGTTTAACTGTATGTGCATCACGGGCAGTGTAGTGAGGAGGAGGAAGCCCAGTACTTGTTTAACTGTATGTGCATCACGGGCAGTGTAGTGAGGAGGAGGAAGCAGCATGAAGGATGGTGTGTATCTTTTCAGCCTTTAGAAAGTCTGCAGAGCTGGACAATGCAGTTTGTACGGTCTGTTTTTGTTGAAATACATAACTCTGTACTACACTTCAGCCTGTAGGCATGGGTGCACCTCATCATTGTGTCTCAAAGCATACACTGCCCCTCATATAAAATAAAACACGGGGAAATAAATGGTGGCGAAGACCCTCCTGGTGTTATGAAATCTAGTTCACCTCTTCTTTGAATAACAGAAATTTTGCTTTTGTGAGTTACTAATTTCTACATAGTATGCTTTTTTTTTGTGTTGAGATGTGTAAAATGGGAAAGCGTCATCAGCATTTAAAAATATTTTCTCCTCCAATTGTAATAAATTTTTTCCTGTAGGTTAGATGTGATTCATTACTGTAAAAAGCAATAACATTGTTTTAATTTTCCCCTTTTAATTTTTAAATTTTTTTTAATTTAATTTTAATTTTTTGTGATAAGACAACATTCAAAAGTATCCATGTTAATGGCTTAATTTCAATTCCAGTCATTTATCTTGGTTAAGAATGGGTGACAGAGCTATCCTGCAATTTTTTTTTCCTGCATATAATAAGGCAGTAGTAGAGCTGGAATGCAGATAATTTCTATAGACAGAACTTTCTTTTGTTTTGAAAAAAAAAAAAAGAAATGTTTTAATCAGTTCTGTTCATATATTTAGGAGTTAGGGTGATATCTATTTTGTTTAACTCCTTGGCTTTTCATCCCGGAGCATCTTTACTTTAAGTGGAAGCAAGTTCAATAAAGATGGTCTTTGCTATCCGTGATTTGTTCATTCTTAAAGCTGAGCATCTTACTGTATGGCCAGTTCACTAGGCCGTAGCCAGCTGGCTCGGCGTTGGAGTGCCTTGCTGGTGGCTGCATGACTGTCTGCCTGTGAGCTCTTTTGCCTTTTATAGTGTTTCTATTTTGTAAGTTTTCAGGTGTTCTCATATGTTGGTATAATGTTCTATTCTACCTTAATTTTTTCATTTTCTTAAAGTGACCCCACCTTTCAAAGATCATCCACCTGAATTCCCTTAGGTCTTCGGATAAAATTTTCAGTTAATGGTGATTCTTTGACTCCATACAATACTATTGCCAATTATTTCGACTGATTAAATTTGACTTGCAACCAAACCAAATCATCTTACCATAATTTATAATTTTGCAGATTTCTGTATACCACTTCTTTATCTCTGTCTTTGTTGGAATGATCAACATTTCTTGGTACATATGTTTATGGCAGACTAAGTAAATCTATGTCCTTGAGTGGGGATGTATCTTTCTGGGAATTCCCTTTGGAGTTGTATCACATACATCAGAGCAAGACACCATGAAGCATGGGTATCTAGAAGGAGGAAAACTAGGTCAATTGAAATAATCACCGAGACTGTTAAAGGAGGCCTGTGAGGGAGAATTCTGGTTTCATACCTGATCGCTTCAGACTAGATAACCTTGGAAAATAAGCCCAGCCGGGTAAAAATATTTTTACTTGCGTGTTGCGATTCAGGAGACTATGGTAACATTTGCACGAGCTAAGCAAAATAAACTGAGCTACTAAAATCTTAAACCGACTTTGAAACAATAGAGTAAACTTATTTGCTCTTCATTGTTTAGTACAGATGCAAGTACGGTCTAGTGCAGGTTATTTTCCAGCTTTGGCAATCAGGAACTTTTTTCTGCTGAACATACTGCTTTTTGACATACGCAGCATCTTGCATTGCTGATGCTCTTGTTATCTGAGGAGGAGACTGCCTACAATGTGAGATCTGTTTGTTCATGCTGTTACCGGTGGTACGTACAGGATGTACATACCCTTTTCTCTATCAAAATACAGATCTTTTTCTCTGCCTGCCTTTTTACCTTTTCCTTCTGTCACTCCTACAGTTTATTTTAAACTTTAATTTATGCCGAGCTTCTGCTTTCTCTATCAATATCACATCATTATTCTTATCTGATTCTCTTGATAATTTGTTTGCACTGGAATTCTTGGCAGTGAACTAAGAATTTCATTGTCTACCTACTCTCTTTTCTCTTGGAGAGTATAATAGAGTGGGAGGGAGAAGCCTCATGGTAATATTTTTGTATTTGAAATGTAGCCACACTTTATATGCTCCTACACTTCGTGCTACTTATAGATAATGAAACAAGTCTCATCTTGTGGTCTACTGCTTTTCTGTTTTGGACTGTCTTGTGCTAATTCTGCTTATTTTATCTCAAACGCTCTTATTAATGCTGCTTCTCTTTTCTTCGCCTGCCTCTGTGGTATTATTTAGGAAGGGACTATTATCTCTAGCTGGATAAGCATAGCCATAATCCTCACCCCAAGAAATGAGAAAACAGCTAGTGAAATTAATGGGACGGTGCCACAGATGTAGTCATCTCGGTCTCCCATTGAATTAACGTGCACGGAGGAGGGTGCGTGCTTTAGAAACACAAAGTACCTCCTCCTCTGCACCCAACTGGTTCTGGTACATGGTGACACAGAACTCTGCTTTTTCCTCCGCTCCCATCATTTTGGAAGGCTCTTGGGACCTCAAAGTTCCCACAGTCTTTGCTGTAATAAGTCCAGTAGTACAACTGTTCAAAAGATTACGACAATGTTAGAAGTCAATGATAATTTGCAGAAAGGCTAATGCAGTGCATCTACTGAACAGTTACTAATTTAATATTATAATGCTATTTTTTTGTTATGCACCTTTATAAGCAGCCACTTTAAGTAAGCAATGATAGCATATACAGGACATAAATAGAATTTAGTTTAAAAATAGGTTTTCATTGGCAGAACAGGTTATTTTTAATCACGATTTCATTAAATAAGAGATAAGATATTTCAACCTATTTTTAAAAGATACATAATTTATTATAAAATATAGATTTTTCTAGTGGCAGATCATCCTTTTTCACATCCATCATCTTTTACCTGAGAGATTATTTATTCTACTGTGAAGTATCTGTTTTGAAAGAAGTTTGCTATACACCTTTCTTCTTAGAGAAATTCTTTTAGCTTATTTTTTTGGTTGCTTAGATTTCAAAGTAAACTGGGAGAGCTTTGATAACAATTAAGGATTCAACTTCACCTGAACTCAAAAGACACAGCAACACGAAATCTTACTGTGTTGCTCGTCTTTCTCAGTTGTTTTTGATAGTTAGCACCTGATATAAAAGATAATGTCATATGATTGAGATAAATATTGAAAAACCAACTTGGTATTTGGAACTCTTATTTACATGGTACTTTATTATGCATATTCAGTTAAGCATTCAAAAACATTTATTACAGACCAGATAAAATACACATGGAGGATCATTTCTTATATTTGACTTAGTTGTTTTCAGTTGTGTTTTCTGCTTAAAATGGATTTATAGAATAGTAGAGAAAATTTCAGTTCTGAAATATGTGGTGCTGGTATACAGAAATACTCAATTTGAATTCTCTTTGCCATATCTTAGTACTTATGGTCTTTTAGATGCGTTAAAACACTTTTTTAATGGCTGGTCTAGGGAAGATTTTGAAATGTATTTAAGCTAATTCATTTGAATCCCTTTTCCCAATCATAACTTCAAGTGAATAAACTTTTTAAAAAACATTTTATGATCAATTTTAATGTTCAAATGACTGCACACTATCTTGGAGACTCGTTAAATCCTTAAGATTGTTTTTCATGAATACGGAAATAAATATTTTTTGTGTGTCTAAGCATAGTTACGCTTGTCAAATACTCTTCATGAGATCAGTTCCAGTGTAATTGATTGAAACTTGATGGTTTCTGTTAGAAAATGTTGATTAGATGAAATAAAGGCTATTTTTTGCCTTAAATATTAGGATAAAGCTTAGTAAAGGAACAGTATGTCCTGTGCAGGTGTGGATTAACAAAATACATGGTAGTTTATTTTCTTGAGGGTAGAACTAAGCACTTTTATTCTAAACCCACATTAACATTAATGCCATCCATATTACTATCTGTTCTTGTTCTTTCCTAGTTGCACGGCACACTTGCTCATGTTACTGATGAAACCTTGTTCAGCCACGTCCCAAGCCTTATCAAGCATAGGTGATCTGTTGAATATCAACTGCCTTACTGTGTAGCTGTACATCCTAACAGGCAACATCTTTAAAATAGAAAAAAATATATAAAGTGGTGAGTTTCTGCCTTGAATTGTAGAGGTGAGACAATTGCAATATTCGCCACCGTTCAGTTTCTGCCTTCTTTTTGAGAATGGTCATATGCCAGTTGTATTACCGGACTTTCTTAGGACACCTGCCTTTCATTTCACACCGGCCACGAGGCATTTAATCAGACGGTAATGGCTCTTGAAGACTGTTGGTCTGATTTGGGTTTGACTTGTCATGGGCCAGTCGAAGGATTTGTGTAGCGTTACTAATTCAGCTAACGAAAAAGAGAGTGTTTGATGGTGTTCAGCAGTATTGGAATTTTCTGAGAAAGATATCCAATACTAGTTAGATATTTTTCAGGGGAATTTTTTTGGTGGATGGTTTCCCACTGCAGATGGTGGCAGAGAAGACAGCATTCCTTTCTAACTTGAGTTTCGTTGTTTGTTGTTACTAAACAATTCTGGGAACAAAATGCATGGGAGATGCAATTTTCTTTTTATGTGCCACGGAACTCTCATGTGTTAGTAAACTTAGGCCTTAGTACTCATTTTCTTTTTTTTTTTTTTTCTCTAGCTTATTTTTTCAGAAGAAATGCTTGTCGTATCAATTTCAATAGTATACATGAATTTTAATTTCGTGTCATGTGTGTGCCAATCCGGAATAAATCCCTATGTACATTTTCAAAATTTAGTTCAGTTTGTTAATTTGAACTGTTTATTCAGGGTCTTTTGAGTCTTTCATGTGATGATTTAAAAATACTACTTTATATTTTTGCAAATGTAAGAAAGCTTCTTTCTCAGCAGTGTTTCAGCAAAAATCTTCTTTGGAATGAAAAGAAGTTCTAACTTTGCAAAAAAGTGACAATTTGGGCCTTGAGTTTTATGTAGGGACACAGTCACCCAATGTCATTAACAAATGAAAATTGCACAGTTAATTATAGGTTTTTGAGATATACCGTATACTGTCTTGGCTATTTTCGTCATAAGCAGCTTTAGATCATTATGCGTTTTGATACTTCCCTCTCTTGTTCTCTTCTCCATTTTTTAGGGCTTTCATGTATGTTTTTAAAAGCTAAAATAAATCTGTTACTTTATTTCCTCATACAGAAATCAAATAGTATAAATATTCTCACTGCATACCAACTAGTCTCAGTATTATAATTATTCTGTAGGCCAGCCTTTGTCAAAACGTCTGGAAGAATTAATTAAGACCTAATCTGATGTCTTCACCAAATGTTCAAAGTAACAAGGTGATGCCTGGAATGAAATACCTATCCTACAGCGTACAGGAAAATAGAATACAGTAATGAATTCAGGTGGATAAATTGTAGATCAAGCTCTTAATTTTCTCTTACTTTTGTAAAAGCAGCAAAAAATGTTCTGCTGTGGCCAGATGCACTGTTCAAGCTGCAGCTGAGACTTAGTAGAAGGTACTTCCACACTTCTTCATCCCTCCTTTTATGCCAGAAGCTAGCAAAGCTGCTGACAAAACCACACATATAGTAGAGTTTCTTAATCCAGTTCTGTCGAAATGGCTGAGGTCAAATTAGAGTGAACTGTTAACATACAGCGTACTTACTGTATGGTAGGTGGAATCTTTTTGGTACAGGTAGGTCAGGGAACGTTTTTCTCTGCAGCTCTGTAAGTGATCAGGTGGTAACCTCCTTTGTGCAGAATAGAGATGGTAATGTAGATGCCTCCAGCCAGAGGCAGTGATCTTTTAACCCAGCCAGCAGAATCCAAAATATCTTATTATGGGCTATGGGTTTGTACAATTGGTCTGAATTAAGACTCCAGTTCTGCTTATTGCACAGTTCCACACTGAATTAGCTGAAAATGTTATGGGACGTGCACTGGCCACGTTCAGTTAATTGTTCTGGTGGACAGCCATTCTGCCTCCGCACCTCTCACCTTCAGATGCCATGACAAATGACCATCCTGTGTAGTACAGAAATCTCCCTAAGAACAGAGAATCTGTCACGGTACGCTCACGTTGTGCAGTGCAGTGCCAAGCTGAGCTACCCGGATCAACATTAAGGTCCTCTCCAGAACTGGAAGCGTATCGCTGCGTTAGGATTATCGTGTTTCTCGTGAGCTAGCTTGAGTTACACTGGAGCAGCTGCGCTACGCTAAAGGCCGGCCCTGGTATCTGTGCACAGCAGTGCTCTTTGCCACGTGAGAATACGACCTCATTCAGAGCTTGCCCTGTATCTCGGAGTTGCACTGCATTGTTTGGTGTAAACAGAGCTACGGGGAGGCAGATACTTTTGTCTTCGCTGTAGCTGGTCGTACTGTGTAACAGAAGCTTGTGTGAAACCTAGCACCCAATTTTCAGCGTCTGATATCAGAGTTATCCTGTTAGCGCTAGTCATCTGTATTTTACTTTCTGAGCAAAACACGATGTTAAATACTGAAATAAAGCGACATTCCGGATATTTATAACTTGTTTATCAAATAAATTAACTTACAGTTTTCAGTTTCCCTTACTTGCCCTGCTGCTCTCTGCAGAGGTATTGGTATCACTGTAGTCAGGAGGTAGTAAATCCATTCGTTCTGCTGTTTCCTGGGGCACAGCTGTTTCAGCTTGCTGTGGTTTTTTGCCTGTCTGAGATCTTCTTAGGCACAGCGGCTGATTTACTGCCCCATATGCTCTCTTTGGTATTTCTCCACGGTATATATCTACCCAGAGCGACAACCTTGCACTGCTGAGCGTTTACCTGCGTCTAACTGCTGCTTTGCTCTAATTACAGATACGGTCAGCATCATTCTCATGCAGGCTATGTGTGACAGAAGCTGTCTTTTTATAACTGCTAGATTCTCTGCTCCTCTCCGGTGGAGGCTGTAAGAGTTTTCAGTCTGCTCCACTTGGGTACTCTGAGAGGACTAGAGAAGAGAATTACGAGGCAACCAGAACAATGTGTTTACTTCCTCTCTGTTACGCAGTAGGAAATCCACTTGGTAGTTACAAAGAAATCATCAGCTTCGTCACTGTGCTCTAATACTGACTTGGGGCTAATGGGGAAGTTTCATGGCAAGGTCGACTTCCGCAAATTTAAAGTTGAAATCTTTATATAGGTTAGGAAACATATTTTCTGTTCAATGTTAATTATGATTTTTTTGTTAAAAGGCGGGGCCCCAAGGTCTAGAACTTTTATATGAGTGATCTTTGGACCAGCGTATGTCTTGTAAGTGATATAGTGCTGTTAGTCACTTCCAAGGGCTCACTTTTCCCTATGAATGAGAGAACTTTTAACTGTGTTTTTAAACTGTGATTGTCATTTGTTCTTTAACTGTAACTATGACTTTTAACTGTGGCTAGCAAAACAATGGTTTATTTAAAACAGCACCGTGATCTTACAAAGATTAGACAGTAACTTGAGAAGGTACAGTGGGGTGATATAGCAATCAAAATTATGAAACAACTGCTCAGTGAAGAGAGATGGGATTGTTCAGGATTTTTCCACTTTGCACAGAGCACACTAAATGGAGAGTTTTGGAGGGGGCCTGTGAATTCATGAATAGTGTGGGAAAGGTGCACAGAACATCTTTTTTTATAATACAAGAAATAGGCAGTATACAAATGTCTTCTTAAATAGCACAGAATTAAATTTTGGAATGTGCTACTACAGGAGATTTTGGAGGCCAAATGCATGAACAGATTTTTATAGCACCATCAACGGCTATTGAAGTGAAACAAAAAACCTAAAAACACACACAAAATAACTGTTCAGGGTACTAACTCCTGTTCAGGAAGATCCAAAACGGCAGATTGCAGGACAGAGAGGTGTTCTGGGCCTTGGTGACACCCAGAGCCACGACAGCGTGTTAGATGAACATTATGCAGACTCAAATGCTTGTCCGTCAGGGGCATAATAATTTTGTGGTTTATCTTTGCTTGCATCACTAGAACCATAAAAAAAAATTGAACTTTGTTGATTTCACTAGATATTGTAAAAATCTACCCAAAGTCCTAGTTCTTCAGTTCAGTGGTTTTATTCTCTCTTTAAGCTGTTCTTTGCCTACTTAAACATAGCCAAAGGGAAACGACTCCAAAGTAGCAGCAGAACTGGGAGAGAGCAGAGGATACAAACAGCGCGGGTGCACTGCAGAATTCATCCCGCTGTTTACTTCCTTTGCAGTTGCACATCGTCCTGGGAGAGAGCCTTCTAACCGGGGCTCACGCCTCCGATTTTCATGGGGTTTTTTTGTATGGCACTTCCCTGTCTGTGACACCCAGCAAGGAGAACCCCGCTTGATTGAATTCGCCAACAGGTTGCATAGTGTGCTGTAGCTGTAGTGAAAGCTACGCTTACACTGGACTCCTCCACCACTGTTGCCAAAAATAACAAAGATAACAGGTGTAAGTAGGTATAGGATGTATAGCCAAAGGCTTGACAGTCATGCTTTTGTTTTTTTCGGTAAGTGGGAATGTTTTCATGCGTGTAGCCAATGTCAGTGCTGGAACCCTAGCGACACTATGAATGACTTGTACAGTACTTTTCATCGCAAGAGTTTTTCCGATTGTGCAAACTGTGACTCGCTCTCCCGTTGCTGAAATGCGGCCACCTTTGGCGTGGAGCGCAGCAGTTGTGTAATAGTCTGGGACAGTGCAAACTGAGGTTTTGATGTACTTGAAATTACTGGGGTGCTTTCTTGGTACATGTCTTAGTGCTGAGGTCTGCTGTTGGTGAGAATTTAGTAATTCATAAGCTCTCTGGAGCCCCCGATTACTACTCAAAGGGTATTATGCCTAAATATTGTATAAAGTTTGTCAGTGTTTGTTTTAAAAATTGTGGAAAATTCACAGAATCACAGAATCACAGAATGTTCGGGGTTGGAAGGGACCTCTGTGGGTCATTTAGTCCAACCCTCCTGCTGAAGCAGGGTCGCCTACAGCAGGCTGCACAGGACCTTGTCCAGGCGGGTCTTGAATATCTCCAGAGAAGGAGACTCCACAGCCTCCCTGAGCAGCCTGGGCCAGGGCTCCATCACCCTCAGAGGGAAG
>Ga0065711_1003066_pt1 | contig 29986 bp, 18 predicted proteins | sample Hoacrofraction12_FD_59098 | JGI IMG/M metagenome (GOLD analysis project Ga0065711, IMG submission 59098) | Hoatzin crop microbial communities from Cojedes, Venezuela - Epithelial fraction 12 v2 (version 2) | ecosystem: Host-associated > Birds > Digestive system > Esophagus > Crop | place...
GCCCAGAACTGGACACAGTACTCCAGATGGGGCCTCACTAGGGCAGTGTAGAGGGGAAGGAGAACCTCCCTCGACCTGCTGGCCACACTCCTCCTAATGCATCCCAGGATCCCGTTAGCTTTCTTGGCAGCCAGGGCACACTGCTGGCTCATGGTCAACCTGTCATCCACCAGGACACCCAGGTCCCTCTCCGCAGCACTGCTCTCCAGCAGGTACGCCCCAGGCCTGTACTGGTGCATGGGGTTGTTCCTGCCTGGACCCTGCATTTGCCCTTGTTGAACCTCATCAGGTTCCTCTCTGCCCAACTTTCCAGCCTGTCCAGGTCTCGCTGAATGGCAGCACAGCCTGCTGGTGTATCTACCTCTCCTCCCAGTTTGGTGTCATCAGCAAAATTGCTGAGGGTACATTCTAACTCTTCATCCAGGTTGTTGATGAAGAAGTTAAACAAGACTGGGCCCAGTACTGGCCGAGTGTGTATGAATGCAATGTATGAAAATACATTGCAAATTACTACACGTTATTCCTAAGTAGGCAAATGAAATCTTAATTTATGATGAAATGTTTATTATGTCAAAAATCAGTACGGTTATTCTATAGAGGAATATATTTTTCCCTCTTGAATGTGGAAAGGGTCTTAAAGAGAATGTCTTTTTTTTTTGTTTTCTTTTTTTTTTAATGCCTAAAGTCATGTGAGGTGTAGCTTGTTCATGTAGCTCTGATTGTCTTGCAGCATTTTCTCTTTTTGAGCTAGAACATCAGCATAAACCATAAAAGTTTGGTTTCTGACAATCTTCAGGGCAGCTGCAAGGGATCTGATGTGTTATGTTCAAATATGGATTTCATATCAATACCTGTGACAGGAGGGATAGAAAATAAAAAATATAATTAGCTGCTTTAGAATTATCTAACTCTGTGAAGGAAATAATAATATATTCTCTAAGAGTTAACCCCTGATGCAGCAGAGCACTCTTTTCTGATTGCTGAGTACTTAGATAATAGGTAATATTTAACAGAAGACATATTTTTTTAGTTTGCTAGATTTAAGAATAAAATTCTACATAAAGATTAATCAACTGATTTTTCAGAAGTCCTAATCTACTGAGCACTTGGTGGCTTTTTGTGTTGGTTTTTTTTTTTTTTTAAATTAACTCTTAAAATTCTTATTGAATAACCATTGTGACATTTTGAAATTAGCTGTTTTCATGAAGTATATATGCAAATACTATGATACACAGTCATTAGTCTGAAGTGATGGAGCATTTTACAGTAATTGTTACTGCACTTGACAAAAAAACCATATTAAGATAAAGAAATATTCAAGAACAGCCTTTCTCTGGTAATTTTTTTTGTGTTATCTAACTGTATAGTTCTATGACAAGGATTATGCCTGCACTAGAGTTTGTGCTTAGAAACAACAGATCTTCAGTTTCTGCAGAAGTGTGAACACATGCAACTTCGTGCACCATAGTTCCAGTTCAGCCTTTGTTGAGTTCAGGGAAACCAATTCATATACTTAAACTTATTTTGTGTTCAGTTATTTCCAGATTGGAGTCTGCATGTCTACGTACTGTGTTATCATGAGTGTACCTACTTGAGCCTTAGCTTACAGCTAAGGATGCATATTTTTGGGGCATATGTTATGACACATTGGGAGAACATAACAAGGATTTCTAAATTCACATACACACAGTTCTGATGGTCTAATTCTTTTCTCGGCGCCAGTAATAAAACTCAGTGTGATTGATGAGGCTCAGGTTGGGGAGATTTTATCTGTGTTCTGCAGGTTTTGTCACCCTGTGTTAGGAGTTCACATTGATTTGTAATGACCTCTAATTCTAAATTTTTCTTCTCTGAAAGTCATTATAACAATAGTTACTACAAGGTTGAAAAAAGTGATTGGTCTTATACCACAGTATTTAAAAAAGTGTCAGTCTTCTGTTCAGTGCTTTAATAAATACTAATTGATAATCTGAAATTTATACACTGGATTATTCTGTAAAGATATTTTACTTTGGTCCAGATTCATCTCACCTAATTTTAGACCAGTTAGATGTATCTTTAACCGAAGTTCCTAGTGGGGGGAAAAAAGGGCATTTCGGGCAGGAGAATCAGTCTTACTGGTGCTCAGCTTATGACTGATTTCACAATTCATTGAAATTTAACTTATTTTATGGGTATTTAAGCATTCAATCCTAGTCCTAATGAATTTAGTAGGAAAAAATGATCGTGAGATGCATTATGCAGGGTCGAGCATTCAAGAAGTGTATTTCAAGTTGTCCTTAAACAAGAGACAGAAATGTTGCTGCTTAGTGCACAAATACATTTAGATAGAACCTAATGGAAGTTCATGCCAGGAATGATCTAGGGGAAGCCTATTCAACCTGTTTATTTTTTAGAATCATAGTCTGAAACTGATTCTTTTCAGTTCTGAATTTCAGAAAGTGATCTAGTGACCAAATAGCATGATGTGTGATTTTTAGCTTACCAGTTCTGTTTATTTTAGCCTTGCATTCACATTAAGTTAAATGTTTAATGAGAAATAGTGAGAAATAGTAACTTGATTAATCTCTGCTGTTTAATCAGGGCTGCTATAATATGACAATTTGAGTAATTACTTCTAATTTCATAACTCTTCTGTTATGTAGGGAAGGGGTAGGATTCCTAATATTCTTAAATTTGAGACCGCAAGAGAAGGAAAATGTTATCAATTTTGATTATGTGTCCTGGGTTCAGCTGGGATAGCGTTAATTTTCACCAGAAGCTGGTTGGGCTGACCCAAACAGTCAATCAAATGGGACATTCGATACCATGTGACTCCATGCTCAGTATTTAAGTGGGGAGCTGGCAGAAGGAGGGGCTTTTTGCTACTCAGGAGCAAGCTGAGCATTGGGTGGTGAGAACACTGCATGTTGTATATGCTTTTTATCAGTATTATTGATTGAGGCTTTCTTCTCCCTTTGCCATTCTGTTGGCAGAATGGACGGGTTTACCTTTGCCCGAGACAGGACTAACCCAGACTGTCTTCCCTAACATATTCCTCATGTGCACTACGGGGACTTTGCCCCCTTCTACAGGGCGCTGAGGTTTTGTTTGGGCAGGGCCAGCCTGGTTGGTGGATCCTCTGGTGTTAACCAACCAGGTGGCCTTTGCTAAAGGAGTATCCTAGCTTTTGAAAGTCCCACCATAATGTGCTAAATTAGATCTTTGCTGTTTCAAATGCTCTTTATTTCCTCTTTGTCTATGGAACTTTGTTATAATTCCAGCTCACATTTCTGTCCTTTATTCCAGTCATCTGCTGCTTGGTAGCATTTTTTATTGGCCTGATCTTTGTGCAGCGCTCTGGAAATTATTTTGTGACGATGTTTGATGACTACTCAGCTACTCTGCCCCTGCTTATTGTGGTCATTTTAGAGAACATTGCGGTCACACGGATTTATGGAATAGACAAGTAAGTGAAGGAAATGTATTTCCCTGTCCATATAAACAGTATCCATTACAATAATTATTACTACTTGAGTTATATAGCGCAAAGTACTTGCAATGTACACATAAATACAAATAAGTAGAAAGTGGGTCAATCTGGAGCTGAATCTAGTCTTTTAAGAACAGATTTGGAGCAAGATATACTGCATCAGGACAGTGAGGTGAAATCTAAAGAGCAGTTGCAACAGATCCAAAGAGTGAAGAATGCAGTAAAAGAGGCAAAATTAGAGAGTTAGAAAGGAGGCTGGATATGCAGGTGTGAGGAATTTATGTAGAAATAAGACGGCAAGAGAAAGATTTCAAGAAGTAATAACCATGGTCTAAGCTGCAGATGCGGGTGAGTATTCTGAACAGATCTGTAGTATTCCAGGTAGCCTGAGAGAGGAATAAAGCAAACTGTAATGACAGTAACAATAAGAATTTTCAGTTTATGAACTAGATTTAGTTTGGGGTCTTGTAGCAATTAATTGTTCTTTGCATTGGTTGTGAGAGAGGAATTAATAGCAAAGAGTAGGATCTAAACTTACATGGAATCAACACAGTTGACAGTGAAGTTAAGTGATCTTCTGTCAGTGATGGCTGAAGAGAAAACACCATCAAGTCCCTCTTAATTTTTTTTTAAATCTTAGGACAGAAATGACCAGAATGTGTTCACTAAGTGAGGTCAATGTGTGCCACACTTTTTAAGGAATAGAAGTGGTTTTTCATTTGACTTCACTTGTCTGAGTAATCAGTCAATCTCTTACCATAATGAAATAGAACTATAGTAAGAAAATTGGTTTTTATGGTTTCCAGACACTGTTGCTGGTCTATACAAGTAGTGCCTATTCTACTCACTCATTAAGGAAGAATTCCCACTTGGGCCACATGTATAATCCTGTAATTGATCACACAAACATGAAAACACCATGTAGATTTGTTTACACATGCAAACAAAAGATGAAACAGATGATCTCTGGGTATCAGGGTGGTAGTGTCCAGTCAGGTAGAGTTACACTACGAAGGGAGGTAGACATGCCAAAAGTCAGCAACTTACCTGTGAGGAAGCTGGTGTTTAGGAGTAGGTAAAATATGGTAATGCTTTGCCTCTGAATCAGAGTACAGTTGATTTGTGTTTTCAGAAGGGGTTCTGACAAGATACAGTGAAAAGTTAACAGCCAGATTTCCTATTCATAACAGCCACCTGAACCTCCCTCTAGAGTATTCCTAGTATTTCTTCTGATGGATATTTCTCCAGAGCATTCTTCTTCAGGAGCCTAGCATTCTTCTTTGCAAAAACTGCCAGAATCAACAACCTCAGACTGTCATTAGTTGTGGTAGCACCAAGGGGTCATACACATATATATGTGGTCTTAGACACATTGTTTTTGATCAAATAGAAAAGAAAAACAAAACATATTGCATCCAAAGGAATTACAGCCAAAGGATAGAAAAAAGACATGTGGATCCCTGTAGCCAAGAAGGCATAGAGTATTAAATACTGTTGGTTAACATCAACCTGCCCTGACCTTGCAAAGCAGCTGCTATCAAAATTTGTGTAGACCTCACAGCAAACAAAACTTTCACTGAAATGGAATCAGAGGTATTTATGGGATATATCACTCATAGCTGAGGGACAATAATTCTGAAGATACCAGTTTGAAAATGTAAGTGGGAGATGAATACTAGAATCAGTACTAAAGGAGCTTGGTAGATTTTAAAAGAGGATAGTTGGGATGGAGATGATGAAAGACTTTAAAGTGAAGATAACAGCTTTATGTTTAATTGTATGAAGAACCGGAAATCCCAGAAAGAAAAGGCTAGCTATAGAGGGCACAAACCATTTGTAAATTCAACTTCTTTTTAATGAAGTGTTTCACTGCAGTCTAAGCAAAGGATAGGGTACCCCAAACTATGCAGTTCGAAAAAATTTTTGAAAGTTTGTATGACAGTAGCTTCACATGTGTAACTGCTTTGAAAACATATTTATTGCTCTAAGAACTTGTTTGAGACGCACATTTCAAAAGGGAGTGGGACCACAAGGGAGTTAAAACAGAATCAGTGCTTGTGCAGACTCCAAAATAATTCATTCTGAAAATATTCTTTTTCTGGTGGCTCTGGAACCATGTACTCCTCTGTCAGGAATACAAAAATAGGGGTTTTGTTCATATCATAACTTGCAACTTTGAGGCACAAGGAGGCATATTTAAAACTTCAAAAAGTTTTATTTCAGCAACTTACATGGTGCAAACCATAGCTTATGCATAAAGCTATTTTTTTACACTGCAGCACACATGCGGGTTTGAAATTAATTCTGCAGAATCTGTAAGATGTGCTGGTTTTATATGCTCTCAAAGATAATGACACATGCCTCAGTAAACAACTCAGTAGACAATATAAGACGATGTAAAAAAAGAATCTGACAAAAAAAAGGTAAGTCTAAATATCTTTACAGCACGGTCCAGCAAGTGGTTTACTAAGTCACTGCACTGTGTAGTGATTCCTCATGTTCTGAACTAGTAATACAAGCTCTGTTTTTCAGCCCATCAAGTAATCAGAGCTGCAGCCATTTCTATACATGCAGTTTTTCAGTATGTTTGTTCCCTCAAATTAGGCGCTATGTATCAATTATAGTACTTGAAATCTCAGTGTACGCATTAACAACCACCTTTTATTCCCTTCACAGATTTATGGAGGATCTGAAGGATATGCTTGGGTTTTCTCCAAGCCAGTATTATTACTACATGTGGAAGTATGTTTCACCTTTAGTTTTGTTATGTTTGCTGGTAGCTAGTATTGTCCAAATGGGATTAAGTCCTCCTGGCTACAAGGCTTGGATTGAAGATACGGTATGTATAGAACAGATGCCATCACCATCATAATGATCATATCTGAAGTATTTCAGAAGTATGTGAAAAGACAAAAAATTTGCAATTAGCAATTCAAAATCAATATAAATAATGACATGGTTGTTTCTATCTCAAGTAACATTAATATAGAATCAACTGTTTTTTAATTTTAGAGTAGTTCTGCTTTGAAATAGAACTGCTTTACATGAACCTTCATGCTTTTTATGACTTTTATTTTGTTCATGTACGTTGAAGAAATTCTTAAGGATGAGAGAGGTTGTTCACTTTCATTAAATCTTATGTTACTGTAGAAAATAGTTGGGTAATAACACTGAAAAATCATTTCAGGCATTATATCAATTTTTTTATGTGGAATTAAATACAGATATTTAGCCATGTCGTAAGTTTTCCCCTTTGGGAACACATATCACATTGTAGGTAACAGCTGCATTAAAACTTGTCTTTGATAAGAATGTTTCATTTGTAAAAAAACTTGTCTGTGTGAACTGCAGAGTCCGTGCTGCCTGTTGGCTCCAAAAAGAGATTTGATCAAGGTAACCCCTAAGTTCTGCTAGTTTGTAGGCTCATCAGCCGTCAGCTGTTTCTACAGGCTTGCCATGCAAAATATAGGGAGCTTAAAATGTCAGAGAAATGAATTGCAGGGACCCTTCTGAATGGGCAATTGTCTGAATTAGCCAGGGGGTGAAAATCACAGCAAAGACAGGTAAAGTGTAAGTACGAGAGGTTTGCTTTATTGTAGATAGACCAGGCAACTACTACTACTTTGCTGGGATTCTCAGAAAAACGCTCTTGTTACGTTTGATTCTTGCCCTCAAAAATTGGAGAGAAATACCTTAGAATACCAAACACACTGTTCCCTTCTGTGTATAAAATTAACAGTTTGTTGGGCTACTAGGCAAACAGTCCACTGGCCAGGGATTCATGGATGCAGTAGAGGTGTGGGGTGCAGTCACTGCCTCAGTAAACGTGTTATAGTTTGCATGAAGTTTATACAAAGAGGAGCAATTGCACAGGGTGACCTGACACAGTCCCTGTCTAGACCAGCTGTTAGCGTGCACAACAGGAACTTATTTTCTAGGCACCGTTACAGACATCACTGCACACTTGTTTGTTCTCAGCATCCTTTAAAGGATCAGGAAACAACTGCAGACAAATATAGAAGGTGGCCTAATGTGAAAATCTTGATTTGGGCTCTACTAGAGTGCTCTGAGCGTCTCAGAAACTGTGGGGACAGTGTTTTGGTCTTACTCACTGGCAGAAAGATAGTAATCCTGTACATCTCCATGACTGTTCAAATGGGAAATCTGTAATGGTGCCCATGTTGTGGGTACAAGGTGACATAGAGATGAGTATGTGTTTGAAAACTGCATGCCTTGCTGAGGACTGCAGATGTGCTCTTTTTTAAGTAAATATGTATTAATATTTTTTCTCTTGGGTTGCTCAGGCTACGGAGGAGTTCCACAGCTTTCCGTCATGGGGAATGATTGTCTGTATATCGCTGATGGTGTTGGCCATACTGCCGGTACCAATAGTCTTCATGGTGCGCCGTTGCAACCTTATGGATGACAGCTCTGGTAGTTTGGCATCTATATCCTATAAAAGAGGCCGGATAATAAAGGAACCTGTTAATCTGGAGGGAGACGATACAAGTCTGATTCATGGGAAGAGTCCAAGTGAAGTGCCATCTCCAAATTTTGGCAAAAATATATATCGAAAACAGACTGGATCACCAACTCCGGATACTGCTCCAAATGGACGTTATGGTATTGGGTACCTGATGGCAGATATGCCTGATATGCCGGAGTCTGATTTGTGAATGCAGAAAAAAATATGCCATTTGTTTCTCCTCTCTCGCTGATCGTGGCTCTCCTACGAGAAGTGGTCAGCTTCACTTACTAGGGTGTGATCTCAGGTGCTCCATAGCAACAGTATTTAAAATGTCACAACTGTACGTATAGGATGAGAAAACTCCCTCTGGATTAATTCTCTGGGTTTTCATTTGTACTGAAAGGAACACATTCAAAATCAAGGGCAACCTACATCTGCCAGAATGGCCAAGAATTTGATTTTTTAAATTAATTTCTAAATTTAAAGCTTTCTATCTCTGAAGCCCAGGTCTCACTCAAATGATTAAATAGTTCTGAAGTAATATCACTGAAAATCCTGTTTTTTCTGCTTTCAGGTTAACTCCCCAGTATTAAGTGAGCTCAGAAGTAGTTCACCAAACCCATGTTTGTACAAAGACTTGTATATACCTTATGTAGATATGCTGTACTTACTTTGTTAGCACTGATGATTACTTAGGCTATTAGCTGAGTAAAAAACAAACCTGCAAACTATTTTTTTATGTAATAGCTGTATAGAGCAATAGTATTAGAAAATCAAGAAGCAGACTTACAGGAAGGCGAGGAAAGATTCCCTGTTCACTGGGGACTGTATAAACTCTGGCTGTATATTTTGTGTAAAATATTTGCTTTTTCAGTGTGAAAACAATGTAAGAGTGAGTCACTCCAAGAATCTTAAGAATTGTGCAGATTCTGCATTTTTCTCTATGCTGTGTGCCTAAAAAAGACCTTCTTGATATTTATTGTGGTTACAAGATTACATATATATTATATTTATATAATATACTTGTAATGTAAATATGTATATTATTCTGTATGTAGTCGTTTCAAAAGTTGAAGCAAGGTGGCTTTTTTAATTAGTCTCAGTTTTGCTTCTGTCATGCAGATAATTTTTTTTCAGTCAGTAATTGTTAAGAACTGGATGGTATTACATTTGAACCTATGAATAAAGAGATTGACAACGTGTTTCTCTGTGATTTCCTAATACGCTTATTGTAACACAGCCTGCTTTTCCCTCAGCTGGACTATCTGGAAGAATAACATTTAACAGCTGAATAGAGATGCTAAAAGAACCTGGAAACAAAAAATGCTAGATCAGTCGTCTTAAACTATTGGAGAAGAATTTTTTCTGTCAGTACAGTAGTTGATGTAGGACTGTAAACTGTCATGATATTCTGGAAGCTAGTATGTGATCTATTCCTTACCTTAAAGAGCTTTAAAGTTAGATGTAAATACTGACCTTGCTACCTCATATAAGCAAAGGGCAGAACCTAATTACATTGTCTCATGATGATGGTGGGACAAAGAACCGGATTAATTCATTTGAGGTAGATGCAAGTCTCGGAATCATAACCAGATATGGATGTCTTGCTGTTCTACTCTCCGTTGTTCCAGTTTAACCCTGTTTCAGAGGCCAAAACTTGAAACAGTTCTCTTGCATAGCTCTGACTATTCTCTGTCACGCATTGCCCAGCTCTCGCCCTTTGATGTGGGAAATAATGCAAAGGCTGATTTGGGATACTGGTGGCCCAAGAGGTAAGTGCCTTCTGCTTGTCCACGTGGGGAAAAATGGTGTTCCAACACATACTGTAGCTCTCAGTATGTCAATGTGGAAAAGCTATGCCAAACAAATGAAAAGGAGCAAAATCTTAAACAAATCAGTATCTTAGCAACCTGATAAAATAAATTTCTTAGGGATAATGTTTGTCTTTGGGAGGATAATCCCAGGTAATTTTCCATTTCTAACCTGGGAGCTTTTGAAGTTATTTCCAGTCATCAGAAAGTTGAACTAGTAGCATTAGTTGAGACAAACCTGTGTTTAATTACCAGGCTTAGCTCACATTCATTAGGAGTTGTGCTCATGAAAGAAGAGTTTAAAAGTAGCTCTCTAAAGTGCACGTATCAGAACATATGGGAGAGAGCTGATGTAATTTTAACAGGTTATGCATTCATAACTGATCAATTGGCAATATTACTACGTGTATAATGGATCAGCATTAGAGACACAGAGGGATTGTGTGCACAATATTCCTGCTGTGGCAGAGCAGCAGCAGATTTCCACTGTTGTATCGCATCAGGCCTCAAAAGTAAGTGACTGCTCATGGTAGTTGTCACACATCCCATCTGTGTCCAGTCCACAGAGTACAGAAGTCTTGTTACAGACTTCGTGCCTGTAGTGGCACATGCTTTTGTTACATAGACCCTAGTTTTAAATGTGAAGTGATGGCCAAATGTCTGCTGCTACACAAATCCATTAAAAAAAAATGTGAGCAAGATTGTACTATCGAAGTGCAATAGCTACTTCTGTTTAAAGCATCACAAAGGGGATTAATGCTACTTAAGCTGACTGCTGAAGATTATTCTACTGGGGAATATATGTCTTGTTTCTGCCCTTTTGCCTGTCTCCTTGAACGCTTCTGATGAGCGTTTAGCTTTTCCACTCATTTAGACCACTGCTTCTCAATCAGTTGCTTCCTGATAGCTCCAATTAGCATGTCTTCATGCTTCATGAAATTTTTCAGTCTTGAGAAAGCCCAGAATGTGTGTCCTGTCTGCTGCTGGATGTTTGATTCAGAGTTTGATCTCAGCTGTGATTGAACACCATGAAGTGCAGAAGTTCCTTTAACCTGGTGTAGTCTGATGGGCTTAAAAATGAAGGCACCTAAAGAATCAGGACTTGTCCAAAAAATAGCAAGGTGTGGAGGTTTAAAAACATTAAAAATAACTACTATAAAGTGTACCATCCAAGTCCTTGGATATTAATGAAAGAACTGTTGAAGCAAGAGTATGAGATTGTATGTATAGTTGCTGTTAAAATGAAGGGAAATCTCACCACTTCCATACTTCAACTTTGGGAGCAAGTTGCTACTTGCTGTCCTTAATGGATAAAAAGAGGTAAAAGAAGAGTAGAGGGCAGGAGAGAGATGGTTCAGATATTTATCTATTTAAAAGCCAGAATGTTTGTGTGCCATGTCAGTCATCACCACAATTAATTTGCCCTTTTTTTTAAGGAAAACAACATTGCAAAAGTCAGTCATGCTTAAAATTAAAGAAAATCCTATTTATGTCTTACACAATCAGAAATAGCCTAAGAACAAAATCATCCATGTGGAAAGTGAAAATACATCTCCAATATTTATTGCAGAAGGCCTAACGTTTCTGAAACCAATATGCTTTGTGAGATCTGATTTCCCCAAAGAATGATAACAGAATCGGTCAGCATCAGTATGGCACAAACGAAGGCCACGCCATTACCTCCATTCTAATCAACAGAGTTCTCAATTTCAGTGAAGGGCAGGACAGAGATTATACAGTCTTATTGGCTGTTTTTAGTCTTTTCTGATGTATCAAAATTTTATTGATGCCTTACAGAATATCATGCAGAGAAGAAAAAAAGAGGACAGAAAATAAAAAGAGGTAAGCACAAAAAGGAAAAAAAAACAACGAAGAACAAAAAAAACAACCCGTGTTCTCAGGGAGCAGCAGGTACGTATTAGCAGATGAATCCTCATACTGGTGTAAGGGTAACAGCGATCTTGTCACACTAGAGAGGAATCAGTTATGTTTGTGATAATAGTAGCAGAGAAAAGGAAGATGTGTTTGCAAAAGGATTTTTAGATACACTGAAAATACTTAACTGTGTTGACTGCCATGAAAGACTGACATGAACTGTTCAGCTGAAATGCAGTGTACTCTGAAAAAAGCTTTGTACTGCTACAACAGCTTTGGGAAATTAACAGAAATGTAGTTATGCCAGCTTTCAAAGATGCAGGAAATTTAATATAAACATTTAAATCGTTAGTTAGATTCTGTGGTTGGAGGAAAAAGAGGAAATTGAAAATAAAAGATGTGATTTACTTCCTTTGCCACTGGATGGTGCTCATAATTCATGTGTGTTGGTAAAATGGCATGTTCAGTTTTGAAAAGGGGAGAATGCTGTATTTTTATTCTCTGCCAAAAAAAGAGAACTCTTCAGAATGACCATGGTCTTTCTGAAAGTCAGAACTTTACTAATCTTCTGTATCTTCAACTGTTTTCATAGTTATTTGATTTTTTACACCCAAGAAAGACACAACAAATCTTTAATGCTAGTGAAAGCAGCAACGCATTGTCAGTATCCCAGTGCCATGTATTACACTTTTGGGTCTGCAGAGCAATTAGCTTCTTGATTCAGTATTTTGAAATCAGTAATTTTCTAACATGCCTTTCTTCAAATATCCTATTACTTGCTATTCTCGTTTCTGAAATTAGCAAATTAATTAACTGGCAAATTAATTAGTGGAATAAGAGAATCTCAGACTATAATATTGCTACTAACACTAATAATAGTATTAAAGACTTCAATGTGTCTCACTGCCATCACGAGTAAATGCTGAAAGTTGCAGTGAGGTAGATGAGAGCTGAGGGGGCAGCAAGGAGGGACAGCAGCTGAAGGAGTGGCTCAAGTCTGAAGCTTTGCTTCTGAGCAGAGCAACTGCTGTGGTACCTAGTAGTGTTTTAAAAGCAGTACAGCTACTAAAACATGCTTTGGGCAGCTGTTTAACCCTTTTGGTAAAGAGGGTGTAAAGCATACCTCACTATCTCTCACAGAACCACCGTGTCTTTCATCTGTACTGTATTCATCGTTACCTAGTACTAAATGATTGAAAAATATTAGCTAAGACACTCTTGTCTCAAATCAGCATCAATACATGTCTTTGTTGCTGATTTTTTCCCAACAAAGCACACAGAATGGCAGTGATAGCTCCCATGACGTAGTTTTTAAATTGTGGTGTTAAGAGAAAGAATTTATTCAGTGAAAAAACAGGAGTAGACATTCTCCCTTGTTGTTCGGTCCCATATCTTTTTCTGCTTTTGAGATGTCCTCTGGATGTCTCACATCCAATCCAAACTCAACAAGTTGAAAAGGAAGAATGTGTTTTCCATCACTAGAAGTTCAAAGATAAGAGATACTCTCTTAACTAAAATCAGTAGAACTGATTAGCAAAAAGAAAAATGATATGGAAAGAAAAAAAGAAATTTGCTTCAAAGCATGTCTAGTTGATATTCAGAATTTTGATTCAAACAAAAAGGAAATACATGCAAAGGAAGAGCTAGGTTTGCAACCCAAAAAATAAGGAATTAAGAAAAATATTAAAAGAGGGGTGAAAGGGGGTGGGCTGAAATGGAGATCATTAAAAGAAGGAAGAAAGGACAAGATACTGTAGAAAGAAGACTCACTCAATGAATGACAAAGCGTAAATTGAATAGGTAGGAGGCAACCGGAAAGATAAAAAGGTATGGAAGAAAAAAAAGGACTTCAGGAAGAAAACAGGTTTTGATGGCTGTGTGAAGTATGGTGTTATCAAGCCTTTAGAAGAAATAGTCTACAGTTAGATTTATCTCTTGAAGAGAGATATGAATCAAAGGTGACTAAATTTTTGTTAGCATAGGAGGAGAGGGAGAGAGGCGAAGTGAATCAGGACAAGAGAATGCTGGACTGGGAAGAAAGATTTGAACTGTGTCAGAATCAATTTCCCTTTAAATACTCAAGTGCCTTTGACTTACTGAAAAGCTTGGTTATTTTTCTTAAAGCATTTTGAGATGTTCTGGGGAAAGATGTTAAAGAAATTCAGCCTTCCAAAATTATTTTATTTTAGCTGTCTGATTTGAAGACACAGCTGTCAGGGTAAAATAGCAGTTAAATTGTACCATGACCTTAAGGTTTAAGGAGAAAAATAATTACTTAAAAGCACAGAAAACTCAATGTATAAGGATATCAGGTGAAGAAAAATGTGAGTTTGTGACTAAAAGCTCTGAGTCTGAGACCACTGTGTTACTGTGATTTAACATTGTAGTAAATCTCCAGAGCATTTGCCTAGCGTCAGGGATATGAATAGTCCCAGCCATTACTCACAGACTTGAAATTAGCCAAAAACTCAAAGCACCTAAGCGATATGCATTTCACTGCCTGATCCCTGGAAAGGAAACCAGATACCCAGCCTCCCATATGCAATACATCTGGACAGTGAAGTGTTACAAAATTATAGATCGATAAATGGGCAACATTTGGTGGGGGACTTAAGTGTAACAGAACCCCTTGCTCTCAGAAAAGGACAAACTGAGGCACTCTAGAGAACCTGCCAAATCAGACAGATTAGACCTTGACATCTGTGGGTCTTTATGGAAATTCAGTGTTCAGATCTGTTCAGGTATAAAGTATTTTGAATAAAAAAGTGTTTAATGGCATGGATGTTGTATATGATGATGTCATGAATGTTCTGCTCTCTCCTAGGCAGCAAAAACATAAAAGACAAACTGTTTACCTGACATAAAAAATAGAGTGGCTTGAAAAAAAATATTGTAAGCATTGTAAGTACACATTACCTATACGTATACGTATGCATGTACATATGTATAAACATATCTAGCTACAATGCAACTGGCTTCCTGAGAGAAGAGAAAAAAAGGGATGGAAATGTTAACACTTAAGGATCTGTCTTTACTCCTCAGGAAGATTTATTTTCAAGTAAGTTTAAGATTATTCCATGAAGAGTCTTACAAGTGGCAAATGCCTAAAGGTAAGGTCACTAGATAAAGAAAGAGCTTTTGAATTAGAGAAATAGGAGGGTTCTTGAGACGTGTTTTGAAACTTTATAAGATACTGTAAAATCTTCCCCAGACCTCAGATCCTCTAGGGTCAGTTTAGCAAGGCCTCTATATAACTTGTAGATGTCCCAGTGCAAGGTCAGTCTCTCATACATCTTAATTCACACATTGTTATAAGCTTCCTTTTAGTTTTGATTCCTCTCTCTGCCCCAGGATTTCTTGGATGGTTCCTGTTTTCACCACGGGCTGCACAAACAGCTGTGCTGGCACAATGGACGTGGTGCTGTGGAGACAGGAAGGGCTGAGAGCGTGTCGGGTTCCGATATTTAGAACAACCGGGTGATAATTGTTTAAGAGATCAACATTCATTCCTTTCTTGAGCTTCGTTCATCTCCGGCTGCTTCCCTCATGGGAGAGCAGAACTACGGATCAGAACTCTGCACTCGCTTTGTACTCGTTTGTATGTCTCATTCACATGCAGTCATACAACATTAACTTGTAAACCAAGAAATGCCATCAGCTCCTCACGGAGCCCACCTGTAAAACCAAAATGCTGCCAGCTCCTCTCAGAGCCCACCCACAGAACACCACGAGGTGCTCTACCCGCCTGTGGATAGAGTACTCCCTTCTGAACCCCAATAGGAAATAAAACAGATTCGCAATCCTTAAGCTCGGATAAAGCACAACTGAGGCACGATAATGGTAATCAACTGACCTCACGAGTTTATTTACTACGGCTCTGGAAGTAACAGTCTAACAAAAAATGGCGCGAAGAAGAGGAAGAAGGAAGGAGGGATATACAGAGGAAAGATAAAAAGATATGTTAGCACTGTAAAAGGAAAGAGCGATAGTCACCACCTTGGATCCCGCGGTGTCCCGTGGGTCCTTCGCTGACGGTCCTCAGCAGTCAGTGATGGGTGCACACCCACAGCCTCTCAGAGGGTCCTTTTATATCCATCTAAGGCAATCTGCTGTTGTCAGTTTGCACCACTCATTTTGTACCCTTCGCTCTTCCACCAATCGCCTTGGTACACGTGGTTTTCTAAGGTGTGGTCTCTTGGCTGCACCTGGTGGGTCTCCTCTCCTTGAAGTTTGTGACAGTTCTTGTTTGGTCAGTGGTTCCCCAGTTGATAGCCAGCCATGGCCAATCAGGCGGCAGAAAGCCTTCCCTTGCAGCCAGTCTGGGGTGCCCAGGGAGACCCAAAATGGCAGCAAATTTTCTAAGGCAACTCACAAAATNGTGGGGCTGAGTCTGACAGAGCGGAAATTGTTTAAAACTCCACTGACACTGAAGAATGAAACATGGAATTTCACCTTCAGCCTTAGAATATTCAGTTCTCTCTATGAAAACTGTGTTGTGAACAACTAAACAACAGCAAAAATATCCACAATCTCTGAAGAGTTTTACAAGATTCATTGTTGGCAGGTAGCAGACAAACAGCCAACGCATGGCGTACAGATATATATGACCATATAGCCATATAAAAAGTGCTGGTGACACTAAATCATGAGTTTATCACAATTATTACAAAGCAACGGAAGGGACTGAATTGCAATTCTTAAATTTCTTACCACAGTCTTTTTCTTCTGTTTCCAAGGTTAACTTTTTCTAGCCTTCCATGTCTGTCTTTTCCGCGTTACACAATCACAAGCATCAAGGGCTCACTTAACAGTTTGGTGAAGTAGCTGGAATTTACAGAAGCAGGCTAGCAGCATTTATCACACACGTACAAGTTACTTTCTAACTATCTGCATTGGATTTCTTAATTGCCTTTGCAGTTTGAATGCAGAGAAGCTGAGTCTGTATTGCGATGCTGGACAGAAAGCACTTATGCCAATACCGCACAGGTCAGAAGGAGTCTGGTCCAGACCACACTCTGACTGTGTACACAGGCTGCATCTCTCTGTAGTGGCTGTGTAAAGGACCCAGGGATATAATTCTCATTCTCTGAAAGACTTCAAACTATTCTTAGGTGAAGTACCTGTTGTAGGATGTTGTGCTATCAAAAAGCAACAGAACAAATCCAGCAATTTTGTGAGGAGGAGGAGGATGAGGAGGAGGAAGAAGAGGAGGAGGAGGGTGTTCTTATCTTCCTACTCTCACTCCTGCTCATGTTAGCATTCATCAGACCTTCACAGACAGATCAATTCGCTAACCCAGCAAAATGCTTGATTTTTTATTCCAGCTTATTTTTTGTTAGATTGTGAATTAAAGTGATTTGTCACAGGATGAAATGACTGCAAGCACAGGTGCACAAAGGAGGAGGTGACTGTACAGTCAGGAAAGGAATAGACAGTTGGAGTGGGATGGAGGATGGACCGCTCTCTTTTGGTAGTAATGAAACTATTATATCTGCTCAATCATGTAACGTTAGCCCAAGATGGAGACATACGACTGGATAATCTGAATTTTGCCCTAGTAGGAACAATTCTCAGATCTACTACATCATTAAGAAGCCTATATTATGTATACATGAACTTTTACGGTATGTGTTACTGACAGAATTCAGAAAGTGAGTTCTGATTATAGCAGGTTAATAATCTTCTAGAACAAATTACAAGGGAAATGTTTGTACCTTATCATGTCTTTAATGTGTATATAATAATTTACCACTCATTTAGTTTTTAACTCTGCTTGCTTGCTGCTGCTGAATCGACTCAGTAGGTTTCTCTGTCTTGATGTGTGCTTGAATGTGCTGTTGACTTCCCATCATCACAGTCATAAAACTGAATGGCTAATTTTATTTTACAGAATATCATTACTTAGCGATGAGAACCCATTTCTTCAAAGACAATGCAAATGTGTCTAAGTCAGGTTTGAGATTTGACTCCTAGCACATTTACAGATATGTATGAAGTTTTGAGTGCTGTCCAGGCAAAATACTTCAGAAACTCAGCATGTGCTGTAACAGATTTTTAGACTGTGTCTAGAAATGAAGAAAAATGCATTATGAAAATGTAACACTTCAGTGTCCTTGCTGGCTCTATGTGTGATTATTTATATGCCGTACAACATGTACAAGATCTCATCTGAACACACACCAGGAATAAAACCAGAAGGGTTTCCAGCTATGTTAGATAGTTGAGTTTCTTCAGGTGGAAGATTTGAACAAAAACAGCAACCAGTATCACATTGCTCTGAGAGGCATAAGCACACCCTGTCTCAGCAGCTTCAGGAGCAGATATTGGGCAGAATCATGGAATCATAGAATCATAAAGGTTGGAAAAGACCTCTAAGATCATCGAGTCCAACCATCCACCCAGCACCACCAGTCCTACTAAACCATATCCTGAAGTGCCACATCTACACATTTTTTAAAAAACTTCAGGGAGGGTGACTCCACCACCTCCTTGGGTAGCCTGTTCCAATGCCTGGCACTCTTTCTGTGAAGAAATTTTTCCTAATATCTAAGCTAAACCTCCCAGTATGCAACTTGAGGTCATTGCCTCTTGTCCTATCACTAGTTAGCTGGGAGAAGAGACCAACACCTGCCTCACTACAGCCTCCTTTCAGGTAGTTGTAGAGAGTGATAAGGTCTCCCCTCAGCCTCCTCTTCTCCAGACTAAACAGCCCCGGTTCCCTCAGCTGCTCCTCATAAGACTTGTTCTCTAGACCCCTCACTAGCCTCATTGCCCTTCTCTGGACACGCTCCAGCACCTCAATGTCCTTCTTGTAGTGAGGGGCCCAAAACAGAACACAGTACTCGAGGAGGGGCCTCCCCAGTGCCAAGTACAGGGGCACGATCACCTCCCTACTTCTGCTGGCCACACTATTCCTGATACAAACCAGGATGCTGTTGGCCTGCTTGGCCACCTGGGTACACTGCTGGCTCATGTTCAGCCAGCTGTTGACCAACACCCCAAGGTCATTTTCCACCAGGCAGCATTCCAGCCACTCTTCCTCAAGCCTGTAGCACTGCATAGGGTTGTTGTTATCCAAGTGCAGGTCCCGGCACTTGGCCTTGTTGAAACTCATACAGTTGGCCTTGGCCCATTGATCCACTCTGTCCAGATCGCTCTGCAGAGCCTTCCTACCCTCAAGCAGATCGACACTCCCGCCCAGCTTGGTGTCATCTGCAAAGGTTAACCCTTTTATCATCGTAGAGCAAATCAACTCCTCAGGAATATGTTATCTGTGGAAAGCACGCAAATAGCCAGAAACTCACTGAGATCATGATATAGTGATCACTCTAGACAACAAGACATCCTATACTAGTGAAGTTAAAAAGTACTTAGGTAAAGATTCAGGTGACTGAACAATGTGAGCTAATAAGAGGGGAGCTATGGAGTAAAGTTGTGGAAAAGAAAATGCAGAAGATAGAATAGTGTTCAAACATTAATATCTCAATGATATGGACCTGAAAATAATTTGCTTTAATTTGATTAATAAAAAAAATTCCAATGTTTCTAACTTTTGAGAGCATCAGGAATGAAGGGTATTTTAAAAGTATTTCTTGCCTGGAACAAGAAAACAGCAACAGTGAGTGTAAAAATGGTCTTTGTGCTCTGCCTTTTTATGCCCTCATATATACTACATGCATGAAGCGCAGGGCACGCTTCTGGACCCTCTTTGATCAAAATGAAGCCTTGAAGGGGACAAACAGATCCAGACAGCTATTTATTCATTCTGCTAGCATGTCCCAGGAGCATGGTTAGGGTATAAACTCCACTGTGGAAAGCAGTATAAAGCCAGATATACCCACCACTGCACACAAAGAGATCAGTCCCTTCTCTCAAATGGTTTACTCTACTCATAAAGGATTCTAGCTTACAGTTCACAATCTGGCCTAGCAGACAGTGTTATATAGATACAGTGGGAGATACCTACTCTTCCCTCACGACAGTCTTTTACTGAGGAAGAAGAATCAAGTACTCAGCTTTAGTGAGACTCGGATTTAATTCTTTAATACAAATAGAACAAAAGCCAAGGAAGCCTCGCCTGGGTCTCAGAGATTTTGAACATTCTTAAAATTGCCTTTTATGACAGAAGTGTCTTGTAGGGTAGCATCACTCTGTACCCCCAACCTGCATCTCCCTAACCCCAGAAGATTTATGACAATCGTTGAGAAAGTGAAAGTGCAACAGCAGCAAAATCAGATGCTAAATGGGACACTCAGTTATTTTCCTCTCCACTTTCCTTTTTTAACAGACTCAGTACAGGAGTAAACCCCTCCAAAACTGAGAAAATAAGTCCCCTGTTCAGTCTTTTTATTGCTTGCATGATGTAAAGAAAGTGAGTCAGATGGTGCAGCCAGATGAATTAACCCCTCATTTTGTTAAATGCAGTTCTTAAGGGGAAAATGTGGTATTTCATGCTCTGTATATGCTACGATGAGGAAAGTCTTGAATGTGGGACAGGAGATTTAAGCTTTAAACTTCTGTTTACTTTAATGGGTGTCATGCAGCTTAACCCTGTGAAAAAGTGTCCTTACGCGACCATTAAGGGTGAAGATTTTAATTTCTGAATCTTTCACGTGCTATGCATTCTGGCTCGCTTGTCACATATTTGAGCCAAACTGTGCAGTATGTGCCAGTATCTTTTTCATTTTCAATGCTCTGGCCCCTAATTTAGGTTGACAGTCTAGTCTTGAACTAATGTAGTTGCATCATCAATAACATTAGAAAGAATTCATTTGGCTGGCAAGTGCTTCCTTTCTGCATGGAGGAGTCAGTTCTACTCATTGGTAGGTGCTATTAAGACTAAATTATGCTATTTGTAAAAAACCGCTTTTGCCAAGACTATATGTTATACGGGAGGGAAGAAGTGTATGACTTGTGGGTGGCCATATATTTTCCCACCTTTAACTTTTCATCTCTATCTTTTTTTTATAAAAAAATAGGATTAAAAGCAGGTTTGGGAATTGATTCCAGTGAGGCCAGATTTGTTACCAAAGCTGTGAGACTATCACCTTTGTTATGATTCCTTCATGTCCTGTGATGTAAAAACCTCCAAACCAGCATGGGTGAGGATTCTTCTGGTGCAGACAGAGCTGACCAACTTCCATGCGATACACCTCCTTCCCAGCAAGTACGCTAGCCCTTGAAGGGGTCAGGTACCAGCCTACATAAGGCAGGGCAGTGTCAGCAATTGGGAATGCAGGAATAAGGGTTGTGAGAGCTGCTGGAAACAACACTGCAGTGCAAAGGGCGTTGCACAACCTACACAGGACTTCCCTGTTTGCTGGAGTTACAACACTGACTCTCCAGCCTGGGAGAACACAAGAATAGTTGAGATCATTGTAGCCTCCTTCCAGAACTCTGAGGCCTGTGATGCATTTTGCTATTTTCTTATTTTTTAGTTGAAGACTGTAACTTGCACATATCTCCCATAAAATAGGATGTGTGATCTCCATTTTGAAGGGAAGACAAGGACTGGAAAGATCACAAATGAAGTTTGTGACAGGTCTAGATATAAAGATCAGATCACACTCACTGTAAAGGAGATGAAGGAGCTGACAATTTTCCTTTTGAAGCCAAAAAAAGATAAGTACCCTTACTTTAAAATGTATTTGCTGGGGTTAGGAGGTGCTGGGTTAGGAGACGCTGGATACTGGTGTAATTTCACATGGCTAGTACAGAATCAAAGAATCACAGAATCACAGAATCACAGAATCACAGAATCACAGAATCACAGAATGTTAGGGGTTGGAAGGGACCTCTGTGGGTCATCTAGTCCAACCCTCCTGTCGAAGCAGGGTCACCTACAGCAGGCTGCAGAGGACCTTGTCCAGGTGGGTCTTGAATATCTCCAGAGAAGGAGACTCCACAACCTCCCTGGGCAGCCTGTTCCAGTGCTCTTTCAGTACAGAGCTGTCTAGCACTATAGCCCTTGGCCAATATGTTTACCTTAGGTTTTCTTCTGTTCGTATTTTGTAGCTTTTTTGAATGAACAGCAGGAGCAGACAGTTACCTAGTTTAATGGAGGATTTTAACTTTCCTCTTTCCCATTACTTTTGCTTTTAAGGTGGAAAAAATCTTAATTGGGGATTTTTTCTTGAACAGTAGAAAATTCAGATGTGTGTTGACATTTCCTGATGGTGTGTAGTTATGTATAGGACCTGACTGTCCTTTGGGAGAACGAGATCATGTGGCAACAGATGCTGTATGGATAATATCCATGTGAAGATGTGACATGAGGTGAATGAAAGTCCAAACAGCTGAGCACCAAGAATGTTATGATAAGAACACAGTGCAAGCTTGAAGCCCATTTTGCATATGAAATGAGTATCTACAAACGATTGCTTTGGTTAAGGTACAGAATCACGCGTCAGGGAATACCAATTCTAAACCTAACTTTGACACAGATTTCTTGCGTGACTACATTTAATTAATCTCTCTCCTTATCTGTTACTCTCTCTGTAAAATATGAGAATGTTCAACCCATATCTTAACATTCCCATAACAATAAATTTTTCACAGATACATTGAAGACAGTCGGTATACGGTAGTGAGTATTCTTTTTCTAGTTAATAAAAGTTTTATGTTTTTAATAGTAAGTTTCTTCTCAAGAAGGCACAAGGGACTCTAGCTTCACTTGAGTGAAGAGAAGTTATACTGGATCAGCAGTGATAAAGTGCTAGGTCTCTTACAGTCAGTGTCAGACTCAGGCAGCTCTGCAGCGAGTAGAGATTCCCTTGACTTTTCCTGTCTATAGAAAACATTCACCTCTATCTAACTTTGCCAAAACATAGCCTTTTCGTAGCCTGCTATCTCAGGTAATGCTCAGGTTGCTTGTATCTGAAGCCGGATAGGATGGGGGCCACTTCAAGTGACAAATACATGCTCTTTATTTCTCTGAAGGAAAATTGCCTAGTACTTTTCTAATTAGGTGTATAATTAATTACATTTTCCTTTTTAATTATTCTGTGGCTGATCAGGACAGAAATCCTCTTTATAAGTGCAGGAGTAATTGGTGTACTGTTCCAATTTTCTAGCAACATTACTACACTGGGAGTGGAATAGTATAACATTAATCTGATCACTGCAATAGAAATAATAATGACCTAATCTGCAGAATAATAAAATTTTGCTCCTTCACAGGCAGAGGAAATTCAGGTAAATTTTAAGATTTCAGTCAAAAGTTTGCTCATAAATTCAAAACAAAATAGTAAAGTTGTCAGGTGAGGTTAACAGCTTTGTTGACAAAAATGCATTTTCATTTCTTGTGAGCCCTTCATTATATATTGTTAAAGTGCTTCTGGTCCAAAGATTTGCTGATAAGAGCACTGATTCCAATCTGTGCAACACATCTGGCAAAACATGGCATAGAGCTTGGGAAACAGATTAATGGGGACAGAAATACAGATAGGTACAGAGACAGATAGATCAGTCAATCCCCATGAAAACCATTTCTTCCAAGGACAAAAGCCTCAGAGTTGTCTGTGACACCGACCTCTTTTCTCCATTATGGTAGTACAGAGCACTATATTCTGGGCGGAGTGTCTACCCGTTTCATTCTCTCAAGTGTAGTCATAAGCGTGCATCCAGCTCATTCAATACAATGTGGTATATAATATTTCAGTTTTATGGAAACAGACTTGAAGTAATCAAGCATAAAGTGGGTTAGACAGAATGATGTATAATGCTGCACCATATAGAGTGGGAACTTGAAAAAGCATCCATAAGGGACATTAGCTCGAGCTCTTCTCAAGCAGTTTAGCACCATAATTTGGCACTCTCACTCCGGGTTTGATTCAGTCAATATCACATAGAGTGAGGGTAATGCAAGCAAGACAGCTTTCATTCAGAGGACTACAGAAAAAAAGAAAGGTTTATGTGCAGGTTTCAAGGAGGATTTGGGGTTTTGTAATAATTTTGCAAAGATGACAATGTGAAGCTGGTAGTCACTTGGAAATTCTTTGTGGAAGAAAGATGTCCATTTGGTACTGAAATTTTCTTGAAAATATCCCATTTTTTCTAGCTATTTCTGATAAAAAACATTCAAAGAAACAGGGTGAGAACATCATGTCTTTCAACCTTGTACTAAGGTCTGATTTTATTCATAACGGGAGGATATATTTCTCCTTTTTAGAAAAGATCTATCATGTGTCGACTGATGCAAGCTGTTTTGCTGGCTTTTGTATTCAGTGAAATAGTACTCCTACGGTTAATGCACACGCAGATGTTGAGACCTCAGTTGGAGTAGCTCTTAGACAACCACAGGCCATATCAGGCCTGATTTTCTTATTAGGACTATTATATCATGGGGAACTGTGAGTACTCAGCTCCTCACAAAATCAAAGTGGTTGTTTTCTCCACAGTGTTGTGGCTAATAGTAATATTTAAACTCTGGCAGATTATACAGTCATAAAATGAGGCTATTTTTGGCAGCTGGGATGTTTTGATGTTCATGGGAATGAGGTGTTTTGTTGATAGTGTTTCTCAACCCGCTACAGAAACTGCCGGTGATGGGTAGGTCAGCCAATTGGAGACACTTGCCAGAGCTGTGGGTTTCATGAAGCTAAATTTAATTTGAAAGCACATTTTCCCGTCCTAGTAAAATGTGTTTGTTCTTCAGAATGATTTCATTCTAACTGATAGGCTTGGACTTCAAAAAAAAATATCAGCATATTAGTAATATCCCTGCAGACAACTTGTCAAATGACCACCCACACAAAGTAATAGGAGTCAGAAGTCATGACTCAAATTCATCACGAACCACAGAACATATTGCAGGTTGCCATTTCTGCTGCCTGTGCATTTTAATAGTTTCTTTGAATCAGACTTCTGCGCTTTGGAAAGATCCACCTCGTGAACACAATAGGACAGTACAGCATAGTCAAGTAGCTGCTGAAAATCTTCAGTACTGCTAGTCAAATAAGTTAAGCAGAAAAAAATTAGGAGTAGTGCTGAGGTGTGTCATTCTGTCTAGTAACTAGGGACTAGAGAAACCCCTCAAAATGCAGAAAAAGCTAGCTATCAATGGATCTTCAATTTCTTTTCTCCATGTACAGAAAATGTATTTAATTTTAAGATACGAAAGAAGACATATTTGTAATGGTGAACAACACCTTCACTTTGAGAACTTCGCAGATATTAACTTCAATCCACAAGCATAAATCAGAAAGAGGTTCCATTCTCTCTGCTGCTGCTGCAAGGAAATGCATACTTGCCCGTTGGTCACGTGTTGCTATGAGGAGAACTTGATTCTCCTAGATAGACTGTATGGTCTGTTTTGCAACTTTTCTAGGGAAAGAGATTTTTGGTTTTGTGGAGGGAGATGAATGATTTGATATAAAAATGGTTTGCTCTGTTTTCTTACTTAAAAAGTACTTTTTATCCTTGTGTAGAACAGGGGCAAAATAATACATAATTTTAAGCTAATCAATTCACTGCTTCGTATTTTCATAAAACTACCTAATGAGAACCCTAGTGTATCTTTTTAAATTTCAGAAGTAGTGGTGTACTTTCCCCCAGTGAATCCCATATAGACACCACCCAGCAATCAGGGTAAACACATGTGTAACAGATTTCTTATTTTTTTTGGATGGGGAAAAGACATTGGAAATCAGCTGATATGTAATATCAATGCTAAAAGATTTTGTGATGGTATAGGATTCTGTGTGATGAATGTGCTTTAATGGGTAAACATTGTCTAGAAGTGGGGTGTAATATTGGAAAGTGTCAGCGGCTGCCGCTCCACCTATTGCACAAGGAAAACATCAGCTCCACCTGTTCAAAGTATTCCCTATACATTAACGGATGCGGGGATGGGGGTTTGGTGCCAGGTCAGTTAAGAGGCAAAACTGGTGGGCCCCACAAGAAGAGAGAGAGTCAAGTGATACTTGCCATAAAATTACACCAGACTGCCTGTATTTGAGTCTATATTGCTGTGGTTTAACTCAGTGCCTTTTCCCTGCAGCCAAGGAGATAATGAAAAAAGGCTTTAGGTTGCTGCACCCATGCATCTTAGTTTAGTAGAGCAAGACATCCTAATCAGTAGCCAGCTCTGCCTATTCTTAAGAGACCATCTAAAATCCATTTAACAAATGGATCATTTGAGCTGTCATCCTCAATTCTGAGAAAGGAGAACCATTCCAGGAAACCTCTATTCCAGCATGGAGGTGAAAAATGAGCTGCCTGTAAATGCCATTCAGAAAAGGAGAGATCACAGTTGGCTAGACCAGGTAGGTTGCTAATGTCTGGAAAGGGGAAGAATTGAACCAGAACTGTTTGAAAATGGATTTGATACCAACTAACTTGCGCTATACATGACTCCCAGATATGAACAGCCCTTATATGAACTGGGAAAAACTCCAATTTCTATTTGTCAGACCAGGAACTGCATAGCAGGACGTGAAAACAAAGATTCAGTAAAACTTCAGACACTGCTTTTCCATAAGACCCAGTGCCCTTAAAAGAAAGAGTGACTGTACTGATCAACTTGGTTGGCCCTGTGACAGACCAGCAGCGTGCAGCTCTTGCATGCACAGGTGTCATGTGAAAAGTTTGTCCTTCCTCTGGTGGCTTTCCTTGCTATTCCTACTGTGCAAAGCAGGCTTTGAAGGAAGTGGAACAAACCTGTTGGCAAGAAAGCTTGCATTTAAATTGAAGCATAGTAAGAACCACATGGTAGAGTATGGAACAATGGCTAATCAATCATTAATCACTCTTATTTTATGGAGCAGACCATTATTGTTAATATAACAACAGCATATGGTTACTCTGATGGAAGACGTAGACTGGAAAGCAAGAAGCCATTTGCAAGGTGCCAGCCATTACAGCCTATTAGGGTTGTTTGCTTAATTGTAAATTTGCTTCAGGTTTAATGGTAGAGACCTTATTTTTACTGGTTGCTGCTGCTACTGTCAACAACTGCATAAAAGTCAACTTCTTGTTGTCTAAAAGTTCAGGGAGAAATATTGTGCTAGCTATTCAGAGCTGGACACATTTAAGAGCAATTTCTTCAGTAACTACTCCAAGTGTTCTGTAAACATCTCCAAAAGTCAGTGAAAGTTTCAGCCTGAATGAAGCTACATGGCTATCTGTAGTCATAACAAATTATCTGGGACTATGGTTGGTGATAAGCATGTGACCTCACTCTTTTTTAGAGTGGTTTCCCCAGTAAATCTCACTTGAATTAGGAAAATTGAAGATATCAGAAATCTGGACATGCTGGAATGCTAGGGATCCTACTTTTAAAGATTTATGTGTGTGCAATTATACAGAAAGAATGGAATGGTGAGTATCCTGAACCATCTTATCTTTACTTTCCTTGCTGTTTATACCCATTTACTAAAATGTTCCTTTACTTCATAATTACCATTCAGACATGCAATGTACATAATTAAATTCAAATAACTCAATAAAAAAGAATCTCTACCCTATGGATTTGTTGATTTTCTCCGAAAACTTTCCGGTTTGTCTTACAAGACAAATGCCCAGAATAAGATGCATTAAAAGGAAATCACTAGTCATGCACAGAATCCACACATTTTGTTTGGATGCAGACCTTTGTGTTTATAAATCAAATCTGTGTTTGCCTTTTTCACCTCTGCAAGAACCTCTATGTAAATTCATGCCTAACTTTCCTCAGTCTTGGCAATTGCTTCTCCAACCTATTGCTCACATTTAATATCCCCCTGAAGAATTAGCATAGATTTCAATTCTACAAGGAATCATCATAGCTTGACCTACTTGAAGAAGCTGTAGAGTTTAAACTGGTGATGTATCCAGTCTACAACTTCTGAGCTAAAGAATTTTTTAGAAAATCATCTAGCCTTTTTTTAAAGACTGCAGATGATATAGAAATTGTTGCCTCACTAGGAAAGCTATTTCACTGCTTAGCTACTCTGTGTTAAAAAAAAATGCATTCCTCAATATTTGTCTGAATTTGTCTTACAATAGCCTCCAGCCATTGCATGAGGTGAAATTTCTGCGGGTAAGATTAAAGATGCTCATACTTTAAGAAATTTATTCCACACTTACCTACAGAATGTAACAAAATCATCTTCATTTTTCTCCCGAATAAACACCAGATGTGGGCATCATCATCAAATAATGATGTCTCAAATGTCATGCAGAGAAAGGCAGTAGGAAATCACAGTATCTACACTTGCACCTTCCAATGCTTATGTTCTGCTTACACATGAGAGATTCACCATGACATTCCCAAAAATTGCATTTTCCAGAAGGCAGTTTCAACAGATTATGCTTCAGCTGGTTATGTCAGTAACTTTTTCTTAGTCACTGCTTTTTAAAAATCACCTTCCAGATTGTGTAGCTTATTGTTTTTGTTTTTATCTGCACAGACTTTGCATAGATGTGTATCAGTATGGATATTTATAAGAAGTAATATTCCATTATTCAGTATTGCAGTGGGTTGACCTTGGCTGGCTGCCAGGTGCCCATCCAGCCACCTTCTCCCTACCCATCCTCAGCAGGACAAGGGGACAAAGTAAAATGAAAAAGTTCGTGAGATGAACGAGGGAGATCTCACTGATTACCATCACAGGCAAAACAGACTCAACTTGAGGAAGATTAATTTAGTTTATTGCCCATTGAAACTAGAGTAGGATAGTGAGAAATAAAAACAAAACTAAACACACTTTCCCACTACCACCCCTTCTTTCCAGGCTCAACTTTTCTCCTGACTCCTCCCCTCCACGCAGTGCAGATGGATGGGGAATGGGGTTACAGTCAGTTCATAACACTTCAGGTCTCCTCATGCTCTTCCGCTGCTCCGTTGTGGGGTCCCTCCCATGGGATATAGTCCTTTATGAACTTCTTCAACATGGGTCCTTCCCATGGGGTGCAGTTCTTCCAGAACTGCTCTGGTGCGTGTCTCCAACAGTCTGCAGCTCCTGCCAGGATCCTGCTCCCACATGGGCTCTCCACAGGCTGCAGCTTCCTTCAGGTCACATCCACCTGATGCAGCATTGGGTCCTCCATGGGCAGAAGAATGGATGTCTGCTTGCATGTGGTCTTTTACAGGCTGCAAGGGGATGCTCCACCACCAGGTCTTCTCCATGGGCTGCAGGAGAATCTCTGCTTGGGCTCCTGGAGCACCTCCTCCCCCTCCTTCTTCATTGAGCTTGGTGTCTGCATGGCTGTTTCACATTTTTCCTCACCCCTCTCTCCCAGCTGTCACGTAGTGTCTTTTATCCGTTCATAAATGTGTTTTTCCAGAGATGCCACCATCTTGGCTGTGGGACTCAGCTGTGCTGGGCTGTGGGTCGGCTGGAGCCAGCTGGAACCGGCTGTGTCCGGCCCAGGGCAGCCCGGGCCACCTCATTGAGGCCCCTTCAGACCCCACTGCCAGCACGTGGGCACCTGTGCCCCGTGCATCCACCCCTCACCTCTGTGAAACACATATTTAAGAATTATCATTAAAATATATGTTCATCACACAATCTGCACACACTTCACTTACATCAATAAAAAGCACCCCCCCGGGCCAAAGTCATCACTGCACTGGCAAAGGCAGACAATATACATACAGTCCACCTCTTGTCATTTCATTACATAAAACAACAACAAAAAATTCCCCACAAATATTCCACTTTCTGGCAATGTCCAGACCAAGGGTTGCCCATTACCTCTCCCAATTACTGTCCGTATCTGGAACTCTTCCAGAGCCCACAGGTAGCACCAGAAAGGACTGCGGTGGGTTAACCTGATCTCTTCTCACAGCAGCTACCCTCGCAGCCTGCTCGCTGCCAAAACCCTGCCATATAAATCCCATGTAAGTGCCCTTTCTTTTATTGTGTCATCTACGAATTTAATGAAGAACAATTTCATGTTTTCCTTCATTCCACTGATAAGCGTACTAAAAATCAGTAACCACATACATATTAACCAGGTTCTTCTGTATCCTTTCTTCTCATTTTTTATTTTTAACTGTCCTCTCAGCTTAATGGCAAATGTATGTTGCATCCATATCTACTAATTTTTCCTAGGTAACTAATAAATGTGTCTAAAACTTCCAAATCACACGCCAGCTTTGTGACAAGCAGCAGTAAATCATCTTTCTAGAACCTCAGTACCTTTTTTCATAAACCTTTCACAGTGTTCCCTCAGACAGTTTTCATCCAGCATAATAATGTTTGATACAGGTGATTTATCTTACTGTGGATAAGAAAACACAGTACCAAAAGTTATGATAAGGTATAGGGCCGTATTTTAATTGGCAGACTTCTTAAGAATTTGAAACTGTGCACAAAAACCCTCTCCAGCCCAGCAGACAGAAGAGCAAAGAATTTTTTTTTTTTTTTTTTCCCCCTT
>Ga0065711_1031316_pt1 | contig 29984 bp, 22 predicted proteins | sample Hoacrofraction12_FD_59098 | JGI IMG/M metagenome (GOLD analysis project Ga0065711, IMG submission 59098) | Hoatzin crop microbial communities from Cojedes, Venezuela - Epithelial fraction 12 v2 (version 2) | ecosystem: Host-associated > Birds > Digestive system > Esophagus > Crop | place...
AACTGGGGGGGGGGAGGGGTCAACCTGAGCTGCTTTGCCCATGGCTAGTTTACATGCAAGTAAAACCAAATGATGCTTATGTTTTTTTCATGCTCAATTATGTGCTGCCTCCTCACAGCTTGTTAGCTGTCGGTTGTGATCTGGGGGGACTGTCACAAACCGGTCACTCCCAAACAGTGCAAACTGCGAATTTGTGTATGAATGTAGCTCCCCGCATGCGTGTCTGATCAGCATCCGTAATTGATGTCAGGGAGATTGTTTATGGTGCCGGGATGAGGAGCCCCGGTTTCAGGTCTGAATGCGTGACTCTGCTGTGACTTTGCTTTCCACTCTCCTATTGTTTGTTTTATTCGTAAAGCCCTTTTCCCCATCCTCTCCATCCCTGTCTCTCTGTTTGTAGAGAAAATAGGCAGAACTGACATGTAAAGGTGCCGTCATAGCCAATTTGCAGCAACTGGTAAAGATCACACTGTATCCGTCTAAAAACACTTATCCGTAGGGAGCTGCCTCTGAAGCTGAATGTAGGAGAGTGTTTTTTAAAGAGGCAGCTAAAGCAGGAAAAGAACCTCTTTTAAAATAGAGAGGGGCAAATCAATTCAGAAACAGCAAAGCTGTCCTCAGCCCCTCACCTAAGCCTTCTCCGAGAGCTGAGAGTTCGATTTTTTTTTTTATTATTTCCGTACATTTAGGCATTTCTTGGTTTTAACTTGCAGAGCGGAAGCACTGAAGTCCTGCTAGACACACTGTATTAGCAGCTCCTTTGTGACCACAAGGCAGAGAGGCACGAACCGAAAGCTCTAGCCTCTGCCTTTACAGATCCAGATCCCTTGGCATTTGGATCTCGTGTTTGCAGGTTGGCGAGCTGGCACTTTTTTGGTTTCTTTGTGGGGTTTTTTGTTCGCTTCAGCTCTTTGTAAAGCTAAGACCTATCTGCAAAGTTTGGCACTAGATTTTGGCCACAAATATTATTATTCCTCTTGCCTTGCCTACCTAGCCAAACTAATTTGGAGTTTTGTTGGTTATGCCAGCTGGAAAAAGAAACTGGAAATGAAGTCAGGTTTCTTCGGCAAAGTCTGTTTGTTCACAAGAAAGTATCAAGTCTTTCATTCTGTAGTGCAGCACAGAGCACACAGTCAGAGCTGGTTTCCTCGTCCACTGCTCCAACTTGGTTGCAGCGAGTACCCTGATGCGAGGAACCCTCTCCAGGGCTCCCGTCTGCTGGGTCATCTTCAGCAAGCTGTCACATTTTCTTCCCTCACTCTTTGGTTCTCATTTGCATGTTCAGCAAGGTTTCCTTAGCAATTCCAAGCTCACGCTCGCTCTAACTACTATGGTGACAGTCTCAGGTAGCTTTTGCAGGAGCAGTTAAGCCTACGAGTTTCAGCAAGGTTTAACTTGTGTATCTCCAGCCTTTGGGGCAGTTTGGGTTCATACTCTAGATCACCCCTGATGAGCATCGAGTAGGGCAAGGCACCTGCAGTCTTTTTACTTTGTGCTGGCAGGTGATGCAAGGCTCTGTCAGTTGTTTAGCAAGCAATGTGCACCTTCAAGTCATCTGTAAGGTTTTTATTGCTAAAAAAATGTATCTGATCTCTATTCCTTCTGCATGCTTGTCTCCCTCTCTCCCTTGCCCCTTATGTATAAATGTTGTAAAGCTATCTTTAGCTGAGCTACTGATTAATCCAGCATTAATCGACCTCCCTAATTGTACTTTGCTATTTTCTCTCCCTTTATCCTTAAATTGGTCTACTGGGCAGGGGGTCTGGAGGGCAAACACATTCATTATGTTACTGGCAAACAAGATATGAATTGCACGGCAGGGGACAAAATTAAATTTACAGTTTCCCCTTGTAGATGTCATAAACTATTGATTTAAAACAAGAGGGGACGCAGCGGTAGAGCCAGCGTATTGGCTATCTTGCGTTGTTCTCCTTGTGTTCTGCCAGGGGTGCTTGCTGCCCGTTCCTGTGTGGCTTGCTGGCAAGGAGTGGCTGGTCCGGCAGGGGATATGCAGGGCAATGCAAAGGCAGAGAGAAGGTTAGGTGTGGGTTTTTTGGTAGGTCCATGGGTGGGTTATTAAGGGCTGTCTTCTTGGCTCTAGATCTTAAAGACCTCCCTTTGGCACCATTGTATTCTGTGGACAGGGACTGTGTTCAAAACCTAGCTTTACTTATCCCACACGTGGTCCACGTTCAACTTTCCCCACCCATTTTAGGGGTTTTAGAAGTGGCATCTTCAGATGTTCTGAGTACCACTCCAGCTCTGCCTAAGCTTCCTTTGCCATGCTGGACATGGCATTTTGCCCCTGTTAAGCCTCCTGCTTTTTCCCCATCTCATTATTTGCTTGTGGATCATTCTTCCCATACATGTAAAGCCTAGCATGATGAGGACCTCTTTAGGGACTCCATGTGGGTATGCCACTCCCGGTAACAAGGGAAGGAGGGGATTCTGGACACTTCCTATATGCTATGCCGAAGAGAGGATCTAGTAGCTGGAGACTCCGCCAAACCAGAGAGTGCCTTTGTAGTGCTCAGCTAGATTGAGCCCTAGGAACTGGCAAGTTGCTAAAGCACAGCATTTGGCTTTGTGCCCTCTTCCCTTTTCATATCGTCTCAACTAGTCTGGAGGCATTCGTGTGCTAGGAAGCCAGGAAGAGACATGTAGTCCATTCACACAAGAGAAATGTCCTACTCATGATAGTGGTTGTCAACAGCGAACCCCACACTGTGCCCCTCCACTGCTGCTGGGAATGGTTTGAATGGCAGGAGCAGGCATGGGGCCAAATGTGAACTTGATGCTGGGTGAAACGTCATCTATTACATGTTTAATGATGTTAGAGAAGAATTTAGGTCCTCCTGTGCTGGCAGACAGTTCTCATTACCAGTTAATTGGACCTAGATGCAGTCACTGTTGAAATCTGTTGTCAGCAGCAGGTGGTTATATTAGCATAGGTGTGTTGCTTATATCCACAAACTGAATGGGAGGGTCAAAGGCTGCAACTACATAAAACATTTTCCTCTTCCCATTCTTTTCTGGGGACAGCTCTGGTTAAGGTGTACCCTGGCAAGACTAATACAGCTGCCGACAAGGAATAAAACCTGTACATTGTCCAGACAGCACAGAGGTTTCAGCACCTCTCTACACCAGAAATCTTGTCGCTGTTCTCTGACAGCTGCAAGAAAAGTGGAAAGATCTGGACAGAGAAGTCATTCCTTGCCTGCCTGTGCCTTCTCTGAGCTGTAGGGAATCTGTCTGGGTCCACGTGGAGAATTAGATTCTGCATACTACCTGCTATGGTACCTAATCTAACAAGTGGCCAAAGATAAGCACTGGCTGCTGAGATCTGATGTGAAAAGCCGTGCAGAGGAAGCTGTTTGCAGTAAGGAACTTTTATTAGCTCCAGGATATTGACTATATACACTCAAGTACTGTCTTCTCTCATCTTATCTATTGCTTAACTGTGTGCCTACGCACTGACCCCTCACTTCCAGCTTGTTCCAGCTTGGGGATGTACGAGAATATTTTGTCAGAGAATATTTCTGACTGCCAAACTCAGTTTATTTGTGTCTCTGCAAAACAGACCCCGAGAGGTGAAACGCTGTAATCACTTGCATTTCTGATTCCCCAGATCACTTGCCTCTAAATAACCACAATGTGCTTTGAGGACTGGGTACAGATTTAATGATGTTGTCACAATTAACCTGCCATCTTTTTATTCTACATTTTTTCTTTTTTTTACAACTACAGAATTAGCTTTAATTTTGAGCCAAAGGATTTGTTGTCCACAACTTTATCTGGTATTTGCCAGCTCACCACGGAATCCTTACTAGCTCATAAAATGAGAAGGCACAAAGCATTTTAAAACTTGAAGATATCTTTATTCGCACAGTCTCTCCAGTTCATTTTCAGAATGGTCTCATGCACTCTGTAACATCTTACTAAAATTGCCCACTGCTGCAGCAGCCTCACCTGCCCCAGACCTCGTGAAGTGAGCACATCAGCACTTCCCATACTGGGTCACATAGTGGAAGGGGAGCGTGGTATTCCTGTGGGTGTGGAGTTCCCTTTAGTGGTGATGTTTAGGAACAGGTTAGGAAAAGCTCTTCCCTGGGATTGTTTATGCATAGTTGATTCTGCTGTGGAGTAGGGGAGCGCATCCGATGGCATCCTACAGTCCTTTCCACTTCTGTTTTCCTGATTCTGTGAGAACCTGCCATGCCCATTCTCTCTCCTTCCTTGGTATTGTGGATTTCCTAGGGCCACCAAAAACAATGTGATCAAATGAAACCCACCCAGGTGGGCTTCGTATGCTCTGCTGCCTTGCAAGATCTCTTCTAGAGCTGACTGAACAGCATGTTAGGGCTTGCACTCCTATGTCTTATTGCCATAGAGGACGTGAGCTTCTTTCAATCCTTGGTGAAGCATTCAGGCTACAGTGGTGGGTGATTTTCAGCTCTGGCGTCCTCAGTCCCCACCCCAGTATGTCAGCTAATATGAAGACTCTCACCTACCGCTTGCCAGAAGACTCCAACTTAGAATCATAGAATCATGGGATGGTTTGGGTTGGAAGGAACCTGAAAGATCATCTAGTTCCAATCCCCAGCTTGATGCCGTCAGCTTTGTAACAATTTCCTTTCCATCACTCCTTCAACACTATTCGTTTTTTTGTTTTTCAACAGTAGTTTTACTTGCCATATTGAGAGGTTAAAGAGACTTTCCACCCACTGTGGGCAATTTAAGACTCTAACATGAGATAACTAAGCTACGGTGCTGTTAGTCACTGAGTCTCTACTTTTCTCTTTCATGTGACACATCTTCCCCTCCTTCCTTGCCTGTTCTTCAGCAAGGGATATTTCTACCTTTCTCCTGCTCTGTGCAAGCCCAAGTGTGAAACAGAGCAGCTGTCTTCTCTCTGCCTGGCCCAGGGGTCTGAGCATCTGGATGGAAGTGCTGACTCTTCTCTTTCATGCAGCACAGAAAATGTACCCTAATACCCTTCACTTCCAAGCAGAACTGGAGCTGGTCCAGCCCATGAAATCTGCCTAGAATCTCAATTTTCCTCTCCTTGCCTGCTGTCACCAGAGAAATCCCAGCTACATCAAGTGCTTATTCTGGTCCTTGGCTTGTTGAATTGCTGGGGAAGGTGACTCTGGAGAATTTTGGGTCCCTGCCAGTCATTCACAAGCCAATAGCAGCAGAGGTAACTGTCACTCACAGTACTTGTGCCAAAATATGGGCACGAGCCTGGGAGATTTCAGGAGCCCTTGAAATGCCACGCTATGTGGTTGTTCAGGGATTTTGGAGGGTCATCTGGTCTTCCCTATCTGCCCCTCTCAGTGGACATTTCCTGGAAGTTACTTTTCTTTTTTTACTAAACTTGTGCATCCACAGTCTGATTGTAAATCACTTCCAAGAGCCAATTTTACCCTTCCTCCTTCTCTGCCGTCTATCACTGAAGGGTGGGCGCCTGTGCGTGAGTCCTCTGTGAGCCTGCACTTCTATCAACACCCTCCTTCATGGCTGTTTGTTCTGCAGAGGGCGTTGTGCATAAAGGAATTACTACAACATATGGCCAACGCTCCACACTTCATATGTTATTCATCACATTAGAGTCCAGCCACATGTCCCTCCTGCAGCCAGGGGAAAGTGCTGGCCCTGCTCCTGTCAAGCGGTCCTCCTAATTTGTCTCTCTGCAAGCAGCTTCGTGGTCATTTGCAGGCTTTGCTGAGATGTGAGGGTAGTGCCAAAAAGCTGGCAAGGGATGAAGCAATAAGGAAGCGGCTTGCGGATATCAGCTGGAAGAGAGGACAGTGCAGAGGAAATTGAGGAGGGAGGAGGAGTTCAGGTTTGTACATGGAAGAGAAAGGGAATAAAAGGAGAGTGATGACTTGAAGGAAGAAATAACGGACAGCTGTGTTTTGAAGGAGATGTAAAATCAACATTCTAGCTTCTCTCAGCTATTAAATATCTCTTTGAGTTTGTTTTAAATCCCAAATTGTTATCCCAGGAGTCAGGTCTAAATTCAGAATGGCTAACTGCAGCCTGACCTACTTGTCAATCCCATTCTGGTGGCTTTAGGGTTTCACTTTCTGAACTGAACAGTATTGTATGGCTGGTGTGATCTAAACCCGAGGTGGCTTCTTCTCTATGCTAAGTGAAATGACCATGACACAGGCCTCTCTGGATTTAGGCATGGGTATACCTGCCACAGTTTCTATACACCCATCCCTGTTCCTTCACAGGAAAATTCTCTGCATGTTAGAGGGGGATCCCTCCACTTTTTGAGAACAACGTGTACCTTCAGAGATGCACAGAAATACTCTGGTTGCATAAAAAGATGTGTGCCTGGGAGTTTTCAGCTCATGCACAACAGCTTCCTTGGTGAGATTGTGTGGCAGAGGAGAAGGCAAGCAACAGGGTGAAAAGAGCCAGCTCTGCTTGGGCTGTGCATTGGCCCCTGTAGAGGACTGACCGTGGCTGGATGCCAGGTGCCCACCAAAGCCGCACTATCACTTCCCTGCTCAGCTGGACAGGGGAGAGAGAATACGATGAAAGGCTCATGGGTCAAGGTAAGGACAGGGAGATCACTCACCAATTACCATCACGGGAAAAACAGACCCGAACATTCTGTGATTCTGTGATCTTGGGGAAAATTCATTTAATTTATTACCAGTCAAATCAGAGTAGGATAATGAGAAATAAAACCAAATTTTAAAAACACCTTCCCACCACTCCTCCCATCTTCCTGGGCTTCACTTTACTCCCAATTTTCTCTATGTCCCCACCCTGAGCCGCACAGGGGGACGGGAAATGGGGGTTGTGGTCAGTTCATCACACGTTACCTCTGCTGCTCCTTCCTCCTCAAGGAGAGGACTCCTCACACTCTTCCACTGCTCCAGTGTGGGGTCCCTCCCACGGGAGACAGTCCACCACTGACTTCTCCAGCATGACTCCTTCCCATGGGCTGCAGTTCTTGAGCTGCTCCAGTGTGGGTCCCTTCCACGGGGTGCAATTCTTCAGGAGCAGACTCCTCCAGTGTGGGTCCCCTGTGAGGTCACAAGCCCTGCCAGCAAACCTGCTCCAGTGTGGGCTCCTCTCTCTGTGGGTCCACAGATCCTGCCAGGAGCATGCTCCAGCACAGGCTAGCCACAGGGTCACAGCATCCTTTAGCCGCATCCACCTCCTCCAGAGTGGGGTCTTCCACGGGCTGCAGGTGGATGTCTGCTCCACCATGGACCTCCATGGGCTGCAGGGGGACAGCCTGCCTCACCGTGGTCTTCATTGTGGGCTGTAAGGGAATTTCTGCTCCAGCGCCTGGAGCACCTCCTCCCCCTCCTTCTTCACTGACCTTGGTGTCTGCGGAGTTGTTTCTCGTACATATTCTCACTCCTCTCTTTGGCTGCTGTAAAATTGTGCTTGTTTTTGTCCCACTTATATATGTTATCAGGATGCTTTTGGGGGGAAGATGTGGGGTGAACCTGCCATTGAACCCTTCTGAATTCAGCTTTCAAACCACAGCCATCCCAGACAGAATTAAAAAGTACAACATCCTCTTTGGAATCACAGAAGAGTTTCAGTGGGAAAGGAACTTTGGAGGTCTCTCATCCAACTCCCTGCTCATAGCAGGGCTAACTTCAACATGAGATCAGGTTGCTCAGGACCTTGCTCAGCCAAATTTTGGAAATCTTTCAGGACAGTGATTCTTCAACCTGTCTTGTCACCTGTTCCAGTGCTGATCCACCCTCATTACGAAAATATTTTTCTTTTATGTCCAACCAAACATTCTGGGAGCCCAAAATTTCTCCAGATACAGCCTCAGAAGTGCTGAGTAGAGGGGAATAATAATTTACTTTGGCCTGCTGGCTACTCTCTCATCGCAGCCAGCTACGCATTTAGCCTTCCTTGCTGCAAAGGCATGCTGGCAGACTTAGGTTCAGCTCTTGCTCGCCGGGAATCTCTGGCTGCCTTCTTCAGAGCTACTCCCCAGCCAGTTAGTCCTTACCCTGTAGTGTTGCATGGAGTCATTTCAACAGAAGGAAGACTTTGCACTTGTCTTATTGAACTTTGTGAGTTCCTGTCATCCAGTTTCTCTGGGTCCTTGAGGGCCTTTGAATGGCAGCCCTGCCCTCCGGCAAGTCAGCCACTCCCCTGAATTTGGTTTCATTCCTGAAGTTGGTGAGGGTGTATTCTGTCCTGTTGTCTAGTTTACTGGTGATCTGGTGTACTCGTATTTCTGGTTGATTGTGCAGAAGAAGCAGAGAACTTCATGATGCTCTGTTACTGTGATTTACAGTGTGGAAGGCCGGAGGTCCTCTCCAGCCTCAGAGGTATGGAAACAGTATGAGGCTCCTTCTACCTTGAAGAGGATACAAGTTTAATGGACATGGCGGAGAAAGGACAGGAAGAAAAATTGAGACCGAGGGATGTTTTGGCCTGTATGCGCTGACATTTCAGGCAGTTTCAGTGCTGAGAGCAGAAGTGTGTTTGCTGAGTATTAGGACAACACGACAAACACGCCCTGGGCTGCCCAGCTCACTGTGTTATGATATTATCCAGCCTGCAGATAAAGCTGGAGAGCTTATTTTTCTCCCCCTCCCTTCACCTGAGTTTCTGGGCCCAGAAAGCGCTAGTCCCAGGCACATGTGTCTGGAAAATGTCTGGGATGGAGGTTTGTCAGCTACCATCAACCCTGCTCCATGGAGGGGTTATGTGTGTTGAAGCATGGTGTGGTATGGGGCCGAGAGTGGCCCGGGGGAGAGGCAGCCCTGAAGGCAGGGCCCCGTCCCGAGCAGATCCCCATCCCAGCCTGCCAGTCCCCTCCCTGGTCAGCGCCGGGTTTCAGCCGTTAGAGAGATTAAGGAAGTAGTAAAATCTGCTAATGCAATAATAGTAATTAATAACAATAATGGGTGCTTTTAATGTATTTTGGCGTGATTTATTAGGCAGGGAGTGCTGTAGGAGAGCAGAGCACTCTGCAGGCGAGAATAAAAAGGCAAGGTGACTGGGCCCTGAAGTGCACATCTGGGCATGATTTGGAGAGGCGATTTATCGACGCCGTAAATGACGGCTTTTTCGAGCAGCTTGTTTTGGTGCCTGTGCGGGGAGATGTGGCTCCTGATTTAGGGCTCTGTTCAGCAGTACCGACTCTCCAGGAGGGGCCCCTGGGGTGTCCCTCACGGCGGGGGAGAGCCGGGCCACACGATGACGGGGTGCAGGGCGTGCGCATGGGCTGGGCGGTGTCCCCGGGCTCCCTGGTCGCCGTGTGGTCCCTGGACCCGTGCCACCGAGGGTGTGCAGTGCCCGCATCCCAGGCAGCATTGGGGCAAGCATCATCCCTCCTGCTTCAGTGCCGCGTCCTGGGGCTGGTGCGTCCCCCGCAGCCTTCCGTCTCTCCCACCCCCGGCAGCTCAGGTCTGGCCGAAGCCGTTACACCGTCGGGAAGCGTTACTCCTGCTCCTAGAAACAACCTGGTTTTGCAGGGGTGAAATGCGAAAGGCGAGGGAGAAGAAGGTGCTTTGCAGCACTTAGCTGACGTTCTCATTGATCCCAGTGATTTTGTGTCAGCGCAGCGGTAGGAGCTGGCCTCCGCGCTAGAGCCTTGCCTGGGCGAGCGGACGTCTCTCAATGGGTTTTATTAATATTGTTATTATAGGGCCTGCGGTATGTTATGAGCCCGCCAGGACGCAGCCCTCCCTTTCCTGAGGCCTCGGCCATGTTGGGGAGCGGGTCGGGTGGGAGCAGCCGGGCACAGACCAAGGACTTGGCCACAGCGCCTGGGCAAGGGGGGGCTGTGTGCTGCCCCCCGCATGGCACCTGGGTGGGCAAGCGTCACGCAGGGCAGTGGGGAAACTCCAGAGGAGAAGGATGACAGTGAATGCTAGGCTGGAGGGCAAAATAAATTAAAGCAAACAAACCAGAAAAAACGATCCTTGAAAGCACTGGACTTGGCTTGGAGGTGATCCCTCCCTGGGCGTGCATGGAGAATGTAGGAGCACAGTGTGGAAAGGGGGAAAGGAGAATCCCCAGCGACACAGCAGAGTGTGGGCTCTTATTAGGGCTCATCAAGCACCTTGTAATGAAAGGCCAAACTGCCCGGGGTCGGGTGAAAGAGTAAGCAAGGTGTAAATGAGAAGGAAGGTGGGTCAAGCGAGAGGCAATGGCGAGGGGGCTGTGGCGAGGCAGTGCCAGGACCAGGATGAGGGGAGCCACAGGTGGGAGATTCAATTAAAGACATTGCATCTGAAGAATCAAAGACATTGCATCTGATTGTTGTCTGAGCTGAAGCCAACGAGCTGCATCTTTGGCTCGTGCCGAGCTGCTTGCGTGCAGAGTCCCCAGCCCAGGCGCCGAGCACCCCTCCGGGTATTTTAATTCACCAAGGCAGAGGGACTCCATCCGTGGGTTGGGGTGGGCTCATGAAGCTCTTCTGCCTGAGCAGGGCTGTCCTTGCCAGGGGACGTGCCGCGGGGCTCACTGAGCGTTCACTGGCATGGGGGAAATCCCCCTGATACAGACCCTCGCTTTGAAGGGTCCAAGTGCACTGATCTAAAGGCAAATTATCTTAAAACTGGGGCGTGGGGAGACATCTAAGTGAGGAGGCAGCTGTACCTGCAAATGGCTGACGCTCTGGTACCTTGGAGCGGCAGATCTTCTGGCATCATGTGCTCATCTGTGTGCGGGTTTTTGCTGACGGGTATGATATATGCATGCAAAGTATTTTGTTATTGTTATTATTACCCAAAGTTATGGATCAGCTTGAGAAACTCAAATGCAGTAAATCACTGGGACTGGAGTAGCATTAGTCTCAGGGCTCTGAAGTAAATAATGCATGAAATATACTGACAGCAGCATCTGATGGATCCTTATAAACAGCATCTCTCTAACGAGCGCAGAGCTGCTAATAGCAGGGCCAGATTCGGGGAGAAAAATACTGAAATCTCTCCGCACCCAGGCAAGATGATGCAGGCGGGCAAACGCCAGCCCTTCCTCGCCCCCAAGGACCAGCAGGTGATTTTAGAAGCAGGATGACAGTTGGGAGGGTCAAGAACAGGGGTGGCAGCTCCATATGCAGCTGTGACATGGGATTCGTGGGCAAGTTGCTCGCCCTTCTCTTTCCTCACTTGCAAGGTGAAGGTGGTGAAGGGCTGTCTCCAGCCTGCTCTGCCTTCACCCTGGTGCGGCGTGCTTTGGGATCTTCAGAGAGGGAGCGCTCCAGGCATGCTAAGTGCTGTTATTATTTTTTTAATAATCGAAGGACATCCTGGGAATTACAGATCTATGAGCTCTCTTTTCAGTTCCAGCCAGACTGATTGTGAAGCTAATTAAAGACAGACTAGTACAACATTTGGGTAAGTATAACATGACAGGGTCAATCCAGTATGGCTTCTGGAAAAGAAAGTTGTGCCTTTTTAAGCTGCAAGTGGTTTTTTTTTTTTTTTTTAAAGTTTAATAAAATAAGATAAAGGTGATCCCCAGCAGACATAATGTACTTTGATTTTTCTAAAGCCTTTGATAAGGCCTTTCACACAAAATTGTGAAGGGAAATAAATAGTCATGGGAGAAGGGGCCAGGTCTTGTCGTGGATTAAAACCCAGTCAAGCATCAGTAAGCAAAGAATAGTTGCTCCTTCGCATGGAGGGAAGTTAGTAGTGGGAGTCAATACACACTGTGGAGGGTATTAGTCTGCCCTGCGTTATGTGGCTGGCATATTGGTACTTCAGCGACGACTCCTGATTTGGCTGGTGAGAGGTGCAGCGGGGTTGTCAAAAGCCGTAGAAGATGTTGAGAGCAGGCCCACCCCGTTGCGTGCTTGGCAGGTTCGCTGCATCGGCCGTGGAGAGGCAGCGGGACCTGGTCCTGAGGCTTGGTCTGGCTGCTCCAAGGTCTTCTCCTCGGGGCCAGGTCCTCCTCTGCCCCAGCACCCCTCACCGCCATGGGAACTTCCCCCACATTGTGCCAACCAAAGGTGGGCACAGGCTGCCGCCTCTGTGAGTCAGCAGGATTTAAAGGCACCGTGGGGACAGGGCAGCAGGATGACAGATGAGCTATAACGTGGATGAGCGTATGGTAATGCAGACTGCAAAAATAGTCTCCACTTCAGCTATATGGTGATGAGCGCTGAGCTCCTGGGCTCCTTGGAGGGAAGAGATTGGGAGTCATGGTGAGTAACTCGATAAAAGCTTCTTCAGTGGGTAGCGTCAATTCCAAAAGCGTAGAGGATGCTTGGTTGCCTTTAAGGGACAGGAAAACAATAGGGAATATGTTATAAAAAATGACATTATTTTGAACAGTGGCTACACCCTCATTTAAGACAGCGTGTGGAATTACCAGAGAGCCATGAAGCATGGCCAGTAATCTTGCGAGATTTACCTACAAGGAGGCAGTCAGTTGGACTGAACGGGGTGGGTTTTTTTTTTTCCACTGTAGCGAGCTCGCGAAAATGTGCAAGCGCCATTTCTCCTCTCCCGTCGCTCTCCCATCTCGCCGCCGTGCCCTCTGCCGTCCCTGAGCCCGCATTGCCTCCGCTCGCTGCCGGCCAACGCCAACCGGGGATGGCGAGCACCGGCCAACCGCAGACACACGCTAAAGGCTTGTAATTGAGTTATTTACACTAATGAAGGGTGCAGTGAAAACTGATCAGTCCCTCCTTTCTCTGTCCTCCTGTAACACTAGAACAAGAGGTCACTTGGAGATGCTAATGGTGGCTTAATTTAGATCACATGAAAGGAGACACTTTTTCACACAGCGGGTAGTCAGTCTGTGAAATCCACACTGCCTCCGGAGGTCAGAGAGTCAAACGCTGCAGAAGGATTTGTCAAGTTTCTGGGTAATTTTTTGAACAATAATAACTATTGTTGCTGAGGATGCAGCAGCAACCCGGAGACGCCAGCCAGGAGGGACCCACTGTGCGTAGTGCCGTGCCTACCCAGAGCAGGAGCCAGCGATGGCCCTGGTTGCTATGGTCTCAGTAGCCAAACAAAGCTGGCAATGGTTTGGTCAGGTGCTGGAAGGGTGATGGTGAAAGAGCCGCACCCAGGATTATGCCCTCTGTATTGCACTTTCATTTTCCTTCTCCTGCACCACCTCTATAACCTCAATATCAAGATAGCTGTTCACCTCCCTTGGTGTCACGAGAGTTCGGCTTTCCATCTGTAAATCAGAGCCATTTAGTTTGATTTTAAAAGGGGGAGCGAAGGACAGAAAGCCCATAGCTGCCTTTATCCTGGAAGAGTCTTCTCATGACCTGCAGTCCTCTGGATGAAGCTTGGGTGAGCTGCCATGGAGCACAGCCTCACCTGCACTTCTGACCCTTTTCCTGGGTCTCCTGAGCATGATGTCTGTGGTCTGGTGGCTTCGCCATTCCTGCAGTCAGTTCTTGGCACACTCCTGCTCTTCCCATGCATTGCCTGTGGCATCCTAAGCTACTTAGCAAGTCTGACTGGACATGGGTATTGATGTGTTCTCCCTGTGGGCAGCGTAGACCTGTGGATTATGATAGTGTTGAAGAGCCATAAACATGTAAAGGTGTTTAAATTTACTAGAAGGAACAAAGCATAACAGAACAGGGGAAAATACTTTCAAAGCCATCCCACTCTCTATACCCATGTTTGTCTGGCCTGCAGTCCGAGAAAGGCCTTTAGCCCCAGGAGGTTTGGGGCCTCCATCTGTTGTTACTATTTTTTTTCCTGTTGATAAATCCAGCTCAAGTACTTTTGTCCTTCCATTCACGTGTTGACAGCTGGGGCTGTCTAGAGCCAGTGTAGAAAGCTTGTCCCCAGTGTAGGGGACTGTGCCAGGACGTGCCAGGACACCAGTGCTCCTTGCGTTGTCTATGGACTTTCTGCTGCAAAATGACTGTAAGGAATAGGCTTTTAAGCGCGTTTCTGTGTAGGTAGCTGCTGAATCAACTCAGTATGTGTACAGTAAAAGTGATCATAATCCGCTTGAGGGATGGTCTGCAGAAACTCTCATGGGCATCTCTCATTCTAGCATCATCGCGGCAGCTCTCCAACTATCCCACTTGCTTTTCCCCTTCTCACTGTTTGTTACTGCCTCAATAGCTGGCTGTGTTTAAATATGTCAACCTGTTCTTCTTTTCCCCTCTTCTTGTTTCCTGTGTTCCTCTAACAAGCAGCTTGCAACAGAACAAACAAGCAAGGCAGGAGCGCTCCAGGCAAAAGGGGTGTTTTGTGCTTGATTTGAATACATACATATTTTTCTTGGTTAAAACTTGTGATACTCATCAAACACATACAGGAAGGCTGTGAATAAGACCTTTCTCTTTCTTCCTCTCTGACACGCACACGCTGTCTCATTCGAGCACCTTCTCATTTTCACTCTCGCTGTCTCATTCTCTGCAAAGGGGTGTCTCTCTCGTGTCCTCGCATGGACGTTCGATAGCCCCATCCTCGCCCCTGCTCTGTCTTGTGCACAGAACCACCCTCTCCCCTCAGCAGACCCCGGCTCCTGCGCACTCTTGCTGACGACACATGCACACATGCACAGCCACCTACACGCTTTCAAGAGCTTTGTTACTGAGAGGAAAATTGCTCTCAAATATGCTGGGGCTGGATACAACTACGACGGTGATGGGGAGAGAGGGAAGCGAGACAGGGCTGGGAAGTTGTGTAGTCTCTTTGCCCCTCGGAGACACAAAGCACTGCTAAGTTGCAGGGGAGAGCATGGACCCTGAGCCCTCATCCCCTCTGCCACGCACGGACAGGCACCGAGCGTCACTCATCCGCAGCCCCTCACGTGCAGACTCTTGCTGCTCTCCCTTAAAGTTTCTCAGTCGCCTTTCCTCGGCGCATCCTTCCCTCTCCTTTTTGCCTGTCTGTCAGGTCCTGATCACATCACTGTCACGGATGCTATGATACCAGCGTTTTCTGACAGGTGTATATGCTTCTGTCACTCCCAGCAAAGCTCTTTAGCACCCAGTCTGTGTCCAGATCTGAGCCATGGTAGCGCTACTGGAAAGCGCTGTTCAATGACCAAAGCTCGACGATATCTTGTGTTTCCGAAGGTAAAAGAGTATGGTTCTGCTAGGTCCAGCTGCGTGTTTTCAAGATATCCCGCTTTCAAATAAGGCCTTCAAAACGGTGTTTTGTCTTTATGAAGACCAAGGTTCGCTGCTGTTCAGAAAAGGGAAGAACACTCTGGGCATTTCTCTCATTGAATTAGAGTCTTTTCCCTCTTCCTCTGAGGCAAGCTCTGTATTTGGCCTCCTGGAGCAGGCTACTGTATGGAGGGCACTAATTTCAAAGAGGACTTAAATCTTCTGCCTCTCCAAGCTTCCCATGCAGTCCGATAAGCTGAGTGCTTCATTCCCAACTGCATGGCAGGGATGATGGCTGCTCCTGACATGGGGCTAACAAAAACATACCAGCCATCACGATGGAGGCCATGGACGTGCTTCAGAGCAAGCCCATTTAGGCCCTTTGTCTGGGAAATGGCTGCGCAGCTCTGTAAGGGCTATGACTGGCTCACAGCATGCACAATGTGGAAGAAAATTCAGGTTTTCCAATTACTGTAGCAGTGGCTGGTAACCTTCCAGCAAAGAGATGGTGGAGCACAGTGTTCCTGTGGCTCCTGCTGGGCTCATCTGCTGCTTGTGTTTGGGCTGGCACCAGGCAAGCTAGGAAGTGAAGAGATTACCAATAGGGAACGCAAGGAAGAGGAATGGTGTTTAAACAGTTCCCGCTTTGCGTGTCTTAATTTGGGAGCTACCCTTCTGTAGTTCCCCAAACCAGTGCCCAAACCCAATGGCAAACTTCTCAGAAGCATAACTCATTAAGCTTTAGTACACCGTAAGATAAGGACCTTGCTTGTGTAAGGCCATCAAGCACTGATATTGACTCCCAGGACGTTTTTAAGGCTATTTATATCACAATAAAGCCATTTTATTAGCATCATCAATCAAGAGAGACCGCATTTTGGCCTGGAAATGATTCTGCTTGAGTTCCTAGAAAGGAGAAGGGTGAGTAATTATGGGATACATTATCTTTAATCTCATTTGAAATCTCCTAATTGAAACCACATATGAGTGCCATTTATTGCTTATAAAATAGATGGCAGGGGCATTGCTAATGTACCTATGGCAAGTACAACCTTCCAGTTAACAGATAGGTAGAGACTGGTTTTTCACTAGGTAACATGGCTGTGGCAGGAGCTGACCCTGTCCACCTCTGGGCGAGCAGCTGGTTCCTGGCATGTGCTTTTATCTGAAGCCTGTGCCTCGCACCTCGCTGAGCTCGAGGCACTTGGTGTCTGCAGTTCCTCTTGGCTGTCAGCATCTGCTGTCGGGTACCAGCCGACCCCGCGGGCGGCATCAGGTGTCTTGAAAGGGTCTGTCTGCCCCCACAGTGGGGCCAGGGTCTGTGTGTGGGTGGCTGAGTCCTGGTCAAGTGGGACCATGAAGCTTCCCGGCTCAGGGCTTGCACGTCGCCAGCATCACCACTTAGATGTGTGCGTGGGGCGTTTGCAGCTCACCTTCAGGGTTTTGCCATCCCCTGTGATGCTTTGCCGCTGTCAGCTCAGCACAAGGGAGCAGACTTGCAGGAGCAGCGGTTACTCAGGTGAGGAGAGTGTAGCTTAACATCGCCTGTGGGGGCCTCTGAGACTGAGTAATAGCAGGGCTTGAAAGCTGTTACAGATATTTGATAATTAATTGGCTGGGAAATCAGTTTATTTTAACGACTCCGGTTAAATAAAGAAGAGAGATAAAAGGACTGCACGTTCCTGCGGTGCGAAACTACTTTCAGGGACAGAGAAAGCCCGTTATATGTCTGCTTGTATGCCAACAGGGGCTTTTAGTTCTTGCGAAGGCTCTTCTGAAAGGTGGTTGAAATCTTTATCTTCCCTGAATCCCAGCAGTTTGGGTTTAAGACAAGAAAGGCTGACGGGTGGTTTATTACCAAGAATCCATCAGGCGGAGGGGGACAGGGGAGTGGAGCTGCTGCCGTAAACTCATGCTTCACCTCTGGCCAGATACTTACTGCAGAGCGGTTCCAGTTGTGGTTTATCGCCATTTTATACTGCTCTACTGGGAGCGATGCCTGTAGCTCGGTTAACCTCACTTGTCTTTCCGAGTACTGGCTGATATCACACACATACACACTGTGGCATCATGGAGAGAAGACCTGTAACAGTCGAGCATGAATGAGTAATGTTGGGTGCTTTCCCTACCCCTCAGTGGCCGGCCAGGACTGACCCTCTTTTCCCAGCCAAAGGAAGGAACAGTACGTGCAAAGTCAGAGAGGGGTTGGTGTTGGGTCCATTTCAGTTAGGGGTCTCTCTTCCAGCTTATTGGAGGTATCGTTTTTGCTCCGTGGGCAGGTCTGTTCCTTAAGGAAAAGCAACATGCACCCTGGTCCTGGCCAAAGAGTGGGCTTGACTGGGAGCTCAGGATGAAGGTTTTGGAGGGTCTGGTTGTTTTTACCTTTGTATGTGTCTGTAGGAAGATATTTTGTGCGTGACTGTGCATATTAGATACCTCAGCAGCAATGCTGAAGGGGAATAGGATCTATTCCTTGCTGCAGATCGTACTTTGGATGTGAACTTTCGTCTCAAGCCAGTGTTATCTCATCCTGAGGGTTGTACGGCAAGTGTGGATGTGTGAACAGTGTTCCCAGTGCAGTCATATTTGTCAGCGTCTGCAAAGAGCCTGCAACACCATCTGTTTTAGTGAGCAGAGAAGGGATTAAACTGCAGGAATCACAAGATCTATACAATACACGAGAGCAGGCCAGATGATCACAGCACAGCTTCTTTTTTCATAAGCTAAGAATAACTTTAACATCCTCTCATTCAGGGTTTAATGTCAAAATTAACTAACGTTTCGCTCCTGTCTGACAAGTCGCAAACTGCTCTCGCTGCCCCCAGTGCTGGCGCTTACCCTACTGCAGATTCAAATTCAGTGCAGACCCCCACCGCACCTCCCCAGGTGAGGATTTGATAGAACGAAAAAACAAAAATAAGCCCTTCAGGCTGGTGGAGGTACAGCAGGACCTCGCTTCTGCTGCCCTAGAGTACGCTAAACCGAGTACCTTCACAGGAGAATTAAGGCCTAGATTGTCCCCTCAGGGCTGTGCGGCCCTGTGCGAATGTCGTGCCGTGGACAGGCGCTGGGGATGGGCTTTAGGCACCGTCAGGTGGGCTGATGTCTTCTCCCCTGCACGGCAGATAAGAGCCCACCTCTAGCCAAGTGTAAACTCAGAGCAAGCTACAAATCCTCATCTTTTAAACATTCCCTGGATCTGAAACCTCCTGCCAGCTGGAGCTGCTTTTAGCTGAGCAGACTGAAGTGCTGTATTTAATGAATTCATTTAGAGTCTGGTGCAAGGAAGCGGGGCTGATCCTCATCTAGTGTAAATCTAGGCTTCCCCATTTACTTTAGTGGTGCCTTGTTGACCCTTGATTTATGCCAGCTGAAGCCGCAGTTTGGCATCTCTCCGTACAATACTGGACTTCTGGAAATTATTTAGAGCAAGCGACCTGCCAGAAGAACAGAAATAGGAATCCAGCTTCAGACCCGCCATGGCCCACGTGAGCAGCCTTAGAGCCAGCCGTGTCAGAAACTAGACTACCGGTTAGGAAGCTGTGCGTGGGGAGAGGTTTCGTTTCACAGCAGGCTCTTGCGAGAAGAGGCAGGGCTGTCAGTGGATCCAGATAAGATCCCTGAGTAAACGCTTCCAGTAGGATTAAGCAACATTGTCTTTGCTAAGAAATGAAAAGGATTTATGTTCTGTGTTGCCGCCAGTTTGCGCGGCTGGTCTTGCCGATGCCGGATGACTGCCGGTCAGAAGGTGCAGAAGCAGTCAGAGCAGCCTCCGTGGTTGCGCCTTCAGTGCCATTGGTAGCTGGGCTGGAGTTGGGGCTCCAGAGCATGGAGCCAAGTGACCCAAGCTGGTTGCCTTCAAACCGTGGGGAGGAGGAGCTTGTGCTTCAGCCTCTCCTTTCTGCTCTGGTTGCATGTCCCTGGGCAGATGCCAATTAGAGACTGAAAAGTGTGGTCTCTCAGAGTAGTGCTAAGGTAGGCGTGCCCTGAGGTGGCACTTGGGTTTGTGAAGGCTGTTTTGCAGCCACCAGTGTCCCCCTCTCGCTGTCCCCCACCCAACCAATACGAGCCAAACAAAGTTTCATATGAAAGAGGTCAGGTTTCATTTCCGGCTGTAAAACTGTTTCATTGTATGACTTCACACAATCAATTTCTTTCCTTCTCCAGTGTCTCGGTGTGTGTAAAACAGGTATTGTAATACTTCTCCTCCACAAAGCACAAGAGCTCCAGTTCCACAGTGCTCAGTCCCTTTGACAATAATACTGCTTGATGTTCAGCATGTGCTGAGTTGCCTTGCAAGACCAAGTCTTTTAAGGGTCTCAGAGGAATGACATTGTAACGTATTATTATGATTAGCAGGATGGCAAGGAGATCTAGCTGTGGGAATTATTCCTGACTCCCTTTCTCAATGAGTCGGACCTTTCTCCCATTCTCTTTCCGAACATGAGGTTTTAAGCCAGCTCCTGGCTTTCATGCCAACAGCAGAAACTCTGTCAAACATATCTTGACATTTCTTTTTTTCCACTCTTCTCCCTCTTCTCTGCTTTTTATTTATTTATAAACATGTCCTCCTCTGCAAGGCATATTGTGCTTGTGGGGATAAAGGTAAGCTCAGATCAATGCTCTTGGGAGTTCTCCCCCCCCAGCAGCTTCTCTGCTCTACCTTCCCTGCAAATCTTTTTCAGATGTCTCCTTTCACAAGGCCTGATGGTGGACGAAAGTGGGGCATTAGGGAGAGGCAAAATTCAGCAAAGCTGCAAAGAAAGTAAAGAAAGTGGAGTTGAGCATTGCCTAGCTGTTACAGCTTTGCTGTTGTTGCCACTGAAAGGATCTCTTCAACACACAAGATAAATACAGCATGCGAGTCTGAAGTTTGCAGCACTTTGTTCTGTGATTGTAAAATGCCTGTGGGACAGATTTTCAGAAGTATGTCATTTTAGGCAGCAAGAGCGGTGGCCGTATTGGTAAAGGAGGTCAGTGTGCCAAAACCTTTTTTGAAAATTTCGTTCTTGTGTGTTACTCTGGGAGCTGGTAGGCCCAAAAGCGGTTTGTAAAATCTGACCTTAATTTCAGTGCTAAGCACTTTGGAAAGTCAGGCTTTGCTTTTGGGAATATGCATTTGGGATATTCACGTATGCCAATGGTTTTTGGAAATAAGAACACTTTTGGTCTTTGTATCAGTAGCTTTTAACCTGTCCATTGACGCTTTCTGAAGGTCCAGCTTATGAAAACAAAACCATACCTGTGCTAATTTAACTCCAGTACCTTATATAGAGACCTTCAGTCTTGCTGAGAAATATTTCGTTGTATGTGACAGGAAAATAACTAAAAAACATTGTTTTGTCTGAAAGAAACTTGCAAGAAGAGTTATCTTCTCCTGATCTATTGCTGAACTCCACCAGGTAGGTGATAAGAGTGATAAGACCAGGTCATTGTAGTTTCTTCTCCCTGCAGCCACTGTGAAGCTGTTCCCCACACAGCTTAGACATCCTCTGGTCCTTAGCCCAACTTTGTTTTAAACATCTGAAACAACAGGGGCCTCCTTGCTTTCCTTGGGAGACACTTCACGAGACTAGCACTTAGAAATGACAGAAAGTTTTTCCTCAAGTTTGAACAGACTTATTTCTCATCTTTTTCTGACCCGTTACTCCTTTCTAGACCCCTATGCATCTTGCTAAATAATTCCTCTCTTCCCTCAGTGCTTTCAGCTTTCAAAGAGGTATAGCTTGTCAACATGTCCCTTTTAAGTCTTCTCTTAGTCAAGTTATACATATTTAATGTTTTTAAGCTTCCCTTAGATGCTGATCCCTTTCCAGCCCTTGATGGATTTTGTTGTTGCTTGCCTCTGAATTCCCTCCAATTTCCCCATATCATTCTGGTAACAAGGTGCATGGGATTGACTGCACTAGTCCAGGTGTGTTCAGTATTTGGTGGCAGTTGTTTTTGGGTGGAATTAAAAAGAGAAGCAGCAGAGTCTCTCAAAGGGAATCTGCTTCGTGGTCTCCTCTCTGAGAGCATTATTTCACGATGATATTTCGGGACTGGCTTTAGATATGCAAATGAGAGCGTGTGTCTTCCTCAGAAGCTGTTCTCTGCTTTCAAGTGGGAGGGAGATGGAAAGGGGGAGAGGGGTTAAGCTCCTCAAAGGCTTTGTCTACATTAGGCTTTTTTCTTCATATTTCCCGCTGTTGCTTGCACGGGTGCAGCTCGATCCACAGTGGCACTGATGACAGCTCTGGCACAGGCAGGGAAGCTAACGTGTTTCACTACACATCCTCTCCGCAATCTCTACAAGCCCTGACTCCACCAGTGATGCTGCAGCAGCGGGAGCTGGAGAGGGAAAAGGTCAGCTGTAAATAATAACTAGAGTGTTTGCACATCAAGGAGGTGTCCCTCGTTGAAATGCAGCAGCTGGGAGTGAGCAGGCAGGATGGGCCCCCGCTTTCTCATTCATCCGGAAGTGCCACCCTTCACAGTCAGCTGCGGGCGGCCCCGGGGCAGCACTTGCAAGGGGGGATGCTAACTTGATTGAGCCACCTCTGATACTCTCATGAGAAAAGAAGGGAAAGTTAAGTCTTATTTTCCCTAATATTGTTCCCATTCCTGCTCTGACCTGCCTCTCCAAAGAGTTTCAAGACTGATTTCTCCTCGGTGCGGGTCCTTCTCTCCCACCCCCCTCCAAGAGAAGGGCTCATGCTTCAGGTGCAATGTTCCCTTTTCCCTTTTGGAGCAAGAGCAGTATGAGATGAAATGGACATTAGGGTCCACACAATAGAAAGTGCATTCCTGTGCCTCAGGTAAAGAAAGGAAGGAATATTTCATATAGTACAAAACACAGGAGACACCTGCCAGTTTCACGTAATGCTCAAACCTGATATCCTTTCACAGTCTTGTACCAATTAATGGTTAACCAACAAAATTCTCGGCCAGAAAGTATCACCAAGTTGAGGATGTTAATGAGTTTAAAAAAAGAAAAAGGGGGCAGAGGGCTGAGAAATGCCTGGGGACACGAAAGGCAGAGTACAAACTTACAAGGTGGAATGCAAGCTGTCATTCAGACAGGAGGCCAACTTACATTTGCTTGGGGCTACATTAATAGGCTTTTATGGCTGGGAAGAATCATGAAATTATTATGTAGACAGTGATTTACATTGTCCTTTTAGGAGGTGTTCCACCTTTCTTTGAAGCGTGTGTCACTAATCATGGGAGGGTCGTCAGTGGGCCATGTAGCCCGGTGCTCAGACCTCGTGATACCCGTTCGCTGCTGCTGCTGCTGTGGTTCCGATTTCCTTCCCCAAGCGTTCAGCTGTGGAAAAGTGGGCCCTCAGTTCCTCCCGCCCCCATGGAGAGGTGCTGCATCTGCAGGTCTGTGGGTCCCTGCCAATACCTTGGTGGCTGCCCCAGCAGGTGTTGAGGCTGGTGGCCAACACCAGTCCCTGACAAGCCTTTGGCCCTAATCCGATTATCTGTTTGCCTGTATTTTCCCGTATCAGAAACCTTCCTGGTGGCGGTGCATGGCTTTGGCCACCTGGCACCCAGCTCTTCCCATCCCGCTGAAGGCTGCTGCTGGTCCTGTGGGCATGCTCCTCCCTTGCGGCAGCCCTGAGACCAGATGCTGATGCCGTTGCGTGGCTGTGTGGGACGGCACGCGTGGAGCCTTGCCTGTTGTGGGCACGGCGTCAATCACAAGGGCTCTTCTGCGGGCTCACACGTGCCTCTCCGTGTGCAGCTGAGAGGGAGGGTCAAAGAATCTCGTTCTCACCTCTCCTTCATACAAAATACGTGAAGTGATGCCCCAGAGCTTCAGTTTTGATGATTTCTATCTTAATTTTTGTAGCCTCCTTCCCTGAGCAAACCACTGGAATGCACAAGGTGGAAAGTGCTATTTGCATTGCTGTGACTCTCTACAGCTGTGAGGGGTTGATTTGCAAATCTCCCCCTTGCTCTGTGACAGCTTCTGGTGATACCTCCTGCATTTTTAGCTTGTGACTGAGGTGGGAGGGAGGGACCCAAGACCACACAAAATGCTGTGAAGCTCCCTCTAGAATCACTCTCCCATTCCCTCTTGTGTTCACACTGTCCCGCTTCTCCACTTGCTTTCTCCAGACCTGCCCTGTCTCCATTTCTCTCTCTGTTTCCCCCTTTCAGACTTGCCCTGTGCCTTACTAATCTGTGGCATTATCTCATTCTCCCGTAGCTGTGCCGGCTGCCTTGATGTTTCTCGCCAGCTTTTGCCTCTCCCCCGCTTCTTTCTCTCCCCCCCTGGCCGCCCCATGCTGTAGCATTGCCTTTCTCCATCTGCCCGATTGTCTCCCGGCTTTTTATCTGGGTGCTGGAACTCCAGGTGCTGTCATTCTCCGCGACAGCACAGAACGTTTCAGATTGCCTCTGCGGCTGGATAATTACCAGATACAGAGTCACGTGGACTTCCCAGCCAAACCCTCCCTCCCCTCCTGTCAGAGGAGGAGATCGCATCTCTGCAACTCACTTCTATTTTTTTTTTATTTTTGAGAAGAAATCCAAGGGAAAAGTTTGGAAATAGCTTTTCTGGAGTTACCTAGTGGTGACCACATAAAAGTTACCTACAATGCACTGGGTGTTCAGGTAGAAGAAATGATGATTTCCGGTACTGAAGTCTGTGAAGGAAAATAAAGTGGATTATAGTCTGTATGGGCACCTTATTATTGCTTCCATTCCTATTCTTGGTGTATCTCTCAACCAGGAAAAAATTCATCATGATGCAGAGACTCATCAGTAGCTGTTCGGTTTCTGGTCCAGTTACAAATTTGGCATAAAAGCCAATATCCAGATAACACAAGTGACTAATTACTGTTGTCTTTCAGTGAACTTCACTCCTTGAATGACCACAGATATTTTTAAAATGTCAGCCCATGTCTTAGTGATGGCAAAAGCACAGGGTCCTCAGTGTAAGTACAGTGCAGCCAAAAGGCAAATCATCTGGCAGTGTTCCCCATTGCCCTTCTGCACCATCTCTGCTGTTCCCTGGTTTCCCGTCTTGACGGCGCAGGAGCCCTGTGATGCCACGGGAAGCTGCAGACAGCAGAGCGAGGCATACGCTAAGGCCGTGTGATGAGTAGCTGATTAGCATTGCCTAATCGTGCTGGATCAAGATCAGAGCCAGGTTTCTGGCTGGACCAGAAAGGGACACTGACAAGTCCTCAGCTAACCCGAAAGGGAAAGAGGGAGCTCAGGGTGTGTTTTCTCAGCAGTCTCATCCTCCTGACTGATCTCGGTGCAAGACCTTGATGCAAGCTGTCAGAGCATTTGGCATTTCTGCAAACATCAACCGCAGCGCAGCTCAGCCCCTCTGCACACATGGGGAGGAAGGGTCCTCTGGCAGGAACCCTGCAACTGGAGGCTGTCGCTCCAGATATGCACCTCAGAGTGGGCAAAGAGCCATTTAAGGGTTTCCTGACTGCACTGTAAAGAAGTGGAAGGTTTTTCCTAGATCTGGTGGGATGTAGGAAGACCTGGCACTGTGGTGGTAGGCCTCGGCCTGAGGATTTTTCTGTATTTTTAGCTTTTAAACTGTGCTGGGATGTGGCTGGGATGGAGTTAATTTTCTTCATAACAGCTCATATTGATATTATTAAGAAGGAACCTCTGCTTGAATGGATGTGGACTGAAGTTTTTTATGCAGGTATACTGATCCCCAGAAGATGGGAAGAACAATAAATCATACCAATACAAGTTCTCTTATTCTGATATAGTTACATCCATCCTGGGAGAGTACTGGCATAACAATTACTAGAATTTTGGGCTTGATTTCTGTTTTTTTTCCTCTGCAAACAGAAACCTATACTCTTAAACAGTCATTTTAACAGAAAGAAAACCCATATGAGACCGCTGTGTGTCTGCTAGTGAGAGTCCATGCAGCTAGCTGTCTTTTCAGGCTGGCGTATTTTTGGCGAATTCCCTTGGGTTTCATTTTCCACGCGCATCACATGGACCGAGAGACAAGGATGCTCACAGCACATGAGCAGTTCTGCACTGATAGTCATATTTACTGGTTGCAATTCTTTTTGCTTTCATTAGAAAGAGTTGATGGGCGAGAGAGTGAGATAGGAACGTTTCTGTACAAGGCACTGGGGAGTCCTCATCTAGAAAGCTGGGTACGAATTCTGGTCACGAAAGAGGAATTCAGACTGGAGCAGGTGCTGAGAAGGGCTGCTGGGATGTTTAGGGCAATGGAGAGTCTATCATACAAGAAGAAACTAGGAGAGTTTGGCTTGTTGAGCCCAGCAAAATGAAGGCTGAGAGGGAATATGATTGCTCTCTGTGAACACGCTGGAAGATAAGCACCCAGGAGAGAGAAGAGCTATTTAAGCTAAAGGATGGTGTTGGCGTGAGAGGGAATGGATACAAACCAGCCATGAATAAATCTAGACTTAGAATTAGAAAAAAAGTTTCTAATCAGCAGAGCAGAAAGACTTTGAACAGCCTGCCGTATGAAGCAGGGGGAGGGCACCCCCGGCCAAACACATTAGTCTTAAGTAGGAATGAAGGACGTCTCTGAAAAAGATGGTAAGGTACAGCTGGCCGTGCCGGCGGAGGCTGGGGCTCCCTGACCTGGGAAGCCCGTCCTAGCCTCACGCTCCCAAAGTGGCAATTTACTGAAGAGGCTGAGCAGAAGTGCAGGCATCTTAGCCCTTCGCCGCCCCGATGGGGGAATGCCCCCAAATTGTCACCTGAGTGCTGAGATACCCAGGGAGCTGCAGACAGGTGTAACAACCAAGGTCACAGCATCAATTGGCTGAAGCAAAGCATGGGCTGAACAGATGTGGCTGTTTCCCCCTCCTGCCAGTTTTCTAGCACAGGACTGGCGTTAAGCAGTAGTTTTCTAAATCCCTCCGAGGGCCTGTGTTATCACGCTGGCTGCGGTGGCTCAGGAGCTATTTATGCCACATTTTGGGAATCCATCCTGCTTTGGCACAGCACTTGCTCTCAAACAGTGACCCTGCTGTGGGTCTTGGTGCATCAGGAGAGGAGCAGCAGCTGGACCAGGCTGGGGAAAGAGAGGAGCAGTGGCAGCGGGGAGAAGGAGTTTGAGCAACGCCTCAGGCCCATGTGTATTCACATTTGGTAAAGTGGGGCTTTTGGTGCTTGGCTAAAAGAAGGTTTCAGATGCTTGGTTGATGCAGTCTCTCACTGCCATCCATGGAGGGGCCCCTTGCCTTCGCAGAGATGTAGATATGTTCAGCTCTAGCTGTCTTCTGTAGCATCTCCTGCTGAGGAGAGCCTGATCTGGAGCAATGGGAATCACCCAGGGCCAACAGCTCCTACGCTGCTCCTCTGGACTGTGTGCTCCTACGGGCTCTGCCAGTGTTCTCCTCTCATGGGGACTGTACACCGGGGAAGGGAGCTGGCTGCTGCAGCAGCAGCACTGCGTGGCTCTTGAAATGCTGGCAGGGTCTGGCACTGCAGTGGACTCTTCCCCTGAGCACCCTGACTGGGAGGGTCTGGGCTGGCATCCCACGGGCTGTGCTTAGCCCTCGCTGCCCGCATCCCTGCCGGGGCGTAACGAAGGGGCTGGGCTCTCCCTGCTCCCCCAGTTGACCATCACCGAGTTCCAGTCCTTGCTTGCTACGCAGGCAGGGCTGAAAAGCACGAGAAGACAAGACAAAACAGCGCTAGCGTGGTCTGCTCTTGAGCTTTCCTCACAAGGCTGCAAGCAGTATTGTTTTTAACCACCACATTAGCTTTCCAGGATCATACTTTGAAACACAACGGAGAATTTGTCTTGCATGTTCAGAGCTGGCAGCTGGGAGCTGACGTTGCTTTGTGCGGAGCAAGCCGCGTTTGATCCTGCTCTCTTCTCCCTCTTGCCATTTTGCTGCTGGGGGTAGAGGGCAGCGGGGGGAAGTTGTCAGCTGGATCCTGCGAGTGTGTGTGAAGTGGCAAGATTAGAGCAGGCTCATCACAGAGCCGAGGGGAAGGCAGGAGATCTGCTCCAGGGCGGGCTGTGACATCCTCTGGCAGAAGAGGGTCGTGTTCCTCGGCGGGTGCAATGGGGTGGGTTCCAGGTGCTTGACTGCATGTGCAGCAGGCCGCCAAGCTTTGAACTGCTGCACAGAGACTGTCTTACAGAAGAAATGATCAAAGGGTTAACGGAGAAAAGGTGATTAAAGAGAAGTGTGGGAATTATGACACAGAGCTGTTGCCACAGTGTGCTTTGGAGAAAGAGGGCAGAAGGTGCAGTCTGAAACCACACTGTTTATTATTTTTCCCTAAAACGAGGTAAGAGCTGTGGCTTGCTGGCAAGGCAACACGCCCTATTTCATTTCAACCTAGCAGCTCACCTCTTCTCACCAGTGGGGCTCTGGCAGAGAACTGAGGAATTGGATCTGCTGTAAAAGAATTTATTTATTTGGAATTACAGCAACAATAAAAAAAATCCCAAACAATTATCCCGGGTTCATGGCGACCCAATACATCAATGATAATGCTGTAAAATCCCCGCTGTGTTAATCAGTTAAACAGCGGCTTCACCGGGTCCTACAAGGACTCCTTCCTGCCTCTCTGTCGCTGTAGGCTCTAAATATCATCCACCCCTTCCAAATACCATTGAATTTACCCCGAACAGACCCCCCTGAAAGCAGTAAAATACCCCACTCCATCTCTGTAGACCAGGGCCGTAGCTGCTGAGCTGCTTTCTCTGAGGCAGAAGAGGATGCGCTGTGGTGAACACTCAGGTCTCATGCATCCTCCTCCTCCTCACCCCATGCAGCCCTCACCCTGGCAAGGGTGCATCCATCCCAGAGAGCCCATGTGAGGGCTTTCTGACCGAGTGCTGCCTCAGCAGCGTGCCCGTCTGTTCGCTGGAGGGAAGGGAGGGCGAGAGCCGCCGGAGCGACAGGCACAACATCAACTGCGACGAGCGAGCGTTACAGCAGCGTGCTGGGGAGTCAATGCTCCGCGCGCGGTGTCTCGGCGGGAGGAGGTGCAGGCGTCGCTGGGGTTAGGAGCCCAGCACCAGGCAGAGCGGGTGGTGAGACCTCTAGCCCTGGTGTTCGCCAGAGGAGGGGGTGCAGATGCCGAGCCCCCCTCTCCTTTTCTTAGCTTGCTTTCCCACCTATCAATAGGAAGAAGCCCAAATGCTTTCAAGGAGGGAGAAAAAAAGACATCTCACCTCCCCAGATGGGGTTTACCTCGGAGCCTGCGAAGGCAGGTTTGCAGGAGCGCTGCTTTGGCCCAGCAGTGCTACGTGTTCAGCTGGGAGGGGTGGGAGGAGAGGGAACAAGCAGCAGGGCCGGCTTCGGGCTCCTGCCCTCCCCGTGCCTGCGTGCTGCAATCCCGGGGCTGGGAATGGCGGTGGGCAGCCCTCCCTCCCGTTCGAGGTGATGGTTCCCGCTGAAGGTCCCAAAGCATTCTCCTGTGGCGAAAGCGTCACCCCTTCCCCTCATCCCTGCGGCACAGCCCAGCACCATCGCTGCGTTTCGTGTGGGGAAGCCGAGGCTGGGGGAGGCGCGTGAGGATGGCCCACGTTCCTTTCTCCGCATCTGGCTTCTGTCCGTCCTCTCCTGGCTGGTTGTTACGTGGTGGTTGGCCACTGTGTGAGAACTGGAAACTCGTCTGTAGCAGCTGGAAATGGTGCCGTCGCTAAAGAACTTAAAGGTGCCGAACTTCGCTGTGTTTGTTTACAAGAGGGCAAGGGGGGGGCTAAAGGGGCATGGCAGCAAGACTGTTTGTCCTTCTGCATCTGCGGTTCGGATTGGTGCTAAGACCAATAGCTCCTGAGTCCCTGCAGTGATCGTGCAAGGCATGGCCGTCGCCACTAGCTGGTCTGCTCGTTAGCCGCATCAGCAGATGTCAAGAAATTAAACCTGAAACCGTAAGGAAAAGCAAAATTGATAGACCGCAAATCGTTTATTAGCATTCACGGATGCTGATGGTAATGCTTTCAATAAGTCTAATGAAAAGCGTTTGACTGTCTCTGTGAACTTGATTATTGATTATTAGTGAACGATAAGAGTCATTTGATATCTTGCTGATGCCATGCTCCCATTGCATTGCAGTTAAAATGTCAGTTAACGTGCCATTTAATATTCTATTAGTATTGAATTAGCACTTATTACACTGTGAAAATCATCACCATAAATCCTTATTAAAGTATGATCCATACAGCTGGGTGGCATCTCTGGCAGACTAAGAGGGTGCGTGTGTGCAGACGGACATACTGAGATGCATCATCCACGCGGATGCATGCTCGGAGTGCACCAGGACTCTGAAATTCCACGTTTGTACATTGATTTTCCCTGACAGTTTGAGAGGAACAGGTAAGCTGGAGAGAGCAGCTCAGGTCCATTTCACTCACTCTTCCCATTTTACTCCTTTCCCTCTCCTTCTCTCTCCTCCTTTGCTTCCACAGTCCTAGGGCTGACCTTGGGTGTGTAGGACAGGTCATCAGATACAGCAGAGAGGATGGAGGGACCTTGGGTGAGTGTCCCCTCGGGAGCGAGAGGACGAGGCTTTGCTCTGACCGTACCGCTGAGCTGTTACTGACCCGAGGGATGTGGCAGGGGTGTCTTCGCTACCCCAGGCAGAGGGGTGTAAGGACCGGGTGCGGGGCAGAGCCCCGGGGTGCCGCACTGCACCATGTGTTGCCACTGTATAGCTCCGGAAAGGGCTTGGTGGGGCTGGAGCAGTGCGCTGGATCTGCTGGTGCCCAGCGGCACTGGTAGGGGTCTTCAGATGTAACTAAGAAACTTCAGCTCCCACTGACTTTGCACAAGGGTGTGTAGTGATAGGACAAGGGGCAATGGCTGTAAACTAAAAGAGGACAGATTTAGATTAGACATTAGGAAGAAATTCTTCACCATGAGGGTGGTGAAACACTGGCACAGGTTGCCCAGAGAAGCTGTGGATGCCCCCTCCCTGGCAGTGTTCAAGGCCAGGTTGGATGGAGCTC